>ULWH01043772.1_pt1 | contig 14051 bp, 15 predicted proteins | sample 1960201 | NCBI WGS metagenome assembly ULWH01 (sample SAMEA4835808, study PRJEB28245) | human gut metagenome | biome: gut microbiome; material: fecal sample | place: Denmark | collected 2008
CTGTAAGGGAAATACTCACATACGCCGGCTGCGTACTGTTTTCGGCGCTGTTCTCGGGGCTGTTTGTCACGGGCTCGCTGACGATATGGGAGGAGCTTTTCGATATAGCGACTCCGGCGCGGCTCAACGAGCTGCTTAATACCGGCAACCCGCTTTTAAAGCAGCTCATGTACGATGCCCCCGGCACCTATCAGCACTGCATGAACGTTGCGGCGCTGGCCGAAGGCGCGGCGGAAAAGATAGGCGCAAACGCTCTGCTGGCAAAGGTTGGAGCGGCTTACCACGACGTTGGCAAGCTCAGGCGGCCCCAGTACTTCAAGGAGAACCAGCAGGCCGAGAATATACACGATACGCTGTCTCCCCAGGAGAGCGCTTCGATAATAATCGCCCATCAGAAGGACGGGGCGACCATACTTGCAAAGAACAAGCTGCCCGGCGCGGTGGTGCGCATAGCGGCGGAGCATCACGGCAACTCCATGATGACGTACTTTTACCGCAAGGCGGCGGAGACCGACCCCAACGTAAACCCCAAGGGCTTCCGCTACCCCGGCAACAAGCCCAGCACCCGGGAGGGGGCGATAGTCATGCTGGCGGACTGCTGCGAAGCGGCTGTAAGGAGCCTTGGAGACTGTACCAGGGAGGCCCGGGAAGCCATGGTGCATAAGATAATATGGAGCAAGCTGACGGACGGCGAAAACCAGCTTTCCGAGGTACCGCTCACGCTGGCGGATATAAGCAGCATAGAAAAGAGCTTTATACGCACCTTCGGCGGGCTTATGCACGACAGAATAGAGTATCCTGAGGAGGCGAAGAAGGAATGACGGAGATACAAATACGGACCGACGTCCCGGATGAAGCGGCGGACATAATATCGGCCGCCATAGAGGGCGCGCTGAAAAAACAGCATAGAGAGGGCGGCGTTTCGGTAACGGTGGTGGACGACGAAACCATACACGGCATCAATAAGGAATACCGCAATGTTGACAGGCCTACCGACGTGATAAGCTTTCCGTCAGAGGAGGGGGAGGAGATAATAGCGCCCCCTGACGGATTTCTTGGAGATCTGGTGATATCCTACCCGAGGGCTGTTGCCCAGGCTGAAGAATACGGTCACTCGATAAGGAGGGAACTGAGCTTCCTGGCTGTGCACGGCACGCTGCACCTCCTTGGATACGACCATATGACCGATGAGGATTCAAAGAACATGTTTGCCCTTCAGGACGAAATACTTGACTATATCGGGGTAGAAAGATGATGGAGATACACGATTACGAAATAAAGAACATGATCCGCATGGCGAATGAAGCGAGGGAAAGGGCATATGTGCCCTATTCAAAGTTTCATGTGGGCGCCTGCCTCAAGGCAAAGAACGGCGCCTATTATCTTGGCTGCAATATAGAGAACGCCGCGTATACCCCTACCAACTGCGCCGAGCGTACAGCCATGTTCAAGGCAGTATACGAGGGAGAGCGTGAATTCGATGCGCTGGCCATAATATGGGACGGCGACGACTACGCTGTGCCCTGCGGAGTGTGCCGTCAGGTTCTGGCTGAATTCTGTGCGCCTGATATGCCGGTGATATGCGCAAATAAAGAAGGCGAGTATAAGATAATGGAGCTGAGCACGCTGCTGCCAGAGGCCTTTACAAAGAGGAATCTCAAATGACGGCTGAACCAAAGTACCTTTCCGGATTTGTGACCATAATAGGCAGCCCAAACGTAGGCAAAAGCACCCTGATGAACCGTTTTGTGGGGCAGAAGGTGTCCATAGTTTCCCAGAGGGCGCAGACTACCCGTAACAGGATAATGGGCGTAGTCAGCCGCAAGGGGTATCAGATGGTATTTCTGGATACGCCCGGCGTTACGCTGCCCAAAAACAAGCTGGGCGAATATATGGTAAAGGTGGCCTACGATTCGCTTAACGAGGTGGAGGCCATACTTTTCATGGTGGACGCCGTGAACGGCATACGCGAAAAGGACGAGGCCATAATAGAAAAGCTGCGTACGGCAAGGGCGCCGGTGATAGCCGCCATAAACAAGGCGGACGCGGCTACGCTGGATAATATCGAGACCGCAAGGGAGCGCCTTGAAAAAGAGAGCTTTATAAAAGAGATAATCAAGATATCCGCCGCCGATGGCAGGGGCATGGACAAGCTGGAGGCAGCCCTCAAAGCATGCCTTGTGGAAGGCCCTCAGTATTTTCCGGAGGACATGGTCACTGATCAGCCGGAGCGTGTTATATGCGGCGAGATAATACGGGAAAAAGCGCTGACGCTGCTCAAGGAGGAGGTTCCCCACGGCATAGGCGTCGGCGTGGACAAGATGGTTCTCAGGGACGACGGCATGTACGACGTATGGGCCACCATATACTGCGAGAGGGAAGGCCACAAGGGCATAATAATTGGCCGCCAGGGAAGCATGCTGAAAAGAATAGGCAGCGAGGCACGCAAGGACATGGAGTGGCTGCTCGGTACCCGGGTAAACCTTCAGCTATGGGTAAAGGTGAAGAACGACTGGCGCAACAGTACCTCAGTAATGAAGGAGCTGGGCTACGAATAAATCTCGGGGCGGCTTTACGGCCGCCCCGTAAGGCTTTTTTTATAGGCGAGGTAATCTTCCACGCTGCCTGTGCGGAGAAACTTCTGCCATGGTGAGTCGTGCCTGGATTGGGTGATACTTTTGCTGGTATCGTTCTGCTTCATGTGATGCGACCGTCCTGTTTTTGATTATAGCTTAGTATCTGCATCTGGTCGTCTTGCAAGCCGGATAATTAATGGAAGGAGTGGGCGAATATGTCATCAAAGAAGGTCTCGGGCATAGTCACCCGCTATGCGAACTACCGGGATAATGACAGGATGCTGAACATAATGACGGATAACGGCATCATAGGCGCGGCGGCAAGAGGGTGCAGGAGGCAGAACAGCCCCCTTTTAAGCGCCGCCGAGCTTTTTGTCTACGGCGAATTCGTATTGTTTGAGCGGCAGGGCAAATATACCGTGGACTCCTGCGAGGTACGGGAGAGCTTTTACCCGCTGAGGCAGGATATGGACAGGTTTGCCGCCGGTATGCATGCGCTGGAGCTGGTGAATGATCTTGCCCCAGAGGGTGAAAAGAGCGGCGGCCTGCTCAAGCTTTTATACTATGCGCTGAGCTACATGGCATTTACCGATAAAGACCCCATGGATCTCGCCATATGCTTTACTATCAAGTGTTTGGCGCTGTTGGGCTATACCCCGGCCATAACCTCCTGCGCATGCTGTGGGCAGGATATTCGCGGCCATGTCCGCATGGGCTTTGACCCTGAGGCGGGCGGGGCCATTTGCAGCGACTGCATGATAGGCGACTCCAAACGAATAAGCCCTCTGTCATTGGAGGCCATGCGGCGAATGCTGCTGCTCGGGGATGACGAGATGAACAGGGTGGCGCTTCCGGAGAAGGTGCGCGCTGAGCTGCGCCGGGCAGCCGGCGGCTACGCAGAACACATACTGGAACGGAGAATGAAGTCCTTCTATAGGATAGGCACCAGATAAAAATGCATCAATGCCGTCAATTGTCTTATAAATAACAAATAAAAATGCAATTTTTCCGTCAAAATCGTCATATTTTTTATTGCTTCCTAAAGAAAAAAAGAGTATAATACAATATTGCCTGAAATGATTAGGTAATGTTATTTTTGCTAAAAATTATTAAATATAAAAATTTTAGTATGGAGGAAACAAATGAGTAAGAAGAAGTACGTATACCTTTTTAGCGAAGGCAACGCCCAGATGCGTGAGCTGTTGGGCGGCAAGGGCGCAAACCTGGCCGAGATGACCGGCCTGGGTCTGCCTGTTCCTCCGGGATTTACCGTGACTACCGAAGCCTGCACTCAGTACTATGAGGACGGAAAGTGGATCAACGAAGATATCGTAGCTGAGATATTCGAATACCTCGGAAAGCTGGAGAAGATCACCGGCAAGAAGTTCGGCGACAGTGAGAATCCCCTGCTGGTATCCGTCCGTTCCGGCGCCAGGGCCTCTATGCCCGGCATGATGGATACCATACTTAATCTGGGCCTCAATGAGCAGGTGGTAGAGGTAATAGCAAAGAAGTCCAACAACCCCCGCTGGGCATGGGACTGCTATCGCCGCTTCATACAGATGTATTCCGACGTAGTTATGGAGGTTGGCAAAAAGTACTTTGAGCAGCTCATAGATAAGCTCAAGGCAGAGCGCGGAGTCACCATGGACACCGAGCTCACGGCCGATGACCTCAAGACCCTTGCCCATCAGTTCAAGGGCGAATACAAGAAGAAGATAGGTAAGGATTTCCCCGACGATCCCAAGGATCAGCTCCTCTATGCCATAAAGGCCGTATTCCGCAGCTGGGATAATCCCCGTGCCAACGTATACCGCAGGGATAACGACATACCTTACTCCTGGGGCACCGCTGTAAACGTACAGATGATGGCATTCGGCAACATGGGTGATGACTGTGGTACCGGCGTTGCATTCACCCGCAACCCCGCCACCGGCGAAAAGAAGCTGTTTGGCGAGTTCCTGACCAACGCTCAGGGCGAGGACGTTGTGGCCGGTGTCCGTACTCCTATGCCCATCAGCGAGATGGCGGAGAAGTTCCCCAAGGCATTTGCACAGTTTGAAGATGTTTGCAATATACTTGAAAAGCACTACCGCGACATGCAGGATATGGAGTTCACCGTAGAGAACCAGAAGCTCTACATGCTCCAGACCCGCAACGGCAAGCGTACCGCCTCCGCCGCACTGAAGATCGCCTGCGATCTGGTGGACGAGGGCATGATAAGCGACAAGGAAGCTGTGGCCATGATAGAGCCCCGCACCCTTGATACTCTGCTCCATCCCCAGTTTGACGCCGCAGCGGCCAAGAAGGCAGAAGTCATAGGTAAGGCTCTCGGCGCATCTCCCGGCGCTGCTTCCGGCAAGATCGTATTCACTGCCGAAGATGCAAAGGCTGAGGCCGCAAAGGGTGAGAAGGTTGTACTGGTACGCCTTGAGACCAGCCCCGAGGACATAGAAGGCATGAAGGCCGCACAGGGCATACTGACCGTGCGCGGCGGCATGACCAGCCACGCTGCGGTAGTAGCCCGCGGAATGGGCAAGTGCTGCGTATCTGGCTGCTCTGCCATCACCATGGACGAAGCAAACAAGTGCTTTACCCTCTCTGGCAAGACCTATCACGAGGGTGATTGGATAAGCTTCGACGGTTCCAACGGCAACGTATACGACGGCGTTATTCCCACTGTTGACGCTTCCATAAGCGGCGAGTTCGGCCGCATCATGGGCTGGGCGGACAAGTACCGCAAGCTCAGCGTGCGCACCAACGCCGATACTCCTCACGATGCTAAGAAGGCCCGCGAACTGGGTGCAGAGGGCATCGGTCTCTGCCGCACCGAGCATATGTTCTTTGAGGGCGACCGCATCGAGGCTATCCGCGAGATGATTTGCTCCGATACCGTTCAGGAGCGCGAGACTGCTCTTGCAAAGCTGCTGCCCATGCAGCAGAGCGACTTCGAGGGCATATATGAGGCAATGGAAGGCTACCCTGTAACCATCCGTTTCCTGGATCCCCCGCTTCACGAGTTCGTTCCCACCGAGGAAGCAGACATTGAGCAGCTTGCAAAGGCGCAGGGCAAGACCGTTGAGCAGATAAAGGCCATTATTGCCAGCCTCCACGAGTTCAACCCCATGATGGGTCATCGCGGCTGCCGCCTGTCCGTTACCTTCCCCGAGATCGCTGCGATGCAGACCCGCGCGGTCATTCGCGCAGCCATCAACGTGCAGAAGAAGCATCCCGACTGGAATCTGGTACCTGAGATAATGATCCCTCTCATAGGCGATGCGAAGGAGCTTGCATACGTCAAGGCGATCGTCACCAAGACTGCCAACGAAGAGATGGAAAAGGCCGGTTTCAAGCTGGACTACAAGGTCGGCACCATGATAGAGATCCCCCGCGCGGCGCTTACTGCCGATGAGATCGCAAAGGAAGCCGAGTTCTTCTCCTTCGGTACCAATGACCTGACTCAGATGACCTTCGGCTTCAGCCGTGACGACGCGGGCAAGTTCCTGAACGCCTATTACGACAAGAAAATCTACGAGAACGATCCCTTTGCCAAGCTCGACCAGAAGGGCGTTGGCAAGCTGGTAAAAATGGCCGCCAAGATGGGCCGCGAGACCCGTTTCGACATTCACATGGGAATCTGCGGCGAGCACGGCGGAGATCCCTCCAGCATCGAGTTCTGCCATAAGGTAGGTCTGGACTACGTATCATGCTCCCCCTTCCGCGTACCTATAGCCCGCCTTGCGGCAGCACAGGCTGCTATCAAGGAAAACAAGTAATGCAGTAAATTTAAAGAAGGCCGTAAGGCCTTCTTTTAGTCTGCCGAAAAAGTAAAACATATCAAAAACAACGGGCGGCGATGCATTCCCTTTGACTGCAAAAAATAATTGCAGCCCTGTCCCGCATACATGGCGTATGCCGCTCATAAGCTTTACCAAAGCATATTGGGGGTAAGGCTAAATGTACGAATATATAGAGGACAGGGTATTGGAAGTTGCGAATTATATAGTCGAGAGCGGAGCTACAGTACGACAGGCCGCAAAGAAGTTCGGTATAAGCAAGTCTACAGTTCATATGGAAGTGATAAATTAGAACGGTTGATATGGGCGATACAGTAAGCGCCCATACAGGCAAGTAGGCGGCATAGATCAGCACCGGGGACGGGCTGGCCTATGCCGCCTGCTTGCGTTTTGGAGGGATGGGGTATAGCCGCACTTTTGTGTAGGCTGTACCGGCTTCCCGACAAAACTGGGGTTCCCAAAGGGGCCTCCCTTTGGCACACGGCTTTGCTTGCAAAGTGTAGTGTGTTATACCTGCTGTCACGGCTGACGGGTAAAATGAGGGTTTCGCCGGATGGAAACGCTCACTTTGCCCGGCAGGAAAACGGACAGGTTTTTGCAGATGGGGATGAGCAAAAACCTGAGCCGGTTTCGGGAGTGGCAGTAGGGATATTAACCATTACGTGAACAATCTACTTATCTCTTGATCGATATGCTGTTCATACTCGTCAAATTGCCCTTTATCATATGGAGTTTTACTATCATAGCAATCTATCAGTTTAAAAGGAACGCCATAATCGCTAACTTTACGTGCGTTAGGTGAAAGGGCATTGTACTCAAGTTTTTGGAGCAATAACCCCAATCCAGCGACATCTTCCATATTGATATTCTCAGACTTTGAGACTTGATATCGAAAGAACACATCAAACAAGCCGAGATATTTTACCAAATGGTACTTAAAAACATTGTAAACAAAATCAGCTACTTGTCGCATTGCCTCATCTTTTGTTTTTGGTGAGTCAGGTCTCTTAACATAAAACTCGACCATAGAAAGGAACCCACCACTAAGATACGAACTTAAAAGAACTGTGACAAGAGAATATTGTTGTTGTTTACCTGTGCGGATGGTAATAAGTTGCTTTAGTTTGTCCTCTCGCACGATTGGTAAAATCATATCCATAATCTGTTGGAAGCCACTCCAATACAAGCGATGAGCACCACTTTGTGCTAAAGATTGAGACACTCGTTTAATCTCTTCAATAGTCCACCAAGGCATCCGCGAAATATAAGAGTATAATATCAGTTTGTCTTTCGGCCCAACAATTCGGAAACAATCAAATACTTCTGAAGGAATTTCAGATGCAGCCACTTGTAAGAGAATAGATGCTTTTTCTTGGCGCTCGCTTTCCGACAAATACTGATCTTTTGTTATTTGGTAGTCAACATCGGTTTTAGTAGCTTGCACATCATAATTTTTGTGCTCTAATATTTCGGGTTGTCCATTCACAATGTTTTCAAAACCATTGTTTAAATCTATAACTCTGCCGGAATAGTGTTGGTGAAATCTACCTGCGCGACCAGCTATATTTTTAGCGTCAAATTGACGTAGAGGTTTGAGACCTTTTTTATTTGACGTAATAATTATATTTTTGGCAGAGGTATTTACGCCCTCTGTGATAGTCGTAGTTGAAAAAAGACATAGTAATGCTCCCGTATTAAATAAATTGATAATTTCTTTTTGAATATATTTGGGGATCAGACTGTGATGGATACCTATCCGACCTTTCAATGCTTTTAATACAATCCAATCATCGCCAAATGTATGTTCCAAATGATTTACAAATATTTCATATGTATTGCTTTCTATCCCAGAACAAGTTTCTTGAAAAAAAGAAATCAATGTCTGATCCTTCAATAAAGCTTTGGCGTATGCTTCTGTATCAGATCTTCTTCCACAGTAAATAATCGTATTTTCTTTAGGCGTGCTTAACGACTTGATTATATTGGCAATTTTTTGCCCTTTGCTTATAGAGCCTATTTCTACTGGAATTTGATCTATATTATAGCGCTGTTTACTCTTTACTGTTGTGTACTCTTTTGAAACAATTTCAAATTGATTGTAGCGCAAAAAAGTAAATCTATTATCTTCCGCAAAATTGTTAAACGATTTATGTTGTTGTGTATTAGGTTGAGGAAGTGCCATATATGGACCAGCTAATAGCATATCGCTTGTTAAATTACAAATAAATTCCAATGCCAAACGATATGCGGTATCGCGTTCGTTTTCGCCAGATGTCTCCTGATCAATAATAAAGCTATTATCTATTTTATAAACTTCATCAATAAAGGCAAAATCGAAGTGAAGGTGTTGATGTGAGTCCATAAACGACAAGAAACGTTCAGGTGTAAAAATAAAGATATTTTTTTCGGAGAGATTAAATTCCTCTTCACTGAGAGAATGGATTTTATACTCTTGAAAAGAATCCGAACTACATAAACGGGCATAGTTTTCAGATAAAAGACTAATTGCCGGAAAAATCAAAAGGATATTCTGGTATTGCATCTTTTGTATAATCTCATATACCAAAAAAGTCTTTCCGAAAGAAGTAGGTGCAGTCAAAACAAAACGATTTTGTTGTCTTGCTGTGAAGCTGTCAAGAACATTCTTTTGATACCTATGTAATTTACTATTTCCTCTAATAAGACTGGCATCATGAAACAACGCACTTAAGGTAAGTGTTTTAATGTTTTCATCTGATATGCGGCACTCCGTAAATTTACCCTTGAGCAAGTCAAAATATTGTGGAACTCCTGCTTCGTTAGCCAAAAATAAAAGAAAATTCATATCTGCTTCAGAGATAAGTCAATATTCCCGTTTCTCTCCATTAGATGAAACGCATCAAATCCTTTTGCTTCACTATTTTCAATAGGAGAATAGAAATAGCCTCTCGCCGCAAGAACGCTTGTCCTTAAAAATACACGCAGGATTAAATCTAAGAGAACCTCGCCATAAAAGCCATACTTCAGCTTGGTAGCATCAGGAGCCGCAGAATCATAACGCATACGGCTAAGGATAGCTTTTCGCTGTTCACGCTCTAAAGCCGTGTAATCAATTTCATATTCGTTGATCGCAAATTCCACGATGCCATTATAAATAATTTTTGAAATTTCTTGAGGATTAGAATTGCTGAAACAAATATCATTTTGGGAAGAAAGGCATGATTTATCTAAATCTAAGCCACTTACTTTATGCGGCAATTTGTATTCCAATAAAATGGCATTATGTACAGCATTCTTTAGTGCTTCTCTCATGCCTTATCCCTCCGATATTAATCCCCAGAGTTGAATTTAACAAGTTTCTCCCAATCAATGCTGCCATCTTCAAAGCAGAATTCCTGGGTAAATTCGCGGACGAGCCGGTTAGCCGCTTTCTGATAAGAGGCATCGAATTCCTCCACATACTTTTCCGGCAGCTTGTCCATGAAACGGATCAGCTTTATGTAGAATTCTTCATCACCGGTCAGTTCCGTCCAGAAATCCTTGCCCGCCAATTCCATATAAAACTTGGGAAGCCCGCGGTTGGAGGCTTTCTTCTTCCCATAGCCATAGCCGACAATCGGGACAAATCGCTTCTTTGCCTGCTGTGCCAGCTTGCTTGCTGCCATAAAGTTCTGTTCCTGCTTCTTGCGGCTGTCCGCATTGAAAACGCTGGTGCCGGATTTTACCGCGATGGCATAAATGGTATTGTCCCGTTCTACCATGATGTCCACGCCTTCCGCCAACGCTTTCTGCCCCTGTGCTGCTGCGGTAGCAATTGGCTCAAAGAACACATTCCCGAAAATCGTTTCCTCGGATGAGGACACAAAAGCAGCGAGGATTGCGTCAATAATCTGGGCTGCCCCGTTCATGGCTTTGGCCCGGAATAGGTACGGGTTCTTGCGCTTCATAACGGCCTTAACATTAAGGCTATCAACCTTTTTAATCAGGTTCGTATAGAAATTGTCCAGCGCGGTTGCAATCGCTTCTACGATGACATCTTCGTTGTAGCTGTTATTTATGGGCATAGTAGTTTCCTCCTATTTCAATGGCTTGCTTCAGTTTTTGATGGATGTCCGTCCCTCTGAACCGTTTCGTGTGTATTTCGGCAGATTGATCCGCAACGGAAAGCACCGCTTTCCCAAGCGCCAATGCCAGCCCCACCGGGACGGCATTGCCGATCTGGCGGTATTTCGCTGCGCTTGTCCCCATGAACTTCCAATCATCGGGGAACTGCTGGATGCGGGCATATTCCCGGATGCTCAAGGGGCGGTCTTGGGTCGGATGGCACATCATGGTTGCCTTTTGCACCGGGGATGTAACCAATGTCGGGGATGGCTGGCTGTACGACAGCCGCCGGTAGAAGCCGACTTTCCCACCGCCAGAGCCATAAGCGCCGCCCATGGCCTCTTTCCGTATATCTTCCGGGAGGTCGCGCCAATTCCCACCCTCTGGGACAAGGCGGAGGTATGCAAGGCGGTCTTTGCTGAATGCGGCACACTCTCCACAGTCATATTCCAAATCCTTGATGGTGTCCTGCAAAGTGCGCCAGCGGTATTGCGGGTCTTGGTGCATCTGGAAGTGGGTCGGGAATGGCAGGAAAATATCTTCATTGTCCCGGCTTCCAATCAAAACAAACCGCTCCCGGAATTGTGGAACGCCATAATTGACAGCATCCAATATCCCGTATACTGTTTTATATCCCAACTTGTTAAACTCGGAAAGGATAACAGCTAATACCGTCCCCAACTGCTGTTCCGAGTCGTTTTTATCCCGTTCTGCCAGCGGGATATGCTTTAACGGGGCAGACATGATCCCCTTAACATTTTCCATGATAAAAAAGCGGGGGCGGATATAGTCGATCATGCGTATAAAGTCCATGAACAAGCTGCCCCTCGGGTCATTGATCCCCATCCGCTTACCGGCGGTTGAAAACGGCTGGCAAGGCGGGCCACCACAAATAAGGAAGGGTTCCCCCTGCTTAAGCCCGGCCTGTTCCAGCAAATCCGCTTCATCAATCTCGCGGATGTCCCCACCCAGCACCTTATGCCCGTTTGCGCGCATGGTAGCGACGCAGGCGGGGTCAAAGTCCTGCCCGATTACGATATTCAATCCGGCTTTTGCAAGGCCAATATCCAGCCCCATCGCCCCGGAAAACAGGGAAATCACATCCCGGTTCGCGGCGTTATCTCTGAAACGCAATAAATCCATAATGCCCTCCTGTCAAACCTTTTCGCCATCTGGAAGGACAAAATGGCGTTCAAAAGAACACCCTACTGCTTCCGCCAGATATTCCAAGTCGGAGATGGTAAAACTCTCCCGTTTCATTTTTGAGTTGAAGTTCTGCGGCGTAGTCCCCATGCGCCTTGCGAGTTCCGCAACGCTGATATTGGAGCGTATGCACAGCACCTTAATCTGTTCTGATATGGTCATAAGGGTACTCCTTATAAATTGTCAATTTTTAAGTTGAAGATATAAAAATATTATTTTATATCTTCAACACAGTCCCTCATTTCCTCTATCATACCATCAAACTGCATCATCTGCAACTCAAAAATCAAATCTTCGACAGCTTCCACACATTCCTCCGTCCGCTTTTGTATCTCCTGTCCCCAAAAGTGCATGGGTACCCAATCCATTGCAATCAGCTTGAAGTCGTTCTCGCGGTCACGGGCCATATTGCGCTCAATCTTTTTGATCCAATATTCCCGGTTGTGCCCCAGCTTTTGTTTCTTGATCTCCCAATTATAGCCGTGAAAAAACTCGCTGTCGCAAAAGATAGCAATCCTGTATTTGGTTATCGCTATATCCGGGGTACCCGGTAGCTTTTTATAGTTCTTCCGGTATCGGATGCCCTTATGCCAAAGGGCTTTCCGCAATAATACCTCTATGCTGGTATCTTTCCCTTTGATATGGCTCATTGCCCGGCTCCGCTGCTCTGGAGTCATTACATCGCTCATTTCGCAGTACCCATTACTAATTTATAGGGTAGCTAAAGGTTTTTCTGCAACATTTCCTGTAATGCATAGGAAATTGTGCGGAGTTCTTTGCCCTCCGTAGCAACTTTACCATAGGGCATACTTACACCCGCTTTTAAGTCCATCGTAAATTTATCTGAATATGTCTTTTTAGCCCCGGAATGGTATTCAAGAGTAAATGTTACGGCTTTATTTATCCTTTGATAATCAAGTGTGCAGCTTCTCGATTGCCCCGGCGCCAGAACGGCATTATTAAGTTGTTGCAAATAGTCTTTATCATTCCGAATTTTATAGCATCCATTGAAGTCAAAGTCATATTCAAACTTTGTTATGTAAGCTGTGGATTTTCCAAAGTTCTTAACAACTAAATAGAAAAACGGATTGCCAGTATTAATTTCATCAGTATAAACTGAAATGAACGGCCGTGTTGATTCTTCAATCATCCTATTATTCTGGCGTAAAGTGATTACAACTGTGACAACAGAGACAACCGCCAAGATAAACGAAAGAACACACAAAATGATATTAACGATAGTTGATACATCCATATTTAATCCCCCAATAGAATTTTTATTTCCCTGCCTGTTCCATAATCTTCTTTGCCAACTGCCAGAACTGTTCCGCCGTTTCCTCGTCCATCGGGACGAGCTGTCCAAACTGGCCGGTAACTATACCGGCAACATCATCCATTGTCACCGGCTCCTGCCGTTGCTCCGCCAGCGTGTCCCTCATGGTTTGGAGCATCGCAGCGGTGGCGACTTCTCCCGGCTGTTCGCCGCTGTCCATATCTTTCTTAATATCCCGCAGGATTGCAAGGAACACATTTTTGATTTTTTCAAGTTCTGCTTCATGCTCCCCCAGCTTTTGGGCATTCAAAAACTGTAAATCCTGCTTTGCTTCCGTCCGGTGTTCAGGGTGTTCTTTTATCAGGTCGGACAGGGAAGCCGTTGCCATCTCGATAAGCTGGTTGCGCACCATAATCCCCCTCGCCGCCGTATCTTGGAAGTATACCCGTATCAGATGGATTAGCCGGGGGAAACTCTTGTGCTCCAGCAGGCGGTTTAGGATTCCCACATCAATCGTACCCGTCACAAGCCCTTTGACCGCCTCATTCGACAGGCCCAATTCAGAAATATCATAGCTTTTGGGAACGCTGACAGGGGTAAGACCCAGGATATAATCCGTAGATGTTTTCAATTCCTTTGCCAGCTTTATTAAATAATCGCTGCTGATGGTTTTGAGGCTGCCGTTTTCAATGCGGGTAATCTGGGATGCGTCGATCCCGGTTTTCTGGCTCAATTCTTTCTTTGTCATCCCCAGGTTCGTCCTAAGATCGCCAATCCGGTCGCCCGGATGCCCGTCAAGCTGCTTTGCCGCCATATTTTCCCCTCCTTGCCAGTATTTCTTTCAGTTTACCATACCGTGCTGCATTTAGGAATAGCGATAATTGCAGATTTACAATTTCAAAGGTCTACACGATGGCAAAAATGCAATTCCCGCAGGAAAACGGGAATTGCATTTTTTCATGATAAACTAATCTCACAACCGGTTGAATACAACAAGAAATGAGGGATCAGCATCCATTCTATCAAAGCTTTTCCGCCGTTAGAGCGCAAGCCGGACGGTTCCTTTTACCGCATGACCCCGGCACAGAGGAAACAGGCAAACGCCCTGATCCGCCGGGA
>ULWH01055379.1_pt1 | contig 14045 bp, 11 predicted proteins | sample 1960201 | NCBI WGS metagenome assembly ULWH01 (sample SAMEA4835808, study PRJEB28245) | human gut metagenome | biome: gut microbiome; material: fecal sample | place: Denmark | collected 2008
TGTTTTGGGAGAAAGAAATCATGAAAACAATCAGCATTGAAGACAGAAACCCAATATTGGTGGAACAGCTTGTGAAGGTCTGGAAAGGTTCCGTGAAAGAAACCCACACTTTTTTGTCAGATGAGGAAATAAATCACATTCAGGAGTATGTTCCCCAGGCGTTAAGGGAAGTGCCCCATCTGATGATTATAGAAGATGACCACGGATTTCCATGCGCATTCATGGGAATCAATGAACATAAACTTGAAATGCTGTTTGTTTCTCCGGAAGCGCGCGGCCGCGGACTGGGGAAAAAATTAATTGAAACCGGCATCAGGGAATATTCCGTCAATGAATTGGGAGTTAACGAACAAAATCCCCAGGCGAAAGCGTTTTACGAACATATGGGATTTCATGTCTACAGAAGAGCGGAGACCGATGAACAGGGCAAGCCTTACCCCGTTTTATACATGAGGCTGTCGCCATCCGTTTATCCCGGAAGGTATTGAGCCCCCGTTGCAGTTTGCCTTCAAGGCCGCGCCGCTTCAACGCAACAAGGGCTGAACCATCCGGTTCAGCCCTTGCAGGATAAAGATGCGGACGGGAAACCGCGCTTACAGGCTTTCCCCGAAGTCCTGACGGTATTTGGCCGCCAGTTTTTCAGGCCAGTCGCTCTTGGCGCGGAGCTTGCCCATGAAGAAGCGCAGAACGGGCGGTTCCTCCACGAATTCCAGGCCGCCGATCAGATCGCGGTTGTCGTAGAGCCACTTCATACGGTCCGCTACGTATTTAACCTGGGACAGCGTAAATACGCGGCGCGGGAAGGCCAGGCGGAGCAGTTCCACATCCGCCAGGATGTCCTTGCCGTTTTCGTCACGGACGCTGGAGAGCGTGCCGCGTTCCATGCCGCGCACGCCGGAGGCGATGAAGAAGGCCGCCGCGAGGGCCCCGGCGGGATAGTCCTCCTGTGGGATGTGGGGCAGGAAGCGCCCGGCGTCAATATGGGCGCCCAGGCCGCCAGCGGGAGTCACGCAGGGAATGCCCATGTCCACCATCTGGCCGATGAAATATTCAATGAAGGAGGGGCTCTGGGAAATCACGGTCAAATCCGTCGTTTCATACAGGCCCACGGCCATGGCCTCAATTTCCCGCACGGAGATGCCGCCATAAGTCAGGAAGCCTTCAAAGAGAGGAACCAGGTGCTCCATTTTCTTGGCGATGGAGCGGTCGTTCGTGCAAATGCCGCCGCCGCGGGAAGAGGAAACCTTGCGGGCGGAGAAATACACCAGGTCCGCCAGGCCGCACATGGTTTTCAGGATGTCCGCGCAGGATGAATCCTTGAACTCGTCTTCACGCATCTTGATGAAATAGGCGTTTTCCCCGATCAGGGAGGCGTCCAGCACCAGCATGATGCCGAATTCATCGCAAATGCCGCGGATTTCCCGCATGTTGGCAATGGAGAAGGGCTGGCCGCCAATCAGGTTGGTGGAGGCTTCCATGCGCACGAAGGGGATTTTGTCCGCCCCGTGCCGGGCGATGCAGTCCCGCAGCTTGGCTGGGTCCAGATTACCCTTGAAAGGATTGGTGCTGACCGGGTTGACGGCTTCGTCAGCCACCAGTTCCTCAATCTTCCCGCCGTTCAGGTCAATATGGGCGTGCGTGGTGGTGAAATGGTAGTTCATGGGAACCACGTCACCGGGCTTCACGAAGGTGCGGGCGATGATGTTTTCACAGGCGCGCCCCTGGTGGGCGGGCAGCAGGTATTCCTTGCCGAAGACATCCCGGACGGCCTGTTTCAGGCGGTCAAAGCTCTGGGAACCGGCATAGGCGTCATCCGCCCGGAACATGGCGGCGATCTGGTTGTCGCTCATGGCGTTGACGCCGGAATCCGTCAGCATGTCCAGATAGACGTCGTTCGTGCTGAGCTGGAAGGTGTTGAACCCGGCTTCCCGCGCGGCTTCCAGACGGCGTTCCACGGGGACAAGATGCAGCTTCTGCACCACGCGGACTTTATGCAGTTCCAGGGGAATCTGTTCCCCATTGTAAAATTTGACAACGTTGGATGGTTCTGAATTCATAAAAAAAAGGTAAGCGGGAGTTTAGCAGAATGAATCTTTTCCGCAACATAAAAGGGCAGACGGCTTTTTTGCCTCCCGCCGGAAAGGCAGGAATGACGCTGGAAGGAAAAATGTGGAACTTTCCATAGGGAGCTTTTAGCGTGGCTCCCTATGACAAAATACTGGAAATTGATTCAACAGCGCCTGGGCGTGGATGCGGACGGCATCCCCGGCCCCAAGACGGCGCTGGCCCTGATGGATAAGCTGGACATCCGGCAGCCGGAACATTCCTGGCCCAGCCAGGAGGAAGTGCGCTCCGGGAAATCCGTCTTCGGCCGTGCGGGGGATGAAAGCAACATGACCAGCATCAGGCTGCCCTATGTCATGCGGCTGGCGTGGGAAACAAACACGACCGTTTCCACCATGCGCTGCCACAAGCTGGTGGCGGAACCGCTCGTCCGCATCTTCCAGGCAACTCTGGACCATTACGGCATGGAGAAAATCAGGGAACTGGGGCTGGACCTGTACGGCGGCTGCTTCAACAACCGCTCCATCATCGGCGGAAAGGCCACATCCATGCATGCCTGGGGAATCGCCGTGGACATGGATCCGGACAGAAACGGCCTGAACATCCCCGCGCCGAAAGCGGTACTGTCCGGACCGGAGTACGCCGCTTTCTGGCAATTCGTGGAAGCGGAAGGGGCCGTATCCCTGGGACGCGCCCGCGACTACGACTGGATGCACTTCCAGTTCGCAGCTCTTTGACCGGAGCGGACGCAAACGTCCGCCAGCCCTCCTCACAGCGGCGGCGGAGGGCTGGCCAGTCCGCGCCGTTCCCTCCATGCCCCGGAAAAGAGCGTTTTTTCAAAAAAAGGCCGCGCGCTCCAGCTCATGGAACGCGCGGCCCGTTAACGGAAGTTACCTGAAGGAAAGGCCCTTCACTTTATCCGTCAGGGCTTTCAGCACGCGCTGGTGCGCGGCGTCCACTTCCGCGGCCGTGAGGGTCTTGGCCGGATCCCTGTACAGGAAGGTGTAGGCAATGGATTTGCGGTCCGCCGGGAGTTTTTCACCGGAGGGGTCCGTGAACACGTCAAAGCAGGAATAGCTGACAAGCAGTTTTTCCCGTGCGGATTCCACGGCCTTGACAATGTCCGCATTGGGCGTGGAGAGGGGCAGCTCCATGGCCGCATCGCGGGAAGAGCCGGGGAATTGGGGCAATTCCGCAGCCTTCACGGGCGCGGTGAGGATTTCCTGCATTTTGCGGAGATCCAGTTCCGCCACGTACACGGGCTGGCCCAGGCCCAGCTCCCGGCAGCGCGCCAAGGACAGGCGGGCGAAATAGCCGTAGGCTTTCCCGTCCAGCTGCACATCCGCCCCCAGGGCGGCCTGTTCGCGCGGTTTGGCAGGCGTAAGCGTAAAGCGGTGGCCCGGCGCCAGAGCAGCCATCACGGCCAGAAGGTCCTCAAAGGAGGCCTGCTCCGGCCTGGGGTCCGCCCAGGAGCGCGCCGTGCGGTCCCCGGAAACAAGAATGCCCAGGGTATCCGTTTCAATGTCCCTGCCCTTGCCGCCGCCCGTATTGCGGAAGACGCGGCCAAGTTCAAAGAAGCGCAGGCCGGACACGCCCTGGTTGCTGTTGCGCACGGCGGCGGCAATCAGGCCGGGCGTATGGGCGGGACGCAGCACAGAGTGATCCTCGCTGAGCGGCAGGGACACGCGGATGAGGTCTCCGTCCTGAAGGGGGCGCAGGGGCAACGCGTCCTTCACCTGGGCAATGGCGCCGTCCGCGGATTCAGAGGCAATGAGCTTGATGGTCTGGGTTTCATAGAATCCCAGGGCCGCCAGCTTGCGGCGCAGCTCCATCTGGAAATTGTAGGCCGCATCCACCGGGGATTCCGCCACGAAGGGGCCGGAGAAGCGGGACGGTATGCCGTCCAGGCCGAAGACGCGCACGATTTCCTCCAGCAGGTCGCACGGACGCGTGAGATCCAGGCGGTGGGGGGGGATCAGCCAGCATTCGGGAGACTCCGGAACCTGCTTCAGGCCCAGCGCCGTCAGGATGCGTGCCCCTTCCTCATGGGAAATGGAACCGCCGGACATCTGATCCAGCGCCTTCCAGGGAAGTTTCACGAAGCCCAGTTCATTAGTCACCGTGGCGCCCTTCCCCTGCTTCAGGGAAGCGGTCACGGAAACGGGGCCGTCCGCCCCCCCGCAGGAAGGCATGGAAGCATGCGCCGGATTAGGAACGGGAGAACCGGCCACATACGTCGGGGAAGCCGTTCCGCCCGCCAGCTGGAGAATCAGTTCCACGGCGCGCACGGAACCGCGCAGGACATTCCAGGCGGAAGTGCCGCGTTCAAAACGGTAGGAGGAGTCGGAGGACAGGGCCAGCCTGCGGGACGTGGCGCGCACGGAGGAGGGCTTGAACCAGGCGGACTCCAGAATGATATCCGTGGTGGCGTCCGTCACGCCGCTTTCCTCCCCACCCATCACGCCGCCGATGGCGAGCGCCTTGCCGGATTGGTCCGCGACAACCAGGTCCGTGCAGTTAAGCGTGTATTCCTGGCCGTCCAGAGCCTTGAAAGTTTCCCCTTCATAAGCGGTGCGGGTAACGATGCCGCCCTGCACTTTCGCCGCGTCAAAGGCATGGAGGGGCGTTCCCAGTTCATGCAGGACGAAGTTGGTAATATCCACAATGTTGTTGATGGGGCGCAGACCGACGGCTACCAGGCGTTCCTTCAGCCATTCCGGGCTTTCCTGCACGTTCACGCCGCTGATTTTTACAGCGGTGTAGTACGGGTTCAGCTCCGGCTGGTCCAGCCGCACGAAGTCTCCGGCGGGTTCCAGTTCCACCCCGGCGTCGTCAATGGAAACGGGCTTGTACTCCCGGCCGGAAATAGCGGCCAGTTCATACGCCATGCCGTTGTGGGAAAGCAGGTCCGGCCGGTTGGGCGTCACTTCCACTTCCACCAGGGTATCCGCCTTGACAACCTGGGAAATAGGCGTGCCCGGTTCCAGTTCCTGGGGGAGAATCCAGAGACCGTGCTCCTTGTCGGGAAGCCCCAGCTCGGAGGCGGAACAGAGCATACCGCGGGACTCCACGCCGCGCAGCTTGCCCACCTTGATTTCAAAGTTGCCGGGAAGCACCGCTCCCGGCAGGGCGCAGGGCACCTTGTCCCCCACTTTGTAATTCTGCGCGCCACATACGATCTGGTGCAGCGTGCCGTCGCCCACGTCCACCTGGCAGACCTTCAGCCGGTCCGCCTGGGGATGCTGTTCCGCGGCGGCCACGCGGGCCACCACCACGTATGGGGAATCCACGCCCTGCTGGCGGATGTCTTCCACCTCAATGCCGGCAAAAGTCAGCATGTCAGACATTTCATCCACGCTCAGGCCGGACAGGTCAATGTACTGGGAAAGCCAGTTAAGGGAAATCTTCATAACGGGAAAACAGATAAGGATTATTGGAATTGGGCAAGGAAGCGCACATCGTTCTCGATCAGGGCGCGTATGTCCCTGATGCCCCAGCGGATCATCGCCAGGCGGTCCAGACCGATGCCGAAGGCAAAGCCGGTCAGCCCCGTGTAGCGGGCCTGTGAGCGGGGATCCAGCCCCAGTTCACGGTCCACGGCTTCAAAAACATTGGGATCCACCATGCCGCAGCCGGCAATCTCCACCCAGCGGGGGGCCTGGCCGTCCACCTTCAGCTTGACGTCAATTTCAAAACTGGGTTCCGTGAACGGGAAGAAATGGGGGCGGAAGCGCACCTCCGTGCCGGAGCCGAAAAGGGCGCGCAGAAAATATTCCAGCGTTCCTTTCAGGTCGCCCACGGAAACGTCCGTATCCACATACAGGCCTTCAAGCTGATTGAAGGCGGAAAGGTGCGTGGCGTCAATTTCGTCGCGGCGGTAGGCGGAACCGGGAGCGATGACGCGCACGGGAGGCATCTGCTTTTCCATGGAACGGATTTGCACGGAAGACGTGTGCGTACGCAGAAGCTTGCCGGAATCAAAGTAAAACGTATCCTTCTCATTGCGCGCCGGATGATCCTCCGGCGTGTTCAGCGCGTCAAAGCAGTGGAACTCGTCCTCAATCTCCGGGCCGTCCGCCAGGGCAAAGCCCATGTGGCGCAGAATGCGGACGGCTTCATCCCGCACGATGGTGAGGGGGTGCAGCCCGCCAGACGGCAGGGAGCGGGCCGGCAGCGTCAGGTCCACCCCGGCCACGGCGGCCTTGTCCGCCAGGGCCTGCACTTCCTCCAGCTTGGCGTCCAGGGCTTCCGTAATGGCCTTGCGGGCCTCGTTAAGCAACTGGCCGACGGCGGGTTTTTCCTCCCTGGGAACGTCCTTCATGCCCGTCTGGGCCAGGGTCAATTCCCCTTTTTTGCCGAGGATGGCCACGCGCGCGTCTTCCACGCCGCGCCTGTCAGACGCCTGGGCGATGCGTGCCAGGGCGTCCCGTTGGATGCGTACAATCTCTTCCTTCATAAAATTTGACGGGCAAGAGCTTACCCGTCCCCCCCGCCAGCGTCAAGCCCTTCGGGCCGCAGGGACGTCACTCAAGAGAAAACGGCGGAATACGGAAACGAGGGAAAGAACAATGAACCCCGCTTCCTAATCACTAATACTTAATCATGAATATCTCCCCAGAAAATTACACGTATCCCGGCCGGGCGGACATGCGGCCGGAAACCATGCCGAGCACGCAGAACAAGGTATAAACCAGGCAGAACGGCAGGAAGGAGCCTCCCTGATGCAGGAAGGAGGTAAACAGCAGGCTCAACAGGGCGCCCATGGTAAAGCCGATTCCCTGGGACATGCCGGAAAGCCTGATTGATTCGGAAGGCGTCCGGGCCCGTTCCACCATCAGCGCCATTCCGCGGCTGAATACGGTTCCCGTCGCCAAGCCGAACAGAATCGCCATCCAGACGGCCCAGTCCAGCGGAAAATACAGGATGCCCCAGCAGGAGAGGGCCGCCAACGCCATGGCCATCACGATGAGGAGGCCCCGCCCTCCCATAGCTTTTTCCAGCACGTGAGCGGAGAGCGTAGCGGGCAGCTGGGCGAACATGGCCACGGAAAGGATGAAACCGGCGTCCTCATAGCTCATGCCCCGCTGCCGCAGAAAGATGGGAATCCAGGTATAAAAGAAATAGGCAGCCCCAACGCGGCTCAAATAAAAAACGGTAACCTGCCATGCCTTGCCGCTGCGCAGCAGGCTGCGTCCGGATGCCGCCGGATCGTTTTGAAACACGCCGTCCGGATGCCTGAGAAAATAAGCGCCCCACACCAGCATCCCCAGCAGGATGGGAATAATCCAGATCCCCAGGCCGAAACGCCAGCCTCCCAGCATATTGGAAAGGGGAACGGACAAGCCGGAAGCCGCAGCGCTGCCCACGCCGATCATGGCACTGTAAACGCCCATCATGGCGGAAGCGCGGTCAGGAAACTGGTGTTTGATCAGTCCGGGAATGGCCGCTCCGGCAATCCCCATGCCCAGCCCCATCAGAACCATGCCGCCGTATAACCCCGCCACGCCGTCCCAGCTGCGCCACAAAATTCCGGCCACCGCCAGAAGCTGGAACCAGAAAATGATTTTCCACGGCGTCATCCGGCGCGCCACGCGCGGAGAAATGGGAGCCGCCACCCCCAGCACAAAGACGGGCAGCAGGGCGAACAGCCCTGAATTTTCCAGGGAAAGCCCCATATCCCTTTCAATCGTTCCCAACAGCGGATCGGGAGAATCAAACCCGGTACGCAGATTAAAGCACACGATTAAAAAGGCGGCAAACAACAGCATCTTTCCCCTGATGCCTCCAGAAGTTCCTGCCTTATCCATCCCATGTTATACAGCCTCTCCCCCGCCCCTGTTCAAAAGCAACAGCCTTCCGGCTGTCAGCAGTCCGGAAGATACGGTATGGAGAAAAGACCGTCAGGATGAGCAATCCCCTTGCGGTTTTCCATCCGCCCCCCCCTGTCATGAAAAAGCGCCGCCGTCCCGGAGAACGGCGGCGCTCGAACACGCTAACCTCTTAAGCTTTCATTTGTCAGGGCGTTTGCCGTACACCAGCGTACGCCTGCCGTCCCAGGAAACGGCCTCAATCCGCGTAGAGCCTTCCGGATAGGGGACCGTGGTGGAGGAATTATCCCTGGAATCCGTCCCCGCCATGGTGATGCGGACCATCTCCCTGTCTTTGTATGTTTCAAAGACGACGGCGTTTTTCCACACGTCATGGGAAATAATGCGACGATTGCCCTGCTCCGTAACGCCCTGGTTATAGACGCCGCGGACAGGCAGGCGGTTCTTATATGCTTCCGCGCTATTGACGGAAATATAGTAAATGACGGGGCTTTCCGGCTTTTTGTACTTCCTGGCATAGGCAATCAGGTTCTTGCAGTCGGCCTCCGTGATGGTCATGCGGGCGCAGGTGTAGTCGTCCAGTTCCTGGTCAATGGGCTTGAGCATGCCCGTTTTCCGGAAAAAATCCGTCAGGTCCTGTCTGGCGGCGTCGCAGGCGTTCTTCATGAACGCAAGCTGGAGCTCTCCATCCTTCTTGCCCCTGGTATCCATCTTGATGGCCTTATAAAAGATATCCGGATAAAAGTCGGGATTGCCCTTCCCGGCTATCTTGAAATACAGCTCCAGCTGCCACAGGGGAGCCAGCTTGACAAAATGGTCGTGCACCATCGGACGGTTATCCCCGCCGGAACGCTTGTCCGGACCGCTCTGGACAAGCCAGTTTTCCCCCTTCAAAATGCCGTTGTTCAAGTAGGCGTTGAAGCGGCCGCCAATCATGTTGCCGTCCCCGCCGTTGATGCGTTCATGCTCCAGGCGCATGCTGGAAGGATTCAGCATGTAATTCACGTAAGCGGAGTAAATGTTATTGGTCACTTCTCCGGTGGATACCCATTTCATGGCGGGGCGCACCTGGTTGACGTGGCCGAACTCATGGGCAATCCCCCAGGCGCTGCCGGGAATCTTGTCCGGATTGCCGACCTCCTTCATGGTACCGTTATGGAACGCGGCTCCCGTACCGTCCGCATGCATGAACCCGTTCCAGATCACACGGCCGAACATCCGGTTTTTGGGCAGCATCCGGTACTTGTACAGGCCCATGATCTGCTGCTCCATGCCGATAATCCTGTCGTACAGGGCAATGAGCTCCTCCCCCTTGTCCGGGCAGAATTGTTTAAGTTCCTCCACCGGATACACCAGATGCACGCGGTTGCCCACGATGTCCACAACTTCCGTGGGGGAGTTTTCCAGCATCCTCTTCCAGTCGCTGTTTTTGCTGACGCCTCCCACGAAAACTCCATTCACCTTGCCGGACAGAATGGACAAATGCACCTTGGGCGCTTTCTTGTAATTGGATGTGAAATACTCAATATAGCCAAGCCCCTTGTTCTTCGCCCTGATGATGTTGACCCCCTCTTTCAGCGGATAGGAGCTGTGGCCTCCGTCCCGCCCGAAATTGTGGATAACCAGATTCAGTTTTTCACCTTTGGGATCCCCCATGACCAGCAATACGTCTTCCCCCTCTTCAAAAAAGATGCCGGTGGGATTTTCAAATTTGCTGTACTGGCTGGTGCGCAGGCGTTCCGCCAGATCCTTGACCGGTTCATACGGCTCCGCCGTCAGGGCGCGGGCCTTGCGGTCAAATTTCTTCTCCGCCATCTGCTCGGCGAGCCCGCGCACAAAGGGATCCTTGATTTTGGCGATGCGGTCGCGCGTGACATTGGGCTTCAACGCAAGCATGTATTCATTGGCGAACACATTGGAATCCAATGCTTTCAAACCCTCCTCCGTAATCGGCGCGCCCCCTGTTTCCTGGGCGGAAAGCACGCCTCCGCCCAGCACGCCGCAGAAGGCCAGTAAAAGAATCCCCTTTTTCAACAATGGTGAGAAAATCATTTGTTAAATAATACTGTTCGGTTTCCGGAATTGTTTCAAGGAAAAACGCCCGGCCCCCATGCCTGTGAAAAAGCCTTTTTGTGTGACATGGGACGCCCGGGCCCAGGGAGAAAAACTGTCCATCCCCCTTGACGGGGGCCGTATAATGACGCTCGCAAAACATTTTTCCATATGAATACAGAAACACATCAATTTCAGGCGGAAGTCCGGCAGCTGCTGGACATTGTCATCAACGCCCTTTACAGCGACCGTGAAATCTTTGTCCGCGAGCTTGTTTCCAACGCTTCCGACGCCCTGGAAAAACTGCGTCTGAAGCAGCTGACGGATTCTAATATTTACCAGCCGGACAAGCCCCTGGAAATCACTGTCACCACGGATAAGGAAAACAAGACCATCACCATTGCGGACACCGGCATCGGGATGACGGAAGCGGACCTGGTGGAAAACCTGGGAACCATCGCCCACTCCGGCACAAAAAAATTCATGGAGGCCCTCAAGCAGAAGCAGGAAGGCGGAGCGGACCTGATCGGCCAGTTCGGCGTGGGCTTCTACAGCTCGTTTATGGTGGCGGACCGGGTGGAAGTGTTCACCCATTCCTATGAACCGGAAGCCGCCTCCCTGCGCTGGTCTTCTGACGGACGGGAAGGCTACAGCATCGAAACGCTGGCGGAACCGCTGGACCGGGGCACCCGCATCGTCATCCGCCTGAAAGACGAATATGAAGAGTTCTCCCAGGAATACCGCGTGAAGGAGCTCCTGCGCCGCTACTCCAACTTCGTGGGGTTCCCTCTCAACTTCAACGGAGAGCACGTCAACACCGTTCAGGCCATCTGGTCCAAGTCCAAATCCGACGTGAAACCGGAGGAATATGATGAATTTTACCAGTTCATTGCCCACACGGATGAAAAACCCCTGTCCTACATGCACTTCAGCGCGGATGCCCCTATTGCCCTGAATGCCCTGGTTTTCATCCCCAGGCGCAATCCGGAAATGTTCGGATTCGGCCGCGTGGACGCCAACGTGGCCCTGTACTGCAAGCGCGTGCTGATTGACGCCAAGCCGGAAGGCCTGCTGCCGGAATGGCTCCGCTTCCTGAACGGCGTGGTGGACAGCGAGGACCTGCCCCTGAACATTTCCCGCGAAATGCTTCAGGACAACTCTCTGGTGCGCAAAATCAGCGACATCATCACCAAACGCTTCATCAAGCATCTGGAAAAACTGGCGAAGGACGATCAGGAAACCTACAGGGAATTCTACGCGCAATTCTCCCGCTACCTGAAAGAAGGCGTCGTCACCTCCTGGCCGAACAAGGAATCCCTGGGCAAGCTGCTCCGTTTTGAATCCACGGCCACGGAACCGGGGGAAACGACCTCATTTGAAGACTACGTCACCCGCATGAAGGAAGGGCAGACGGCCATTTACGCGCTTACCGGCCCCTCCCGCTCCCATCTGGAAAACAGCCCGTACCTGGAAGCCTTCAAAGCCCGCGGCTATGAAGTGGCCTTCTTCACGGACCACGGGGACGAATTCGTGCTGGACTCCCTGTCCAGCGTGGACGGAAAGCCCGTCACGATGATCGACCGCGCCGACGTGGAACTCCCCGCCCTGGAAGAGGAACAGAAGGACGCCCTGCCCCAGGAGGAAGCCGCGGCCCTGGAAGAATGGCTGAAAGGGCTGTACCCGGACAAATTCTCCAAAGTCACCCTGGGCAAGCGCCTGGTCAGCGGAGCCGCCGTAGCCCTGCAAAGCGGCAATGACATGGGGCAGGAAATGAGGGCGTACATGAAAGCCATGGGGCAGGAAGTGCCGGAAAGCCACCCGCAGCTGGAACTGAACCCCTCCAACCCGCTGGTGAAAAAGCTTTCCGCCCTGCGGACGGAAAACCCGGAACTGGCGCAAATGGTGGCGGACCAGATCGCGAATACCGCCCTGCTCCGCGCCGGCATGCTGGACGATCCCGCCGTGCTGGCCCAGTCCTCCCAGGCCCTGATGGAACAGCTCCTGCTGAAGTAAGGGGCCCGGAGGAAACAGCCTCTTTCCCCAAGCCGCTCCCTGCCCACCCCGCCGGGGGCGGCTTTTTCATTTCTCTTCCCGCCATGAACGCGTTACGCCGCATGCCCCGCCACATTCTGTTCCTGAGGCTGGCCTATCAAGCGGGCATGTGCCTGCTGGCCCTGGTCGCCGTAACGCTGACCGCCATTGACCTGACCACGGAAGCGGCGGAATGGGAAGTCACGGCGGACCGCGTCATCTACTGGATTTTTGTGCTGGATTATGTGATCCGCTTCTCCATCAGCCGGTCCAAATGGCTCTTCATTAAGGAACACCCCTGGGATTTGCTGGCCATTATACCCTTTGACGCCCTGTTCCGCCTGTTCAGGTTCGCCTCGTTGGGGGAAATTTTAAGGCTCGCCAGGTATCTGGACCTGTTTTCCTATGCCATGAGGTTCACCACGCGCATCCGGCGTTTCTTCAACACGAACGGATTCAAGTATATCTGCATCGCCGCCCTGGTCATCATCCTGCTGGGGGCCGTAGGCATCCATCTGGCGGAAGGCATGAGCCTGCCCAACGGCATCTGGTGGTCCTTCGTCACGGCTACCACCGTAGGCTACGGGGATACCTATCCGGTCACCACTTCAGGCAAATTCCTGGCTGTATTCCTGATGCTCACGGGCATCGGATTCGTGGGAACGCTCACCAGCACCATCACGTCCTTCTTTCTGAGTCCCCACGGCGGAGAAGCGCTGCCGTACCGGGAAGAGGAAATTGAAGCCATTAAAAAGAAACTGGACGACCTTTCCTCCATGACGGATGAGGACATAGACACCATGGCGGCCCTGCTGAAAACCCTTCGGGACGCCTCCCCAGCACCTTCAGCGGGAAAAGAGGAAACGCCTGCTATCCATTCCGGAAAAAACTGACAAAATCCGTTTGGTATTACATCAAAAAATGCCCTGTCCGTCCCAGGGCAAATACCAAATACTCAACCGTTTTTCAGTGAGAAGATTTTAAGTCTTTATGTTGATTACCAGCTGATTGGCTACCTTTAAAAAAAAGAAACGCCGCAATGACAATGTTGGCCAAAGGAACTAGTTTTAAAAGCACCAACCATCCGCTCTCTCCTATGTCATGAAGCCTCCTGACATCTGCAACAATATTGAAATATATATAAGAAATAAAAATAATCACAAACAAAAATAATATTCCTAAATCATTCCCTGTTTTATCCCACACCATTGCAACTCCATAAAGAAGAATAATAGCCACAATTGGCAATATCAGCAACTTCAGCGCCCAATATTCAGATCTGGAAATACGACCGGAAAAACTGACATATTTTCTTAAAAACGAAGTTCCATTCGCATTCTCCATTTTTATAGAAGCATTTCCCTCTATTTCTCTGCGGATTTTATGCATATCGGAAGCAGATACGGAAGACTTCAAAACCTCCTGGACGTTAGATGCATTACACTCTATTCCCAACTCATGGTTCACGATGTCTGCAACTGACTTAGAACTTGTTTTTGTCAATATTGCGGCATCTACAAGTTTATTATATGCATTAATACGGGATAGCCTTTCTTCCGACTGTTCCATAATTTTCTTCATTGATGATTTTTTTTATAAATACAGTTGTTATTCTCCTCATTCCTTCCCTTTATATACTCTTAGCATCTTCAACCTTGAGATGGCCTCCTTGTTTCCCTGCTCGGCGGACAGGCGGTACCATTTCACCGCTTCCTGCTTGTCCTCCCTGATCCTTTTTCCATAAAATAACAATCCCCCAGCCTCCATTGAGCGTTCGCATTTTCGAACTCCGCTGATTTCCTAAAACATGAAGCAGCCCTTTTCATGTCTCCTTTATTCAAATTCTGCTGGCCTAAATCCAATAAGTGATATGAATCCAGTTCTACTGACTCGTCCTCATTGGCGTATTTTTCTCCCTTCCCGGAATGAATGTAATAGCCACCCGCTCTTCCCGTTTCCAAAGTTCTAGCCAAAACATATTCTCCCATTAGGAAGACTGTTCCAAATATGATTAATATGGAAATAGAGATATTCATTTTTACCTGTTCTAACGGATTCCCAATCCGTACA
>ULWH01055925.1_pt1 | contig 14035 bp, 14 predicted proteins | sample 1960201 | NCBI WGS metagenome assembly ULWH01 (sample SAMEA4835808, study PRJEB28245) | human gut metagenome | biome: gut microbiome; material: fecal sample | place: Denmark | collected 2008
CAAAGAATAATGATCATGCTATCTATACCTATAATTTAAGTTGGGCAAATGGTGCAACTGATAAAATTTACCTAACTCACGAAGTCGCTACAATATATGCCTATTATCCATCAACTCTAACAAAACCAACTAATACTGACAATCCTGTTGTTGCTATTAGTGTTTTTGAAGGTGATGACACTTCTGATGATAGTAAATATCCGACTTTAGCAAGTCTGGATGCATCAACACTTATAACAGCCCCAGGTGAAGTAGATTATATGTGGGCGGAGGATGCTGATAATGTCGGAAATCAAGCACAAGCCAGTAACGGTAAAAAGACAAGTGTGGATGACGCCGTTAAACTGAACATGAAACATGGCCTAGCTATGGTATCTTTCAATATTTACAATGACAACACTTATAAGGGAGCCGGTAAGCTGACAAAAATAGTTCTAAAAAATGGTTCAGACAATGGATTAAGTAAAGGTTCCTCTACAATGGCTTTAAAAAACGGTACTATTGCTGTAAATAGTCCAGCAGCTGCTACTTATACACGTGGTTTTAAAGATGCTGAAGGTTATGCAATATCTAATAACAAAAGCACAGCACTAAAATTCAGCTTCCTTGTTTTTCCAGATAATTCATCCGCAGCAGCATTTGATAAAACAAAAGTACAGGTAGTCTTTACTATTGATGGTGCTGATTATCCGGTAGCATTAACAGCTCCTAGTAGCGATAGTGGTAAATGGTTAGCAGGTAATAATTATCTCTACACTGCTAAGTTAAGTGGTAAAGAATTATCCATTACCAGTGTATCAATAGCAGGATGGACTGATAAAACAGGAGGAGAACTAGGTGTTAAGTAACATCAACTAACATTATTCAGCAATGAAAGTAAGCTTTTCCCCTCGCAAAAGGGGAAAAGTTACATTACAAACGATTTAAACAATAGATAACAACATGAAACTATATAAGTACCTGCTATTAATAACCCCTTTGTTAGCCATCCAATCCTGCTCAAAGGAGATTGGAGAAGACCCGAAAGCCCCTGTCGGACTGGAACCCCGTATTGCCGGAGTTTCCCTCATAACCCGTGGAGGAGCCAGTGATGCCAGTGCTATCAAGACTCTAGGGATTTATGCCGTCAACAAAAAGGATGGCGAAACCACTTACGGAGTTTCCCCCACAGGTACTTATCGCAAATACAACCTAGAAGGTGGTAATGCCAGCCCTGCTGGAGACACAGAAACGTTATGGTTGAATCAAGAGCAAGCTATCATCTTCTCTTATCACCCGATCGTGTCAGGTGTTCCTGTAACCGCCGGGGGAGATGGCACAACTCCCGTCCCAACCATCACAATCCAGGCATCGGCTATCGCACCCACACAAAACATTTCGGAGGCAAAGGATAACAACATCTATGATTTCGCTCTCCCTGTTAATGACTATATGTATGGTGTAGAATACGATAACAACCAATCATCCGAAGCCAATAAATACCTTTCAACCCAACCCATAGCCGACAACGGCCACCAGTTGGGCGATGTAATTCCCAAAGGTCGTGAAGTCGCCATCGGCCTTAAACATGCCTTTGCCCAGGTTTCTTTTATAGTCAAACGGGGCGATACCTATAAAGGTGCGGCTAAGGTCACCAAAGTAACCCATACCCGCAACATGCCAACATTAAACGCCGACAACACCACAACCATGAACCTGACTGACGGAGCACTGAACAATCTGGCAGGCGTAACGGAAAAAACATATTTATATACGTTTAATGATGGCGTAGCCCCGACACTTTCCTCCATCTCCGGAGGTATAACCCTTACCAACTATGTAATACCGTACAGCACTACTTCCGATCAATCCAAGCTCGTAGTAACAGTTGACGGCAAAGATATGACACTATTGCCCTATACCGACCCTGCGTGGGAAGCCGGCAATATCTATACCTATACAATCATAATCAACCCGACAGGCCTTACCCTGGATGGGTTTAATATAACGGGCTGGGACGATGAATCGCTACCGGACGTCAATGTCTAACGAAAAAAATAAAGAATAAGAATATGAAACACATCGCAAACAAAATCACGACAGCAGGACTCGGACTCCTGTTAGTCGGCTGTACCGGACAGGAGTTGCCGGATGACGGTCGGGGAGTAGTCTCCCTGCAACCGCACTTCCTGACCGGCACGACTGACACTCGTTCCCTGGTAAACGGTACCGCCTCTGCAACCAGCAAAGGTAATATCCATCAGGTAAACCTGTATGTTACTAAAAAAGCGGATAATGCAATCTATCCGGGTATCACCAATGGCACGGTAAACGGCCTTTCGCAATTTACCTATGACGGTACAGCGTGGACGGGCAATCCTACGGTTAATCTTCATAACGAGGAAGCTCGTATTTATGCTTATTATCCGGTAAATGTAAATCCTACGCATGTTGCCGGTGCTGATACACATACCATTCCGGTAACAGGTATAACCGCTACCCAGACCTTTAACGGAGCAAACACTTGGGTGTGTAATGTGACGGATTATTTATATGGCTCAACCAAACAAGATGCCGACGAGCAGATTATCGCCAGCAACCAATCGTTTGAACCTGCCATCTGGTTGCGTCATGCGTTGGCACAGGTCGTGTTTAAGATGCAAAGTGCTTCCGGACGTCCGGTAGATGCATACGATTACATCAAAAAGATCACGATGAAGACAACCGGTAGCCCTTCTTTCCTGACCGGTTCGGGAACGATGCAACTCAAAGATGGGGTGATGTCACTCAACGGTGGAGATATTAAGGAATTAACTTTTACACCGTCGGCCAATCCTGTTCAATGTGGTGCGAACAGCCAGTCTAAAGTAGTTGCCTACGGATTAGTAGCTCCTTTGTCTTCCGCATTATCAAACGTTACTTTAACGATTGATCTGGGAGATAAAAGCTCCGATACGAATAAACGAATATTGAGCGTAAAAAACGCAGGGTTTAATGTACAATGGTTAAAAGGGAAACGATATGTTTATAATCTAACCCTGACTAACCGTGAGATTGTGGTAAACGAGATCAAGATTACTCCCTGGACAGATGAAAACGGAACTGGTGATCTTCGCCCGGATGGCTTCTAAAAGATAATATACAATGAATATGATAAAAGAAAAAAACAAACAATGGCTATCTCTGCTGGCAGGAATTTCCCTGCTGACAGGTCTGGTCGCCTGCACTGGTGAGACTATGCTGTCTCCATCCGGAGAGGGAAAGCCTGTCATTGTGAATGCCGAAATAAACAGCGACCAACCGGTTACGGAGATAACCCGCGCGCAGATTGAAGAAAATACGTATGACAGATCGACATTTATTGCTAGCGACAAAATACGTATTACAAGAACAACTCTGGCAAATAGAAGTGAGGCGGCAGATTATCAGCTGGACGAAGACGGTCAGTGGACATCAACCAGTACACCGCTCACTTTACTGGCCGGAGCTTCTTATCAGGCCGTTTACCCGGCAGGTAATGATGCCGTAATTATATACGACCAGTCGTCGGTCGATAATTACATAAAAAGTAACCGGCTTGTATCTGCTATTATAAAGGCTCCTCAAACAGAAAAACTGGGATTTACTTTCGAGCATCAAAACACAAAGTTAACACTCGTGTTTGCTCCAAAGGTGGCAAGTAGTCTACCGGCTGACTTTAGTTTTCAAGTGAGCGGTGCCGGTCTTCAGACAGGCGGAACGACTTCCGAATTTATAAAGCTGTATCATCCGGGCGATAAGACCTGGTGCGGAATCGTTCATCCCAAAGAGAGTGGAACTACGGCTATTACCATCACATTGACTTATAATGGGGTGAATTATAGTTCGACCATTAATTGTGCTTTGGCAGCCAAGACGCATTACCAATACACCCTGAGTCTTCGTGATGATATTCTTGTCCCGGAAGCGAATGGAATACTCGGGTGGACAGATGATTTTAATTATACAGGACCTATAGATTAAAACAGCTATGAGTGAATTGAATATAAAAACAGTTTATCTGGCAGGTTACCTGCTGTTGTCGCTGACTGCCTGTAGTAGTGAAGAACGGCTGAATACCGGAGAAGGAGAGGGACATCTTCTTGAAATCGGAGCGTCTATTTCCGAACCGGTTACAAGTCGTGCACTAGGTGCAGTCAGTTATGAGAAATCTTCGTTTGTTGGAAATGATATAATTAAGATTGGTACATCGGCAAATAATCTTAGCACAAACGGAATTTCCTATACATATAAAAATAAATCCGGTACACTGCGATGGCTCCCGACAGAAGGCGGAGATGGCATAACAACAAACGGCACGGGAAGTTATTATGCCTCTTACGATCCTGTAGGCTTTTCCAAAATTCTTGCCAATCAGAGTACAGTGGATGCTTATCAGAAAAGCAACCGACTGATCACTGATGCAACCAGTGTCTCCGGGAATAAGGTGAATTTTTCTTTTTATCCGGCAGCTTCAAAGATTACGGTTACTGTCGAATATCAGGATGCTCTTCATGTAGGTGTAAAAGTTCAGTTAATAGGGAATAATTTGTGCGGAACATCTACATCCGATGCCGTGACTTTATATTCTGTGACTTCTACTGGTAAAAAGCATCTGTATGTTGCTATTGTCTATCCAGAAGTTAATAAAAAATATAAAATACAAGTCACTAGCAAAGCAACGTCAACAAGTTCATCACTGGATTTAAAAACATATCCGAGTAGTGGAGAGGAAACCCGTACGCTTAAAGCCGGATGTAATTACACCTATAACTTCACCTCTACCTTCGGGTTGATTCTGAACAGCGTAAGTGTGGAAGACTTTAAAACGGGAACAGGAAATGGTACAGGAGATAACTGGGGAGCATCTTGATATTAAAACAACATAAATTATGAATAGAACGATATTATTTAAAATATTTCTACTGGTAGCCTGTATGGGGTGCACCGGTAATCTGCCGGAGAATGACGATAATGCACTCCAACTGAGTTCTGTCTCGGTAGACGAAGGGGGTATATCGAAAGGAACAGGAACGGTAACTTCCATCGATAAGGTTTGTGTGTATGTCGCCACAGAAGATTATCAGCCGTATGATGCGACCATACCTTCATTGGTTTTTACGAATGAGTCAGGTAACTGGACTTCCGATAAAGCGGTTATAATGCAGGATGGTGTAAATGCAAAGGTCTACGGTGTATTTCCGGCTGATGCAGGGATAACAAATGATAACGGCAACTTGAAAGTCAACGTAGAAGTCCTGAAAGGAGGCGATAATACATTGGATTTTCTGGGGAGCCAACAATCTGATTACTTATATTCGGCAGGAGTTTCTGCTTCTTATAGTGTCAGAACGATTTCACTAACCATGAAACATGCTATGGCGAAAGTAAGTTTCCGGATAGTAAAAGGGGCTGACGTTACCGAGACCTTGCTGTTAAAGCAGGTGAAAATTTTAAGTAACACCAACTTATTGCAAGCTGGTTCGGGATATATGTTGCTGAACGTTGCTACTGGTGCCGCAACCCTGAACGGTCTTGCGTCAACTTCCCAGATAACAATGGACAATAGTGCTGGAACCGAGTTGAAGACTGCGCAACCGTCACCCAATGTGACCTGTCTGGTTGCTCCGATGAGTACGTCCGAATCTGTTCTCTCGTTCAGTATTACTGTGGCTAAAGAGGGGGATACTTTGGAGCGTACGTTCACCACTTCTTCCATTTCTCCTGCCGTAAAATGGGAGGCCGGTTTTCATTATACTTACCGGATCACTGTCAACAAAATGAGTGGTGATGTGGATGGTGTGCTGATTGAAGACTGGCAGAACGATGCCAGCCAAAATACAAGTGTAGGTATCTGATAACTAAAAAACAGAATGATATGAAAATGATGAATAAACTGATAATCTCGATTAGCTGCATTTTGCTGGCCGGATGCAACGGCAGTTTGCCGGACTCCGGTGAGCAACAGGGAGAAGGGGAGCCGATAGACCTTTCTTTCAACTTATATAATGCAGTAGTATCCAAGGCGGACGAGAAAACAAAGCCCACGGTAAAGATGGCTGTAGGAACAGCCTTCCGGATTTATGCTTTCAAAGCCGGTGAAACAGATCTTACGAAGCCTATAGCATCGGCAGTATACACCGTTAAGGATGAGAATGGTAAATCGGAAGGTAATTTATCGCTTTATCGTGGAAGTTACGACTTCTACATGATTTCCAACAATACAAATACTGCTCCGAAACTGCCTGAAGGTACTAATTCCATAACAGTTGATAATGGAAACGACTTTATGTATAATATCATCACCAATGAGGTTATACAGCCCGAAAAGCCCGGTGAGAATAAGATGACAGTATCGCTGCGAGCTCCGTTTAGTCGCTTAGGGGCAAAAATCGATCTATCGGTGAAAGCAAAATCTAATTCACCCGTACCGGTTTCGGATTTAAAGGTCCAGAGTATAACAATTAAGAATTTGTCTTCACCGTTATGTTACAAATTAGGAGAAAAAGATTGGAGTACGGATAATAATCCTTCATATACAGAGACTAACGAGCATATGGTAACTGGATTCAGTATGCCCGAGTTTGCTACACAACCACATGATAATCTTAATCCTGTAGTTTTATTACCTGTGGATGGTTTAACCGATTTATTATTTGAACTGGTTCTGAATGTTACCTATACAGGAAAAGACAATAACGGTCAGGTTATCCTTCTTTCTGATAACTTTACTTATAAGGCTTCTGTTTCCAAAGCATTAATAACAGGGATGAGATATAAATTTGATTTTACGCTGACATTCTTCGGAATCCTTAAACCTGGAGATATGACGGTTTCTTTGTTGGACTATACTGAAGAAGATCTGTCTACAGATCAAGTAGGTGAATAAAAAAGAGCTTATGAAAAATAAAATAATAATATATGTACCGGTATTACTGACATTCATTTCATGTCTTTTTACCACCGGTTGTAGTTCTTCAGAAGAAGATACATCTAATGATGGTTTTCGGTTTTGTGTACAGCGGCCTCAATCTATAGATGTAGAAACGAAAGCTGTTTTAGGAGATGCTAGTGAATCAACAGAGATTTCAAATGCATGGATTGTCCAATATAATTCGGGAAGTGATAATATTCTTAATTGTCGATATATAACAGATGGATTTACAGGTAAAGAAAATGGATATTTGTTAGAGATAAAAACAGCAGATGATGCCTTTTCTAAAATTGCAAGTGATTTTTATATTATACTAAATGGTGGGGAGATATTGAATGATTTTCAAAAAAGCGCTGAACACACCAGGGCTGATTTGCTAAAGAAAACTTGTCCTATATCATTAAATAACGGAAGTCCCAATATTGGTGCCCGACCTTTTTTATTAACAGCCGGGCCAGCTCCATATACGATGACAGCAGAAGAAGAGAAGGTTGTATTAGTATCTCGCGTCTACAGAGCTTATGCCAAGTTAACATTGAATGTAAAGTTTCCAACAAATTCAAATGATTTCTTTGAAGTGAGTGAAGCCACAATAACTAATATTCCTAAAAATATGGCTTTATATGCCGGAGGAGGAGGTAATGCTAATTATCCGGATATCAATGATATAGAAACAGATCCGATAATATTATCCAGTGTTAGTACAAATGGAGGACCAGTAAGTTTCTACATGCCTGAAAATATCCAGGGAACAGGAAGTTCACTTACATTCCAGGGAAAGAATATCGTGAGCAATGGCCCCGGTGGTAATCTGAACGGCTGTACTTATCTGACGCTAAAAGGCAAATATTATTATAATAAAACTCAGTCGGGTGGAAATTATGTCCAAGATCCGATCGATGTAGAATATCGTTTCTATCTAGGTTCTAACCTGACTAACGACTATAATATTCGCCGGGATCATCATTACAAACTGACGGTTAATATAACAGGTGCCAATAGCGCCGACCTGCGTGTCACCATCACCAACGGCAATGTCGCCGTATTCGACGAAGTAGAAACAATAGAAAATAAAGTAGATTTTTAGTATCATGAATAAATCAGAGTTTTCAAAAAGAATAGCCCAACACATGGGAGTTAAACAGCAAGAAGCAATGCTTTTCATGAAAGCATTGGAAGAAGTTCTCGCAACATCTATCAAGGAAGAAGAAATAATTACTTTTCAGGGATTTGGAACTTTTATCTTATGGAAGCAAACCGCACGAAAGGGTAGAAACCCCAAAACGGGTGCACCTTCACCAATTCCTGCCCGCAACAGTATAAAGTTTAAACCGGGTAAGCAAATGCTCGAACATTTGAATGGTGAATGTAAGTGACATATATAATAATGTATATAATAGAGTAGGGGACGTTAGAATACGTCCCCTGTTTTTTCCCATCTGATAAAGAAATATATTTACCAGGTTGTCTGGAATATTTTAACCGCTATCAATGCCAGAATATTTTTGCATTTTCTGGCGATTGACATTTTATTCGAGGTCATCGGAATTATAGCTTTCGAAATTTTCTTTTTCACAACCTGATTTCTACGCTTTGTCTCTACCTTTTCCGGTTTGATTTCAGAATTGCGTATCAGGTTGTTAAGCATGTTATCGGCAGCCCTGTCTATCTTGGAAACAGATAACTTCCCGAGGTAAATTTCTGTTGTCTGCAACGACATGTGTCCCAGCGACTGGCTGATAACGCCAATCTCGGTACCCGCTTCCAGCATCATTGACGCCCAACTGTGACGCATCACATAAGTAGTAAGCGGATGGAGATATCCCTGTGCTTCTCCGATCTCGTTCAAATAGCGGTTGGTACGATGCAGAGCCGACTGAGCACTAACGTAGCCAACGCCTTGCATTTTCTCATGTAGGAACGGAAACAACCAGGGATTATATTTCTGCCTGTACATACGTATGATCCTGACCATTTCCGGAGTGATCTTTACTTGCAGGGAAGCTCCGGTTTTACTACGCTTGTAATGTAAATAATCATCTTTAATGTTCTCCTGCCGCATATTGAACGCATCGATAAAACACATTCCTCGGGCATAAAACAAGAATAGCGCCAGATGTAAAGCAGAAGCCAGGTGAGGGGTTGCAGAGAGGTCAAGTTCAGACAGTCTCTTAATCTCTTCCTTTGGAAGTGCTCTTTTGCGGGTAGAGGGTACTTTTATATGCAAAGTCGTAAAAGGGTTGCCGGCTGGCGGCATAAATCGTAATTCTTTTACAACCTTGTTATACATGGCTCTCAAATTGCGCAGATAAAAGTCCTGACTGCTCGGGGTAAGGGTAGTGTTTTTGGAACGTTCATTTTGCATGAGCCATAGTAGATACTGTTGTATCATACTAGGGGTAAAATCAGCTATTGTGACCTGGTTTACTTTGCGGCCAAGAAAGGCCGATAATTTGTTCCAGGAACTCTGATAATTTGCAGCTGTTCTTTCTTTACCTGCTTCAGCTTTGATACGAATCAACTTTTCGAAGCAATCACGTAAGAGTGGATAACTCTCATTTGTCTCATAATTTATCATAATCGTAATTTTTAGTCTGACAAAAATGCATGTAATTCGTAGGATGTCTAGGATATAACATAACAAAAACAGCTTCTGTAGGTTGAAAAAGGAGCAAAAAAACTTTTTTTCAAATAGTCCGGTAAGCTGATAGGGGTATTTTCATTTTCTCTGTCTCATATATGAAGTTGAACTAAAAATGGAAAAAAATGGAAACAACAGAAAGAGAAAATCAAGCACCCATGTTGTGGTACTGGAGTATTCCTGAGAATGGAATGGATATGGAAGATTGCGAAAAAATAGCAAAGGAAAACCGAACTAATCGACAGAATAACAAATACATGGATATGTATATCGCGTTTGTATAGAGGCTATATATACATCAGGACAAAAAGGCATGTAGAGTATCGACCGAGATACATACATGCCTTTTAACATTTATTGGTATATGATCCTGAAACATAAATAATAAGCGCTTTGTTATAATATCGAATAAAATATAGTTCTCATGTGAGAATAATATTTCTGGATCTTATACATGCTAGAAAGAAAATAACAGAAATTTATTCTGTATTCAGAACTAAATAAACCTTATCATTGTTATAATGATAAACAGGACTTACAAGATTCTGTAATAATTATGTTAGTAGTATTTGTTTTTTCATATAAGTAGAGTTTGTTATTTGTTTGGTCCGTATGTAACTGTGAAGTTATATACGGATTTTTTATTGCCTGTATGCTTTTATTACCGATATGTGGCTCCGGATATCTTTATTCTAGTATTATTTATAATTCTCATTATGTTTAATAGATATTTGTAAACTCTCTATCTATCGTTTATTTCCCTTTGAGATCCCCGATCAACACAAATTTTTTCAACATTTATTATCTAAAGAGTGTTGTATGTTAAATAACTGTTCTATCTTCGCGGCGCGATGAAAAAAGTATTGCTGATATTATCATTTCTGTTTCTGCTATTGCTAAATATGCAGGTAAAGCTTGAAGATAAAGATATTTTATCTCCACAGGAAATGACTTTCATCTGCAATAACGTAAAACACCCATTACAGGACGAATTAAAAAATTACGACTTAAACCAGGGACATAATACAACCTATTGTCTTACTACCCGTACGTTAGTTATCTCCACAAGATGTGAGCGTCCGTTTAAAGTAACAACCCGACTTCTCGAACTATTTCTGCAAAAGGAACAAAAGATACTGAATAAAGTCTCTGAAACCTTTTTAATAACACAATCTATAAAATTCTCCACTCTTCGTATGCGATCAGGCCATTGGGTCTACGTGTTGCGAAAAATAATTATTTAGCTTATCTCTTTTGATTATTTCTATTTATTGTCTGCGTGCGATTGCAGACAGTGACTAATCGTGTGCCTATATGGCATATTATATCAGATATTAAATTAAATAATTATGTTAAGTCTATTACTTTCTACCCTGGAAATGATGGCTCTGACCTTCATTATTGGGTTTATAGTGGCCGGTGTGATCAAACTTATTTCAGTTTGGGCCGATTCTCTGGAGTTTCATCATAGTGAAGAACTTTCACAATTTAGCAAACTCAATAAGTTGCGTGCCAAGATTGGTGAAATACTCGGGTTGGATTCCGTTAACGAAGAAGAACAAACGGATGATGAACGCGAAGAATTCCGTCAAGGTGTAAACAGCGACCTTCTTCATATAAAACCTTCCGGATATTATCATGGTGTAAGCCACGGTGCTTCTCATTTGGATCTGATGGATTATTATTATCCACAGGATACTCGTATTATGTATCTGAAGAAAAAAGAACAGATGATAAGAAAAAGCAATACAAACAAAGAAGAAAATCCTTCTACCGATAAATAAAAGACAGATATGGAAAACGTTGATTTTTTAAGTTTGTTCCAGGGATTTGGAACAATGGTTGCCGGTGGATGGGTACTGGCAGTAGCTCGTGTTTTTTTGATTACTCTTGGCGGCCTACTCGTGTATTTAGGCTGGAAAGGAGTTTTGGAACCTATGGTAATGATCCCTATGGGATTAGGTATGGTTGCGATCAATTGTGGTACGCTGATGATGCCTGAAGGTGGCCTGGGAAACCTGTTTCTGGATCCGATGCTTTCTAATACGGACGAATTAATGAATACGATGCAGATTGATTTTCTCCAACCTGTATATACGCTTACCTTTAGTAATGGCTTGATAGCCTGTTTTGTGTTTATGGGAATCGGGACTTTGCTGGATGTCGGCTTTTTGCTTCAGAAACCATTTGCCAGTCTTTTTCTGGCTCTTTGTGCCGAACTGGGAACCTTCCTGACAGTTCCTATTGCCAGTGCATTCGGTTTGTCTTTAAAGGAAAGTGCTTCTGTTGCTATGGTTGGCGGTGCTGACGGCCCGATGGTTCTGTTTACGTCATTGATTTTGGCAAAACATTTGTTTGTTCCTATTACGGTAGTTGCTTACTTGTATCTGGGACTGACTTACGGAGGATATCCTTACCTAGTAAAACTCCTGATCCCGCAACGGTTGCGTGCTATAAAGATGACGACTACCAAGCCGCCTAAGAATTATGATGCAAAGGTTAAACTTGCATTTGCCGTTATTTTGTGTGCCGTTTTGAGCTTCTTATTCCCTGTAGCCTCTCCCCTTTTCTTTTCATTGTTCCTGGGAGTTGCCGTTCGTGAATCAGGCATGAAACATATTTATGATTTTGTGAGCGGGCCGTTATTGTATGGTTCAACTTTCATGTTAGGATTACTGCTCGGTGTATTGTGTGACGCCAAATTGCTTCTCGATCCTAAGATTCTGAAATTACTTGTGTTGGGTGTCACAGCATTGCTTCTTTCCGGTATCGGAGGTATTATGGGCGGTTATATTATGTATTTCATTAAACGCGGCAACTATAACCCGGTAATCGGTATCGCAGCTGTGAGCTGTGTACCTACAACTGCAAAGGTTGCCCAGAAGCTGGTTAGCAAGGAGAATCCGGACTCTTTCATTTTAGGGGATGCCTTAGGCGCCAATATCTCGGGTGTCATTACATCGGCTATTATCACCGGTATTTACATAACGATTATCCCTTATCTGTAAAGACAGGGATCTTCTAAGACAAAAAAATAGCCGTCCCAATCGGGGCGGCTATTTTTGTATTCAATGGAAATGATTATTATTTGTTCATTTCAGCTTCGATAGCTTCCAGTTCCGGGCCCATATTCAGGTTGTAATAGATACCTCTTAAGGCAATCTTATATTCTGATTCATCCGGTTTCAGCTGGTGAGCTTTTTCGAAATAAGGAAGAGCTTTCTTGAAAAGATCTTTAGCTACTGTCAGTTCTTCCTGATATTTCTTGCTGTCGTTGATCATGTTAGCTTCACCCTGTTTGTTTACACCCTGGTTGTAATATACACGGCCAAGACTTGACAGAGATTCAACTGCTTCAGGATTCAGTTCCAATGCTTTTGAGAAGTACTTTTCAGCGTTAGCATAATCCTTCAAACCTGTTTCATAAACCATACCCATTACGTGATACAGCTGTGAATTGTTAGGATCTTTAGCGATAGCTGTATTCAAATATTCGATAGCTTTTTCGTTTCTGCCTGAATAGATGTAGTTGTTGATCAGGTTCATCAGGTAATATTCTTCGTTCGGGAACTTAGCCATACCTTCTTCCAGTACCTTTTCAAAGTTTACAGTGTCTTTAGCCTGCTGATATTCGTAAGCCAGATACTGATAAATATCATTCTGTCTGAAATCTGTGTCTTTTGCACGTTCCAACGCCTTGATAGCCGTAGGAGAATCTCCCAACTGAGTAGCAGCAACAGCAGCATAGAACTGAACAGTCATGAATGTAGAGTCTTTTTCTGCAGTCTGAGTGCCTTCGAACATCGGTAATTCAGAGATTTCCAGATATTGGTTGAAGAAATCGTATGCTTTCTTATAATCTTTCTGATCGAAATAATAAGCACCACCGTTGAAATAATATACGTGGTCAGCACTTAAGATACTCTTGATATCTTTAGAATATTTAGGTTTGATTTTACCTTTTTCATTCGGAAGCTGATCCAGTTCGTAAGCTTTCTTGAAATAAGGAAGGATAGCGATCAATGCATCGTACATAACCGGTTCGTTCGGTTGCTGTCCCAGAATTTGTTTTGTTCTTTCTGCACTGAACTGCTGATCTTCGATAAAACCGGCAACATACCAAGTCTGAGCATCATCCTTTGATTCAGGATTTTCCAATGCTCCCTTGATTAATGCTCTGGCTTCAGTGAAATCAGCCTTGTCTCCTTTTGCTATTCCTTGTGCCTCCTTAACGGCTTTCTTTTGAGCGAAAGAGGCAGATGATGCTGCAACGCATAATGCAACTGTTAATAATAATCGTTTCATTGTGATAGTAATTTGAGATTAATATTTCTATTTGTTTAAATTATTCATTTGTTGTCTCCTCAGTATCGTTAGCGATATCTTCAGATCCTCCAAAATCGGTTATTTCTCCTTTGTTTTCATTCTGAGCGTCCTGTTCAGCGTTTTCTTCGTTCACCTGC
>ULWH01012770.1_pt1 | contig 14002 bp, 15 predicted proteins | sample 1960201 | NCBI WGS metagenome assembly ULWH01 (sample SAMEA4835808, study PRJEB28245) | human gut metagenome | biome: gut microbiome; material: fecal sample | place: Denmark | collected 2008
GACACCGTTACCGTGCGGGGACAGCTGCGCTCCTTCAACAACAAGAGCGGGCAGGGCAGCCGGCTGGTGATCTCCGTATTCGCCCACGCGCTGGAAAAGGGCGGGGACACGCCCTTCAACCTGATCCAGCTGTCCGGCATCCTGTGCAAGCCGCCGGTGCTGCGGCGGACGCCGCTGGGCCGGGAGATCAGCGACATCATTCTGGCGGTGAACCGCCGGTACGGGCGGGCAGACTATCTGCCCTGCATCGCCTGGGGCGCGGTGGCCCAGCAGGCGGCGGCCATGACCACCGGCGACCGGCTGACCATCGAGGGCCGGGTGCAGAGCCGTACATACACGAAAACCGAGGGCGGCGTCTCCACGGAGCGCACCGCTTACGAGGTGTCCATCATGCGGCCCGCCCAGCTGGAGGAGTTCCTGTTCTGACTTGACGCGGCCCTCCCTCCGCCGTATAATGGCAGAAAAAGGGGGCGGCGGATGTGGATAAATGCGAGAGCTGCGCGTTTTTCAGCTATGACGAGGACTACGACGACTACGTGTGCGAGATGGATCTGGACGAGGACGAGATGGTGCGGTTCCTGTCTAACCAGAGCAGCCAGTGCCCCTATTGGCGGCCGGGGGACGAGTATCTGACGGCACGACGACAATAAAGAAGCTGGCGCAAAATCTTGCGATTTTGCTGCCAATGGGGATTGCGGCCGACTGCGCGCGTCCTTCGGACACACTGGCGGCCGAGAAGTATTTTTCGCGTCTGCGGACGCGAACTCTGCGAGGCTTTTCATACCGGTCATTACACACCGCCTGCGGTTTCCACATAGAATGGAACGCGGGCGGTGTGCTGTTTTTTCAGCCGCTGCCGCGTAATCTGCTCTTTTCAGGAGGTTTGCCATGGCAACCATTACCAATCAGGCGGCACTGTCCTATAACGGCGTCACCACCCTTTCCAATATCGCGGTAGGCGAATTGGTGGAGGGGCTGACCGCCACCAAGACCGCCGCCGACACCACTTACACCGCAGGCGGCGTCAAGACCTTCGTCATCTCGCTGGTGAACTCCAGCGCGGCGGCGCTGACGGGCCTGACTGTTACCGACACGCTGGGCAGCTATACGTTCAGCGGCAACACCCTGTACCCCCTGACCTATGTGACCGGCTCGCTGCTGTACTACGTGAACGGTGCATTGCAGGCCACCCCCACCGTCACGGCCACCGCGCCGCTGACCGTCACCGGCGTCACCGTTCCGGCAGGCGGCAGCGCCATGCTGATCTACACCACCAGAGTCAACGAATACGCTCCGCTGGGGGTGGAGGACAGCATCACCAACACCGCCACCATCACCGGCGGCGGGCTGACCTCGTCCGTTACCGCCACGGAGACCATCAACGCCTCCCCCGCGCCCCAGTTGGCCATCAGCAAGAGCATCAGCCCCACCATGGTGGCGGAGAACGGTACGCTGACCTATACGCTGACGCTGCAGAACCGGGGCAACACCGCCGCCGACGCGGGAGATGAGCTGGTCATCACCGACACGTTCGACCCCATTCTCAAGAACCTGACGGTGCGCTTCAATGGTACCCTGTGGACGCAAGGCGTCCACTACACCTACGACGAAACCACCGGTACGTTCGCCACGGTGGTGGGCGCGCTGACGGTGCCCGCCGCCACGTTTACCCAGGATGCCGCCACCGGTGTGTTCACGGTGGATCCCGGCACCTCCGAGCTGACCATCACCGGCTCGCTGTAAGGGAACAAAGCAACCGGGACGACGCACGCCGTCCCGGTTTTCTTATTCCGATGGAAATTGATCCAATTTCAGCTGTATGACCTTCTGCGATTGCGTATCCGCGGTGTAAAACGTGGTGTCGATGTAGATATCCTCGGCATCCAGCAGCGCCGAATACAGCTGCCGGGCGTAGGGCTGCGCCAGCGGAATCGTCCGCAGCCCGTCCAGAACATCGTCGATGGCGCCGCACAGCACGGCGTACATTTTTTGATAGTCAGCCATGTTACCCCTCCAGCGTTCAGCATTCAATATCGTCTACCCATAGCCCGATAGTAGCACGCATAGCCTATATTGACAAGTCTTTTCGGCTATCCTAATAGAAAAAACAGCCGGGAGGACACCTATGGACACCATCAGCGCGGTGAAAAACCGCATTTTACAGCTCTGCGGAGAGCGGAACATCAGCGTGAACAGGCTGGCGTCCATCAGCGCCCTGCCGCCCTCCAGCGTAAAGAACATCCTGTACGGGAAAAGTCAGAACCCCAAGCTGCTGACCATCAAGATGCTGTGCGACGGGCTGGGCATTACGCTGGGCGAGTTTTTCTCCACGCCGGAGTTCGATGCGCTGGAGCAGGAGATCCGGTAAAGGGCGTTTCTCGCCGATTTGTGGGATATGGAAAACTGTACATTTTGAAATGGCATTTTTCTACATCCGACCGTTAATTTAACCCTTGAAAAATCAAGGATTTGCTGTATACTTGTATTAATGAAAATGTACCCTTGCAATTTGCAAAAGTACACATTTCCAAATTTTTCCCCTGTTTTGTGTAAGGGGGTTTTGCAAATTATGCAGGAAGCCTGCCACGTGCAGGAGGTTCGGAAAACACAACATTTCCATGCGCCACAGCCAAAGCAAAAAAAGAGGAACGGCATGCCGTTCCTCTTTTTCCTTTACATCAGGCCGGGGATATTCAGCCCGCCGGTGAAGCTGTTCATGGAGTTATTCATGGCCTCGTCCGCCTGACGCATCGCCTCGTTGACGGCGGAGATCACCAGATCCTGCAGCATCTCCACGTCCTGGGGATCCACCGCGTCCGGCTGGATGGTGAGCGCCTTCAGCTCCTTCTTGCCGCTGACCACCGCCTGCACCGCGCCGCCGCCTGCGCTGGCGGTAAAGTCGGTATTCTCCACGTCCTCCTGCGCCTTTGCCATCTGCTGCTGCATCTGCATGATCTTCTGCTGCATCTGCTGCTGGCGCATCATCTGGCCCTGACTGCCGCCAAAGCCGCCTCTTGCACTGTAACCCTTTGCCATATCGTTTGTCTCCTTATGTGATCTTAAAATGTTCCAGTTGTTGTCCTTTTTCCGTCAGCTCGTCCAGCGCGTCGCCGCCGGGCGTGGGTGCTGCCGCGGGAGGCTCCTCCCATGGCGGGGTCTCCTGCGGGGGAGCGGGCGGCGCTTCCTGTTCAGGCACCGGGGCCGGTTCGGGCGCTGCCGCGGGCGGCGGTTCAGGCTCCGGTTGGGGTTCCGGCTTTGGTTCAGGAGCCGGAGTCGGGATGGGCGCGGGACGCGCCGCAGGTCTGGCCGTCGCCTTCGGGGCTTTTCCCACCGCCAGCTGCACCCGGATGGGCGTTCCCAGCTCGCGGGAGGTCACCTCCCGCAGCACCGACAGCACCGTTTCATTATCCAGCGAGGCTTTGACAAACTCGTCCTTGCACAGCACCGTCAGGCAGCCGTCCGCCACCACGCCGCCGGCCATGTCGAGAAACACCCGATTCCTTACACTCAGGCGGCCCTTGTAGTGGTCGATGAGCCGCGTCCACACGGCGGTATCGCCGGTGGAGGTCTCCGCCGTCTGCGGGATAGTCTTTTGCGCCGGACGCGGCGCAGGTGCGGGAGCGGACTGCACGTCGTCGGGAATGTCAAACACCCGCTCGCCGTATTCCTCCGGGGGAGGCGGCGCTTCGTCGTACCGGGTCTCGATGGGAAGCTCCCGCGCAGCCGGAACAGGCCGTTCCGCCGCAGGTCGGACTGACGCCCGTTTCGGCGCGGCGGCAGACTGCGGCGCGGCGGGGGCGCCGCCCTTTTCCAGCGCCGTTACCCGCTGACACAGAGCCGTCAGGTCGCCGCTCAAGGTCTCGTCACACAGCTTCAGCAGGCACAGCTCCGCGTCGGTACGGGGCCGGATACTGTCCGGCAGCGCCGCACAGCACTGCTGCAAGGTCTCCGTCAGGTATAAAAACCGCGTCATGGGCAGGTCGCCCGCCAGACCGGCGAGGGTCTTTCGGTCATAAAGCCCCGTCAGCAAGGCGCTGCCGCCGTCGGGTGCGGCACGCAGAATGGTCATATCCCGGCACAGGTCGCTGAGCTCGCTCAGCAGCGCCGCCACGTCCTTGCCGCCCCGGTACAGCTGGTCAAACAGCGCCAGCGCGTCGCCGGTGCGGCGCTCCAGCACGCAGCGCATCAGCTGCACCGTCTGGGTGGCTCCGGCGAGACCCAGCACCTCCAGCACGGCGGCGTTGTCGATAGTGCCCTCCACCGCCCGGCACTGATCCAGCAGGGAAAGCGCGTCACGCATGGCGCCGTTGGCCATCCGGGCCAGCAGCTCCGCCCCGTCGGGGCTGAGGTCGATCTGCTCGGCCTGAGCGATGTGCAGCAGCTGCTGCTGGATATCCCGGGGCAGCAGCCGCTTGAAGGAGAACCGCTGGCACCGGGACAGGATGGTGGCCGGAACCTTATGCAGCTCCGTGGTGGCCAAAATGAACAGCAGGTGCTCCGGCGGCTCCTCCAGAATCTTCAGCAGGGCGTTGAAGGCGGCGATGGACAGCATGTGTACCTCGTCGATGATGTACACCCGCTTTTTCAGCACGGAGGGGGTATAGACCGCTTCCTCACGCAATGCCCGCACCTGATCCACGCCGTTGTTGGAGGCGGCGTCCAGCTCCGTCACATCCAGCAGCATGCCGCTGTCGATACCCCGGCAGGCGTCGCACTGGCAGCAAGGCGCGCCGTCCACGGGATGCTCGCAGTTCACCGCCTTGGCCAGAATTCTGGCGCAGGTGGTCTTGCCGGTGCCCCGGGTGCCGGTGAACAGGTAGGCGTGGCCCACGCGGCCCTCGGCCACCTGCCGCTGCAGAGTGTCGGTGATGTGGGCCTGTCCCACCACCTCTGAGAATGTTTTGGGCCGCCACTTGCGGTATAGCGCCTGATACATTCCGCCGTCTCCTTTCTTTCAAAAAGTAAAAAAATCCTCCGTATGCAGCCACGGAACCGGCTTCCTCGCGGCACATGTCTATCCCTCTTAATGCTGCTCGGTTCCCCGCCTGACATGATTCGTGGGTATCCATTGCGCGAGACCGGATCCGCAGCTGCCTGCGGAGGACTCATTCCAGAGTATTATACACCAAAGTTTACCGTTTGGCAACAATGAGTTTTTGCCAAAGGCTTGCATTTTTTACAAAATAGGATATGATATAGGAGAAAAAACAAAATGCTGCAACCACAGCAGAAGAAAAGAAGGTTTTACTATGACAAAGATCGACATTATCTCCGGATTCCTTGGCGCGGGCAAGACCACGCTCATCAAGAAGCTGCTGGCCGAGGCCTATCAGGGCGAAAAGCTGGTGCTGATCGAAAACGAGTTCGGCGAGATCTCCATTGACGGCGGCTTCCTGAAGGACAGCGGCGTGCAGGTCAGTGAGATGTCCTCCGGCTGCATCTGCTGCTCTCTGGTGGGCGACTTCAACAAGGCGCTGAAGGAGGTTCACCAGCAGTTCCAGCCCGACCGCATCCTCATCGAACCCTCCGGCGTGGGCAAGCTCTCCGACGTGATCGTGGCGGTGGAGAACACCGTGAAGGACGTGCCGGACATGAAGCTGAACAGCTTCGTCACCGTGGCCGACGCCAGCAAGGTGAAGGTCTACATGAAGAACTTCGGCGAGTTCTACAACAACCAGATCGAGTCCGCCGGCACCATTATCCTCTCCCGTACCCAGAAGCTGAGTCAGGAGAAGCTGGAGGCCGCTGCCGCCATGCTGCGGGAGAAGAACGCCGACGCCGCCATCATCACCACTCCCTGGGATCAGATCGACGGCAAGACCATTCTGGCCGCTGTGGAGAAGGTCTCTCTGGCTGACGAGATGCTGGAGAAGATGCGTGCCGAGCATGAGGCCGACGAGCATGAACACGAGCACGAGCATCATCACCATCATGACCATGACCACGACCACTGCCACCACGAACATGACGGGGAACACGAGCATCATCATGACCACGATCATGACGAGCATGAACACCACCATCATCACGACGGCGAAGAGTGCGACGATCCCCACTGCGGCTGCCATCACCATCATCACCACGCCGACGAGGTGTTCACCTCCTGGGGCGAGGAGACGGTGAAGCCCTTCACCGAGGAGCAGCTGCATCACATTCTGACGGCGCTGGACGGCGGTGAATACGGCCAGATCGTCCGGGCCAAGGGCATCGTGCCCAACGGCGAGGGCAAGTGGCTGCACTTTGACTACGTGCCGGAGGAGCACGAGGTGCGCTTCGGCCCCGCCGACTACACCGGCCGCCTGTGCGTCATCGGCGCAAACCTGGACGAGCACAAGCTCCATGAGCTGTTCGGCCTGTAAGGAGGCGACAAGCCTATGGACATTCCTGTTTATCTCATTGCCGGATTTCTGGACGCCGGAAAGACGGATTTCATCAACGGCATCCTGAAGGACGGCTTCGCCGCCGAGGATCGCACGCTGCTGATCTGCTGTGAGGAGGGCGAGGACGAATACGATCCCAAGGTGCTGCAGAACGTGTTCACCTACACCGTTGACGATCCGGAGCAGCTGACCCCGGCTCTGTTCAAGAAGCTGGAAAAGCAGTACCGCCCCAAGCAGGTCATCATGGAGTACAACGGCATGTGGCAGATGGAGCCCCTGTACCGGGAGGGCTTCCCCGCCAACTGGATCCTGTATCAGATCATGGTGCTGGTGGACGCCACCACCTTTGAGCCCTATGTCCGCAACATGGGCCAGCTGATGATGGAGAAGATCGCCAACGCCGACCTGCTGATCTTCAACCGCTGCAACGAGGAACTGCGCGCCCAGCTCCGCAGCCGCAACCTGAAAATGGTGAACCGCCGTGCCGATATCTATCTGGAGAACGCCGACGGCACCAGCGAGGAGTATATGACCCCCGACATGTCCCCGTTTGATCTCAGCAGTGGCCATCTGGACGTGCCGGACGAGGAGTACGGCGTGTGGTACGTTGACCTGATGGACAACACCGACCGGTACGACGGCATCACCGTTACCTTCAAGGCGCTGATGTGCCACTCCAAGAAGTTCAAGGGCGTTCACTGCCCCGGCCGCTTCGCCATGGTGTGCTGCGAAAACGACATGCAGTTTTTGGCGCTGGTGTGCCGCGGCGAGGGACTGGACAAATTCAAGAACCGTGACTGGGTGGAGCTGACCGCCACCGTCCGCAAGGAGAACTGCGACGCCTATCAGGGCGAAGGCCCGGTGCTGTACGTCTCCGACATTCACGCCACAAAAAAACCGGAAAACGAAGTGGTTTCGTTTTGAAAACAGGAACTCCACCCCTATGGGTGGAGTTCCTGTTTTCAGTGAAGAGTTGTAGTATGCCGCCGCTGGCGGCATGATTGGAATAGCGGTGGGGGGAGAACACCCCGCCGCTTGCTTTTGGCAGCAAAATCGTCAGATTTTGCGCCAGTTTACTTCATGGTCAGACTGTTCTGCAGCACCATGACGCTGTACAGGAACAGCACGTCCTCGCTGCCGTCAAATGTCAGGTATCGGCCCAGAAGCTGGCTGGGCAGATACCGGATATCCACCGCGTAAATGGTACGGTAGCTCCCCGCCAGCAGCGGGATCAGGCTGCTGCCGAAGGAGTCCCGGAACACCACCAGCGTTTTATCCGTGGCGGACAGGGGACTGTCGATCCGCAGCAGGGACTTGCTGCCTTGCAGATAGAGGTCGTAGGGGGTCTTTGTGTCCACGGCGGACAGGTCGTACAGGCTCTCCTGCGCTTCCGTTTCGTAGTCATAGACGGTACAGGCGTCCAGCGTCTCGCCGGTGAGATACCGCAGCGTGTCCGCCGTCAGGGGCTCCTCTGTTTTCCCGGTGTAGTTGCCGAAAAAGGGCGTGTCCACGGCATTTTCCTGAAAATCCCCCGTCAGCGGTACGTCCATGGCCTGCGCCAGCGTCTGCGCTGTGGGCACAAGGCATTCCTGCCGCCAGTGGGGGTCTGTGCGGTAGTAGTCCTCCAGCGTCAGCCCCGGCGCAATATCCACATACCGCACAAATTCCAGCTGCGCCAGCAGCGCGTCCGCCGTTTCCTGTGCAGAGGCGGGGGTATAGCCCTCAATGGCCGGGACGAAGCTGCCCTTGTCGGGGATGACGGACAGGTAAATATGGCCGTCATTGCCGGTCAGATAGCTGTCGTAAAGCTGCTGGAGCTTCCGGGCAGCATAGTCCAGCGACCGCTGGTCATACGCCGCCTCGGTGGAGACAGCATAGCCGCCGCTGACATACACGTCAGGAAGCTCCGCCACCGGCGGCGCTTCCTGTTCGGGCACCCATTTTACCGCGCCCAGCAGCAGGGCACAGCTCAGCAGCACAAAGGCTGCCCGTTGCACGGCGTTTCTCACGCCTGCATCGCCTCGTCGTAGGCCAGCTCCATGCCGAAGATGCCGTTGAGACGGCTGGCAAAGGCGTCCACCAGATCCTCCGCGCCGACCACTGTCACCACGTACTCACCGCGGACGGCCACCACTACCTTTTCGGGGAAGCCGCACATCCAGTGATGCTGCTGGATGCTGTCCCGCAGGGCAGAGGCCAGCTCCTTGGCGTCGCCGGTGGCGTGATAGGCAGCGGCGGTGAAGGTGTTGGCGTTGAGGGCGTGGGACAGCGTAGCCGCCTGATCCACCTGCGCCGCCTCCGGCAGAGCCAGATTGGCCTCCGCCGTGGCGCGGTCGGACAGGTCGTAGTCGGCAGGCGCGTCCTCGACCATATTCTCGCCGGTCTCGCCGCCTACCACGGAAAACTTCTCGTCGTCGCCGTAATCGTTCCATGCCGTCTCCAGAATCCCCAGGGCACTGGTGATCTCGGCGGGCTTATCGCCGGACTGGTCGTCCTTGGCGTCGTTGCTGCTGCCGCAGGCCACAAGGGACAGGGCCATCACAGCGGCCAGCATCAGGGCAAAAAACTTTTTCATTGAAATATCCTCCTTGGTTTCCACAGTTGCTGTGGGTCTGCTTTGTTAGACGCACTTCCGCATGATTTTGTTCCCGGAAATTTGTGGAAAATATATGAATTATTATAGCCAGGTTTGGTCAAATCCATAAGGCAGCAGCTCTTTCAGGGCAAACTTCTTGGCGTCGCCCGCCTTGTTGATGCAGAGCACCTCCATCTGCGGGGCAAACTCCATCATCACCTGACGGCAGGTACCGCAAGGGACGCAGTAGTCGTCGCTGCGGCCGGCGATGGCGATGCGGACGAAGTCCCGGTGCCCCTCGCTGACCGCCTTGAAGATGGCGGTGCGCTCGGCACAGATGGTGGCGCCGTAGGCGGCGTTTTCGATGTTGCAGCCGGTAAACACCGTGCCGTCGGCGCACTCCAGCGCCGCGCCTACGGGGAAGTGGGAATAGGGGATATACGCCCTATCCAGCATGTCGATGGCCTTTTGGCAAAGCTCTTTTTCCGTCATGATCGTCTCTCCTTTTAACTTAATTTTGCCTGACCGGTATACAACTGATAGTACCGGCCCTTTTCCTCCAGCAGCTGGGCGTGGTCGCCCCGCTCGATAATCTGCCCGTTCTCCAGCACCAGAATGGCCTGCGCGTTGCGGACGGTGGACAGACGGTGGGCAATGACGAACACCGTGCGGCCCTCCATCAGCGAGTCCATGCCCTTTTCGATCAGCGTCTCGGTACGGGTATCGATGGAGCTGGTGGCCTCGTCCAGAATCAGCACCGGGGGATCGGACACAGCGGCGCGGGCAATGGCCAGCAGCTGCCGCTCGCCCTGACTGAGCCCCGCGCCGTCACCGGTGATGACGGTGTCGTAGCCTTGGGGCAGATGGCGGATGAAGCTGTCGGCGTTGGCCAGCCTGGCGGCGGCGCGGATCTCCTCGTCGGTGGCGTCCAGCTTGCCGTAGCGGATGTTGTCGGCAATGGTGCCGGTGAACAGGTGGGTATCCTGCAGCACCATGCCCAGCGACCGCCGCAGGGAGTCCTTGGCGATGTCCTTCACGTCGATGCCGTCGTAGGTGATGGTGCCCTCCTGAATGTCATAAAAACGGTTGATCAGGTTGGTGATGGTGGTCTTGCCTGCGCCGGTGGAGCCTACAAAGGCGATCTTCTGGCCGGGCTTGGCAAACAGGGACACATCGTGCAGCACCGTCTTTTCCCCGTCGTAGGAGAAGGTCACGTGGTCGAACCGCACGTCGCCCCGCAGCTCCACCAGTGTGCCGTCGGGCTTCTTCCATGCCCAGCGGCCGGTGCGCTGAGCGGTCTCGGTCAGCGTGTCGCCGTCCTTTTCCACACGGACAATGACGGTTTTGCCCTCGTCGGTCTCCGGCTGGGCGTCCATCACGGCGAAGATGCGCTCCGCGCCTGCCGCTGCCGCCAGCAGCGTGTTCACCTGCTGGCTGATCTGGCCGATGGGCTGGCTCACCTGCTTCACATACAGCAGGTACGCGCCCAGCGAGCCCACGTCGAACATGCCGCCGATGGCCAGCAGTCCGCCTACGCAGCAGGTGACGGCATAGTTGATCTTGCTGAGGTTGCCCATGGCGGGCATCATCATACCGGCGTAGGCCTGCGCCGCCGTGGCTGCCTGACGGTACGTGTCGTTGAGGGTGGTGAACTGACCGATGGCCTGCTTCTCGTGGTTAAAGACCTTGATGACCTTCTGACCCTCGATCATCTCCTCGATATAGCCGTTCACCGCGCCCAGCGCCGCCTGCTGCCGCTGGAAATTCACGCGGCTGCGGCCGCCGATGACCTTCACCACGCCGCCCATCAGTGCCAGAAAGCCGAAGGTGATCAGCGTCAGCCACGGGTTCAGGACGATCATCATCAGCACCGTGCCCACAAAGGTCAGCACGTTGGAGATGATGCTGGCGAAGCTGCTGTTCAGCATCTCCGACACGGTGTCGATATCGTTGGTGAAGCGGCTCATCAGGTCGCCGGACTGGTGCTGGTCATAGTAGCGGATGGGCAGCTCCTGCAGGCGGTCGAACAGATCCTGCCGGATGGCGGCCACTGTCCGCTGGGCCACATGCACCATAATGCGGGCGTAAGCGTAGGAACACCCGGCGCTGAGGGCGAACAGCCCGCCCAGCACCACCAGCATTTTCAGCAGGCCGGGGAAGTCGCCGGGGAGGATATAGTTGTTCAAAAGGGGCTTCAGCAGATAGCTGGAGGCCACGCTGGCGGCGGAGCTGACGATCAGGCACACGGCCACCAGCACCAGCGACGCCTTGTATTTCCCCACGTAGCCCATCAGCTTTTGGAAGGTGCCCTTCATGTCCTTGGGCCGCTGGAAGCCGTGGGCATTGGGGCCGTGTCCGCCCCGGGGCGCTCTCGTTTTGTTGTCAGCCATCGATGCTCACCCCTTCCTGCTGGGATTCATAGACCTCGCGGTAAATATCGCAGCTCTCCATCAGCTGCGCGTGGGTGCCCTGTCCCACGATGTGGCCGTCGTCCAGCACAAGGATCATGTCCGCGTCCATCACGGAGGTGACGCGCTGGGCGATGATAAGCTTGGTGGCGCCGGGCAGAGCCTCCTTCAGCGCGGCGCGGATCTTCGCATCAGTGGCGGTATCCACAGCGGAGGTGCTGTCGTCCAGGATCAGCACCTTGGGCCGCCGCAGAATGGCCCGTGCGATGCACAGCCGCTGCTTCTGGCCGCCGGATACGTTGGTGCCGCCCTGCTCGATATGGGTGTCGTACCCGTCGGGCATTTTCTCGATAAACTCGTCGGCGCAGGCCATGCGGCAGGCCTCGGCGATCTCCTCATCCGTGGCGTCGGCCCGGCCCCACCGCAGGTTCTCCCGGATGGTGCCGGAAAACAGGGTGTTCTTCTGCAGCACCATGGCGCAGCCGTCACGCAGCGCCTCCATGGTGTAATCCTTCACGTTGTGGCCGCCCACGTACACCGCGCCCTGATTAACTTCGTAAAGGCGGGGGATCATGCTGACCAGCGTAGACTTGGCGCTGCCGGTGCCGCCCAGAATGCCCACCGTCATGCCGCTTTCGATATGCAGGTCGATATCGTTCAGGTTCCAGCTCTCCGCCGTGGGATGATACTTGAAATACACATGGTCAAAGCGGATATCGCCGTTTTCCACCGTCAGGTCGGCGTCCGCCTGACCGTCGGTGATCTCCGGCTGCTCCTGCAAAACCTCCTTGATACGCTTGGCGCAGGCGATGGCACGGGTCAGGAACATCAGCACCATGGACACCATCATCAGGGACATCAGGATCTCGCTGGAATAGGTGAAGAAGGCCATCAGGTCGCCGGACAGCAGCGTGCCCTCCGCCACATCGTGGCCGCCCAGCCACATGACCGCCACGATGGTGCCGCCCATCAGCAGGATCATCACCGGCATGAACATCACCACAAAGCCGAAGGCCCGCTCGGCGGTGTCCCGCAGCTTGTCGCTGCGCTGGCGGAACTTCTCCTTCTCCTCGTCCTCCCGGACGAAGGATTTCACCACCCGCACGGCGTTCAGGTTCTCCTGCACCACAAGGTTCACATCGTCGGTGGCGCTTTGCAGCGCGGTGAAAAAGGGCCCTACGTACCGGATAACGATCACCACCGCGATGATCAGCAGCGGCACCACCACCAGAAACACCTGACTCAGATCAAGGCTGATCTCCGTGGCCTTGATGATGGCGGTGATCAGCATGACCGGAGCGCGGACGCACATGCGCATGCCCATGAACAGCGTCATCTGCACCGAGGCCACGTCGTTGGTCAGGCGGGTGATCAGGGACGCGGTGGAAAAATGCTCGATATTGGCAAAGGAAAACCGCTGCACCTGCTCATACTCCGCCTGACGCACCTGCGCACCGAAGCCCATGGAGGCCTTGGCGGCGAACACCGCCGCGCCTACGCCGCCTGCCAGCGCCAGCAGCGCCAGCACCAGCATTTTCAGGCCCATCAGCATAATGTAGCGCCGGTCGCCGCTGGCGATGCCCACGTCCACGATATCGCTCATGGCCTGGGGCAGCTCCAGCTCCAGCACCGCCTCCGCGATGGAGCAGGCCACGCCCAACAGGATCCATTGGCGATAGCCCTTGGTATAGGGGTAAAAGCTTCTCATTCTGTGTCCTCCTGTGTTTCGCTGAGATTGTCCGCCAGACGCAGCAGCAGCTGGCGCAGCGTGTCCCGCTCCTCCGGGGAAAAGCCCTGCGCCGCCTGTTGGTTCACCTGCTCGGCAATGGCGAGAAACTGCCGGTAAAACTGCCGCCCGCTGTCGGTCAGCGCCAGAATGCGGCAGCGGCCGTCGCTGTCGCTGGTCTGGCGGCGCACCAGCCCCTTCTCCTCCAACCGGCCCACGATGCCGCTGGCGGTGGAGGGCTTTACCATCAGGTGCTGCTCCAGCATCCGCTGGTTCACCTGTCCCTCCGCCTCCTGCAAATAGGTCAGCGTCCGGCACTGCATGGGAGATACGTCATACTGCCGCAGCTTTTTCGTCATCAGCCGGTGCATCTGGTGGTCGCAGTAGCCCATCAGCACGCCCAGATGCCTTACCTCATGGATATCGCGGCATGCCATAGCATTCCCTCCTTTTGTGGATCATATTTTTAATATTTAGTATGCTAAAAATTAGTATGCTAAATACTACCACAACCATTTTTAATCGTCAAGAGGCAGCAAGCCGTACCCCTGTGAACAATTTGTGAATTCTTTGTCATAGTCGTTGACAGCGGCCCCCACTGGATGTATAGTGGTATCAGCCAAAGAAAATGTTTTACATTGTTATTCTCTCTCCTTTCATGAAAAAAAGACGAGGCCGATGTCCGCAGCCTCGTCTTTTTGTTTTTTATTTTCCGTCAAAATACGCCAGCAGCAGATCCACCACCGTGCCGTAGTTCTGTACGCCGTCGGTGAGGCCGTTGGACTTGAGGAAGCCGTCGTACACCTTGGTGGCGGCGGTGTTCACCAGCCCGTCGAACTGCGCCCAATAGGCGCTGTTCTGCCGCAGGTCGGCCCGCACCGTGTCCGGCAGACTGTCCCGGAGGGGCTGCCAC
>ULWH01003240.1_pt1 | contig 13976 bp, 7 predicted proteins | sample 1960201 | NCBI WGS metagenome assembly ULWH01 (sample SAMEA4835808, study PRJEB28245) | human gut metagenome | biome: gut microbiome; material: fecal sample | place: Denmark | collected 2008
AGATTTACTCTTTTCTGTAAACCTTTTTCAGGACGGGACACTGTCATGCCGGAACTTCGCCGGATACTATGCCGGACTCCGCCGGACGTTACGCCGACCGGTCTGCGGCATCTTCGCTCTCTTCGCCCACTTCCTGACGGATCTGCGAGAGTTTCTCCTTGCGGTAGACTTTGGGCGTGCAGCCGTATTTGGCGGAGAAGCATTTGAAGAAGGTGCCCCGGTTTACGAAGCCCGCCTTGTAGATGATCTCGTCGATCGAGAGCTTCGTGGTCGTGAGCAGCTGTTCGGCCTTGGCCAGCCGGTACTCCTTGATGATGTTGGTCGGCGTCTGGTTGAGGATGCCCTCCAGCCGTCGGTAGAGGTTGCGGATGCTTACGCCCAGTTCGTCGGCGATGAATTTGGTCGAGATCTCCGTGTTGGAGATGTTGTCGTTGATGATCTTCAGCATCCGGTCGATGAACTCCTTGTCGTCCTGATGGAGCATGCGCCCGTCGGAAAGCTCGAAGGCGCTGATCGAGGACTTGTAATAGTCCTTGAGCGACCGGTTGCGGCGGAGCAGCTGCTCGGCCACGGCTTTGAGGTATTCGACGTTGAACGGAAGCGTCAGGCAGATGTCCGCGCCTGACTCCACGCCCTTGATGCGCTCGTCGATCTGCTGGGCCGTCGAGAGCAGGATGACCGGGATGTGCGAGGTCAGCTTGCCCTGCTTGATGAACTGGATGAGCGACAGGCAGTCGGACTGCTCGGAGAGGGCGTCGCAGATGACGATGTCGGGGTGCATCTGCTTGAGCAGCTCGATCATCTCGGTTTTGCCCGACGGCATTTTGATGTTGTAGTCCGCGGCGAAAAGCTCGGCCACGAAATTCATGATCTCCGAATTGTCGTTGACGATGAACACCGTCCTGCGGTTTTTGTCGAACGGGAATTCGCGCCGCGTCACGGTCGGCAGGGGCAGTCCGTATTCTTTGGACGCGGGCACGATGTTGTCTGCGGTCGGGGCGTTTTCGGCCGTGACTTTCAGTTGCGGCAGCAGTACGGTGAAGGTCGTCTGCGCGTTGGGAGTGCTTTCGACCTTGATTTCGCCCTGCATGCGGACCACGATGCTGTGGCAGATCGCCAGACGCAGGTCGCCCTGAAACGAGAGACCGCGCTCGCTCTTGCGTTCGAAATAGTCGAGTACGCGGTAGCGGTCGAAAATCGCTTCGATGTCTTCGAGATTGACGCCCACGCTGTCGTTGGAGGCCGAGATGAGGAGCTTGCCGTTGTCGCTGCGGATCGTGAGACTTACGGCGCCGTTGTAGGGCGTATGCTTGAAGGCATTGGACAGCAGTGTGTTGAGGATCGTCGAAAGTCCGTCGCGGTCGGTCGGCCACACGAGGTTGCGCTCGATGTCCAGCTGGCAGTGGATGCTGTTCTGCTGCGAATATTCGCCGAAGGTCTCGACCATGCTCTGCGCGATTTCGGCCACGGGAACCAGCTCGATGTTTTCGCTTTCGTCGTTCTGCCCCGTGCGGATGCCGCGGAACTCGTGGAGCATGTAGATCAGGTCGTGGAGCTTCGAGACGTTCTGCCGTATGGTCTGCGCGTATTTGAGCACATAGGGGTCCGCCTTGCGGTAGGCGAGTATCTGCTGGCAGGGAGCGGAGATCATCGTCAGCGGCATTGACAGCTCCTGCGTGATGTTCGAGAAGAAGCGCATCTTCGATTCATAGACCTCCTCCTTGCGGCGGATTTCGAGCCGCTGCAGTTTCTCGGCGCGACGGCGTCGGTAGCGGAGCAGGTAATGGCGGATGACGCCCCCGACTACGGCCAGCAGCAACAGTACGTAGAGACATTTGGCCGCCGCGGTCGCATACCACGCCGGTTTGAGACGTATCGGCAGCGAATAGACCGGACTTTCGGCCCCGGTGATGTTGTTGCGGTAACGCACGTCGAGCCGGTAGGTGCCGGCCGGCAGGTCGGCGAACGAGAGTTGCGACGACGCGCCGGCCCACTGGTCGTTGTAGCCGTCCAGACGGCTGTAATAGCTGTAGTTGCTGCCGTTCACGTAGTCGAGCGCCGAGACCGTGATCTCGAAGATGCGCTGTCCGTGTCTGAGCGTCAGCACGCCGTCGCGGGAGAGCATGTCGCCGATGTTGCGGATGCCGTCGTTGAGCCGGATGTCGCGGAACAGCATCGGGGGATTGTACTCCTGCTCGCGGAAGCCCGTATCCTCGATGGTCACCAGTCCGTCGATGCCGCCGAAGAAGAGGGTGCCCGTCCGCGGGTCGGCGAAACAGGCCCCGTCGCTGTATTCGATGGTGTTCAGTCCGTACGAATAGCCGTAGGTCACCACGTAGCCCGTGTGGGGCGAGTACTGCACCAGACCGCGGTTGGTGCTCAGCCAGAGGTCGCCCTTGCGGTCTTCGAGAATGCCGTGCACGGTGTTGCGGATGCCCGGAACGTGCGAGGTCGAATCCCGCCGGAATTCGATCAGCCCGCCGCTGGAGCCGAACCACATGGTGCCGTCGCCGCTGCGGTGGATGGCGAAGATGTCGTTGGCGATGGCGCTGCGCCCCGCGTCGAACTTGAAGACTTCGCTGCTGCCGCCGGCGATGTCGTAGCGGACTGCGCCGCCGCCGCGGTTGCCGAACCACATCGCCGAACCGTTTTCGGGGTAGAGCGTGAAGAAGAAGTTCTTGATCTCCAGTTCGTCGTTGAAATGCAGTTGCTCGACCCCGCGTATCGAGGGCTGCGACGCCGTGCCGCCCAGCGTCACGCGGAATACGCCGCAGCCCACCGTGGCCACCCACAGCGTGTCGGGCGAAGTCTCGTACAGGGCGTGTATGTATTTGAGCGGCGCCGGGGTGCGGAGCGTGCGGATGCGCCGGTCGCCGTACGAATAGTAGTTCAGTCCTTCGCCGTCGGTGCCGATCCAGAGCAGGTTGCGTCTGCTGCGGGCGAAGGCGTAGACCGAATTGTCGAGCAGCTCGCTGTTGTCGGCCGTGAGCTGCTGCACATGCGCCGGGGTGAACTCCTTGCGGTCGTAGAAGTCGGCGATGCGCAGGATGCCTTCGCCTTTGGTGCCGACCCAGAGCGTCCGCTCGTCGTCGATGTAGAGCGCGCGGACGGGTTTCGAGAGGTTGTAGGGCAGTTGGTTGAAGGTGATCGAGCGGAACGCCGTGGCGTTGCGCGTATGCTGGTAGAGTCCCTGTCCGTCGGTGCCGATCCATACGATCTCCTGCCGGGCGTCGCGCAGCAGTGAAAAGACGCCGCAGGGGATGTTGATGTGTTCGGTGGCGTATTTCACGCTCTGTTCGGGCGTGGTGCGCAGCCGTATGACGCCGTTGGTATAGAACGAGACGATGTAGTCGCCGCCGTCGCGGACGATGCTCGACACGCTGCCCATGCGCGCCATCTCGTCGCTCATGTCCTTGTTGTAGATCAGGCGGCGCTCCCGGATGTCGAATTCGTAGAATATGTGATTTTCGTCGATGAAGAAGCCGCTGCCGTTTTCGGCGAACGCGTATTCGGGATTCGAGACCGTGGGGAACCGTTCGGGCTGTCCGATGCCGATCCGGTCGTTGTTTTTGTCCGGGAATGCGACCGGTATGCGGAAGATTCCTTTGCGGGAGAATACCCACAGGGCGCCGTCGTCGTCCAGCTGCATGTCGAGGATGTCGGCGTAGTCGATGCCGGACATGGGCTGTACGGAGCTGAACCGGCGCGCCGCCGGGTCGTAACAGCTGAATTTGTTGTCCTGCGTGACGACGAGCACCTCGTTGCTGCGCCGTGTCACGATTTTGTACATTCCTTGGAAGTCCGCATGGCGTTCGACCCGCTTGCTGTCGGGGTCGAAGAGATCCAGTCCGTAGTTGGTGCGGATCCAGAAGAGCGAGTCCGTGGTGACGGCGATCTCCTCAATGAGATTTCCTGACAGCGGAGTCTCTCCGCCCCAGTCGTTCGGGAAGAGCCGCATCCGTTCTCCGTCCCACATATTCAGGCCGTCGCAGCTTCCGACCCAGATGAATCCGTGTTTGTCCTGAGCCAGCGAAAGTATGGCGTTGTTCGATATCCCTTCGCGGCTCGATATCTGCCGCAGGTTGCTGGCGCGGACTGCCGTACAGAACAGCAGGAGCAGCCAGACGAGACCGGTTTTTCGTGTCATGGGAACTGTCGGTTAGGTAGGTTTGAACTCTTTTGTGCAAATTTATGCAAAATACGGCTTAAGTCGGATAAATATTGTGTCGAAAAGTCCAGAAAACAGACAAAAATCGTATTTTTGCGGTTGCAAAACCGGACCCGACGCCCCGATATGCGGGGCCGGAAGCGCGGAAATGCCTGTTCAGGAGTGTTTGGCACGTATCTGTACTATTTCTTCATGGATACGGACTGCCGATTCCCCGGCGTTTTCTAATTTTGTTAGCGAAAACCCGAAACCCGTATGACCTGCATGAAAAAAATCGTACTCTTGTCGCTGGCTCTTTTCTCCGTCGCGGCGCTTCGTGCCGATGGACCGGTGGACTGGGCGCAGTACGGACGTTATGAACTTCAGAATGCCGTGTTGGACCGGCCCGTCGAGGTGGTCTTCATGGGCAATTCCATCACCGATAGCTGGATTCGCGTCGATCCCGATTTCTTCGAACGGAACGGGTTCCTCGACCGCGGTATCAGCGGGCAGACGACCGTCCAGATGCTCGCCCGTTTCCGCAGCGACGTGATCGACCTGAAACCGCAGGTCGTGGTCATTCTGGCGGGCATCAACGACATCGCGCGGAACAACGGCCCCATAGAACTCGAAAACGTCTTCGGCAACATCGTCTCGATGTGCGATCTGGCCCGCTACAACGGGATCAAGGTGGTGCTTTGTTCGTTGCTGCCCTGCGACCGCTTCTCGTGGCGGCCCGAAATGGAGCCTGCCGATGAGGTCCGACGACTCAATACGATGCTGGAACGCTATGCCGCGGAGCAGAAGATTCCCTATGTGGATTACCATCGGGCGCTCGATAACGGCAGCGGCGGAATGTCCGAAGAGCTCTCCCAAGACGGCTGTCATCCGGTTCTTTCCGGCTATTTGCGGATGGAGTCGCTGGTCGTCGAAGGCATCAACCGGGCGCTCGGCGTTCAGAAAACATGGTATATAACCGTATTGCCTGCAAAATAACCGATAAACGATGAAGAAACTGCTTATTATGGCTTTTGCCGCGTCTGTTTTCGCGGCTTGCTGCAACAACGGCGGCGCGGCGTGCGACGCCCGCAACCTCGATCGCGCAAAGGCGACGCTCGATTCGATATACGCGCATTACGGCGTGGCCGAAAACCGCCTGCTGCGCGAGAACTATCCGTTCAATGTGGATTATACGGCGAGCTACCTCGCTTCGGCGGATCAGGCGCGCCCCAATCCCTATTCCTACCTCTGGCCCTTTTCGGGGACCCTCTCGGCCGTGAATGCGATTCTCGAAGCCGACGCGTCGTACCGCAGCGTGCTCGACGGGCGCGTACTGCCGGGGCTGGCCGAATACCTCGACACGACGCGCATGCCCGCGGCCTATGCCTCCTATATCAATACGGCCTCCGCTTCGGACCGCTTTTACGACGACAATGTCTGGCTGGGCATTGATTTCTGCGATATCTACGAAGCCACGGGCGACAAAAAGTACCTCGCCGAAGCCGAGATGATCTGGAAATTCATCGAGAGCGGCACGGACGACGTGCTGGGCGGCGGCATCTACTGGTGCGAACAGCAGAAACATTCGAAGAATACCTGCTCGAACGCTCCCGGTACGGTCTACGCGCTGAAACTCTACGCCGCCACGGGCGACGAACGCTATCTCGCGCGGGGCAAGGCGCTCTACGCTTGGACCAAGGAACACCTGCTCGATCCCGAAGACGGCCTTTATTTCGACAACATCGGTCTCGACGGCAGGATCGGCCGCGCGAAGTTCGCCTACAACAGCGGACAGATGGTGCAAGCCGGGGCGCTGCTCTACAAGGCGACGGGCGACGAAAGCTACCTGAAAGACGCCCAGCGTACGGCGGCGGCCTGCTACGACCGCTTCTTCGGGGAGTTCACGCCCCAAGGCGGCGAGACCTTCCGCATCATCGACAAGGGCAACGTGTGGTTCTCGGCGGTGATGGTGCGCGGACTGGCCGAACTCTACGCCATCGACGGCAATGCGGCTTATCTCGGCGACGTGCAGCGCACGCTCGACTATGCGTGGGAGCATGCCCGCGATGCGCAGGGGCTGTTCGAGACCGACTTTACGGGGGCGGACAAGCAGTCCGAGAAGTGGCTGCTGACGCAGGGCGCCATGGCCGAGATGTACGGACGCATGAGCGGCGTGAAACTGGACCAGACAAAATAACCATACTCAACTTACACATTGCAACAAAATGAAAATGAAGAAAATCCTTAACATCTGCCTTGCGGCCGCCGTGGTGTGCGCCGCAGAGGGCGTCTCGGCCCGCACGGTGAGCCTTTCCGCTCCCGCCGAAGCCGCAGCTCCGATGCCTGCCGACAATACGCGTATGGCCAAGCCCGGCAAGAAGACCAAAGCGCAGACGCCGGCCGCATATGCCGCGACGAACCGTCCCGCCGAAGCCGAACGTCTGTTCCGTTCGGAAGCCGTGGAACAGGAGATCGCCCGCATCAAGGGCGTGCTGACCAACGCCAAGCTGGCGTGGATGTTCGAGAACTGCTTCCCCAATACGCTCGACACGACGGTCCGCGCCCGCAAGGACGCCAACGGCAAGGACGATACGATCGTTTACACGGGCGATATCCATGCCATGTGGCTCCGCGACTCCGGTGCGCAGGTGTGGCCCTATCTCCAGCTGGCCAATAAGGACGAGCACCTGCGCAGCATGCTGGCGGGCGTTATCCGCCGCCAGTTCAAGTGCATCGAACTCGATCCCTACGCCAACGCATTCCTCGATCCCTACGATCCGAATCCCGACCACCAGTGGATGAGCGACCAGACCGAGATGCGCCCCGAACTCCACGAGCGCAAGTGGGAGATCGACTCGCTCTGCTACCCGCTGCGGCTGGCTTATCAGTACTGGCTGACGACGGGCGACGCTTCGGTTTTCGACGAGCACTGGATGGCCGCCATCAAGAATATCCTGAAAACCTTCCGCGAGCAGCAGCGCAAGGAGGGACTGGGTCCTTACACCTTCATGCGTGTGACCGACCGTCAGCTCGACACGGTCTGCAATGCGGGCAAGGGCAATCCGGTGAACCCCGTGGGGCTGATCGCTTCGGTGTTCCGTCCTTCGGACGACGCCACGACGTTCCTGTTCCTCGTGCCGTCGAACTTCTTCGCCGTGACTTCGTTGCGCAAGGCCGCCGAGATTCTGACCAAGGTGAACGACGAGCCGGCGCTGGCCGCCGAGTGCACCGCGCTGGCCGCCGAGGTCGAGACCGCGCTCAAGAAATATGCGACCTACAACCATCCCGAATTCGGCACGATCTACGCATTCGAGGTGGACGGCTTCGGCAACCGCTTCCTGATGGACGACGCCAACGTGCCGAGCCTGCTGGCGATGCCTTACCTGGGCGATATGGACGTGAACGACCCGATCTACCGCAATACGCGCCGCTTCGTATGGAGCGAGTCGAATCCCTACTTCTTCCGCGGTACGGCGGGCGAGGGCATCGGCGGTCCGCATATCGGTTACGACATGGCATGGCCGATGAGCATTATGATGAAGGCTTTCACGTCGCAGGACGACGCCGAGATCAAACGCTGCGTCGAGATGCTGATGACCACCGACGCCGGAACGGGCTTCATGCACGAGTCGTTCAACGTGAACGATCCCGCGGACTACACCCGCTCGTGGTTCGCATGGCAGAACACGCTGTTCGGCGAGTTGATTCTCAAGCTGGTGAACGAGGGCAAGACCGATCTGCTGAATTCGATAGAGGTTAAATAGGTTAATTTACGGAGGGCCGCGGTCTGACTGCGGCCCTCTTTTTTTATGACGCTCCGCTAATCCCGAATGATGATGAAACGATTATTCACGCTGTTGTGCGCGCTGACGCTGGCCTGCGCCGCCGAAGCCAAAACCGTCGAGGCCGCGTCGCCCGGCGGAAATCTCCGACTTGCGGTCGATGTCTCGGACCGGATCACTTACGACCTTTGGTCCGGGGAGGACAAGATATTGGAAAACTGTACGCTGTCACTGACGCTTGCCGACAGGACGCTGGGCGAAAAGCCCCGCCTGCGGAGCGTGAAGCGTTCGTCGGCCGACGAGGTGCTCGAACGGCGCAATCCGACCAAGAACGCTTCGGTGCGCAACCGTTACAACGCCGTGCGGCTCAATTTCGCAGGCGGTTACGCCGTGGAGTTCCGGCTGTTCGACGACGGTGCGGCCTACCGTTTCGTGACGTCGCTTCCGGGCGAGGTCGAGGTCATGGGCGAGGCGTGCCGGCTGGGATTTCCCGCCGGAAGCGAAGCGTGGCTTTCCGAGGTGGACGGCTTCCGGTCGATGTACGAGGAGCCTTATACCCGCGTGGCGACGGCGGAATACGATTCGACGGACCGCATGAGCTATCTACCCGTATTGGTCGGAATGCCCGGCGGTAAGAAAGTGCTGCCGGCCGAATCCGATGTGCGCGACTATCCCTGCATGTTTGTCCGGGGCGACGGCGCGGGCGGCTTCGAATCGCTGTTTCCGCGTGTGCCCAAGGAGTATGCCCCCGCCGGCGACCGCAATCTGAAGATCGTCGCGGAGGAGCCGTATATCGCCCGCACCCAAGGAACGCGCACCTTCCCGTGGCGTGTGGCGGTCGTTGCGGAAAAGGACGCCGCCCTGCTGGAGAATGAGCTGGTCTGGCTGCTCGCCGAACCTGCGGCCGACGCCGACTGGGAGTGGGTGAAACCGGGGCTGGTCAGCTGGGACTGGTGGAACGGCATGCGCCTGACGGGCGTCGATTTCCGGGCCGGGCGCAATACCGAATCCTACCGTTACTATATCGACTTCGCCGCCCGATACGGTATTCCCTACATCATCATGGACGAGGGCTGGTCGGCTTCGACGACCGACGTCTTCCATCCCAATCCCGATCTCGATCTGCAGGAGCTGATCGCCTACGGCCGGGAGCGCAACGTGCAGATCGTACTTTGGCTGACATGGCTTGCGGTCGAGAAGGACATGGACCGGCTCTTCGCGACGCTGGAGGAGTGGGGGATTCCCGGAGTGAAGATCGACTTCATGGACCGCAGCGACCAGTGGATGGTCGGCTATTACGAACGGGTGATGAAGTGTGCCGCCCGGCACCGCCTTTTCGTCGATATGCACGGCTCCTATACACCCAAGGGGCTTTACCGCACCTATCCCAACCTGCTCACTTACGAGGGGGTGCTTGGCATGGAGCAGGGGGCCCGCTGCAAGCCCGAAAACAGCAACTGGCTGCCCTTTATCCGCAATGCCGTCGGACCGATGGACTTCACGCCCGGCTCGATGTTCTCGGCGCAGCCTGAGGACAACCGTTCGACGGGGGCCAATCCGATGGGAACGGGGACGCGCGCCTACCAGATGGCGCTCTACGTGGTTTTCGAAAGCCCGCTGCAGATGCTCGCCGACAATCCGGTGCTCTACCGCCGCGAGCATCCCTGCACGGAGTTTCTCGCCGCGGTTCCCACCACGTGGGACAGCCTGCGGGTACTGCGCGCCGCATGCGGCCGTGAGGTCGTCGTGGCGCGCCGCAAGGGCGACAAGTGGTACGTGGGCGGCATTACGAACGACCGGCCCTATACGACCGAAATCGCGCTCGACTTCCTGCCTGCGGGCCGTACCTTTACGATGACTTCGTTCGAGGACGGGGTGAACGCCGACCTGCAGGCCACGGACTACAGAAAACGGGTGCGCGAGGTGGACGCTTCGACCGTCGTGAAGGTGGAGATGGTGCGCAACGGCGGCTGGGCGGCCGTGATCGAATAGCGGGGCGGGATTTTTCAACCCTTTCCTGCACTTGGGCTTATGGCGGCTGCGGGGCTTTGGCTCCGTGTCCGGAGACGTGGATTATGAAAAAGGAGATGCTTTTCGGCATCTCCTTTTTCTTTGCAGCGTGTGCGTTTGCGAAAACTCGTTTTGCAGGCGTGCACTTGGGCACTGCGGCGTGATGCGCCGTTAGGCGTCTTGAAGCGATGTCGCAAGCTCCCCGGTTTGCGGCGCATATTCCCGCATCCGGTAGAGCTGGTCCCGCAGGCGCGGGATGAAGCCCGCTTCGCGGATGGCGGACTGAATGCCTTCGGCGTCGAAACTGTTGTGCGCCCCGGCCGACGATACGACGTTCTCTTCGATCATGATCGACCCCATGTCGTTGGCTCCGCTGTGCAGGGCCGCCTGCGCCGTGGCTTTGCCTACGGTGAGCCACGAAGCCTGAATGTTGGGGATATTGTGCAGCATCAGCCGGCTCACGGCGATGATGCGCAGGTATTCGAGCGGCGAAAAGCGGGTTTCCACGCCCTGCCGTTCCAGCTCGGTGCCCGTCGAACGGAAAATCCACGGGATGAAGGCGATGAAGCCGTAATTGCCTTCGGGACAGCGGGTCTGCAGGTCGCGGATGCGCAACAGGTGGTCGATGCGCTGGTGCGGCGTCTCGACGTGCCCGTACATCATCGTCGCCGAGGTCGGCAGATTCAGGCAGTGGGCTTCGTGCATCACGTCGAGCCACTTCTCGACCGAGGGTTTGGCGGGGGAGATGGCCCGGCGCACGTCTGAATCGAGTATCTCGGCTCCTGCGCCCGGCAGCGAATCCAGTCCCGCGGCCATCAGGCGGCGCAGGGTTTCGAGCGTCGTCAGCCCGCTTATGCGGGCGATATGCGCCACTTCGGGCGCGCCCAGCGCATGCAGCCGCAGCGAAGGGTAGCGCGATTTCAACCCGCTGAACAGCCGTTCGTAGAAGTCGATCTTCAGTTCCGGGTGCAGGCCGCCCTGCAACAGCAGCTGGTCGCCGCCCAGACGGAGCGTGCGGTCGATTTTCTCGCAGTACTGCTCCAGCGTGGTGATGAACGCCCGGTCGGTCTGGTGTGGTTTGCAATGGAAGTTGCAGAACTTGCAGCCCGAAATGCAGACGTTGGTGATGTTGACGTTGCGGTCGATCTGCCACGTCACGACCTGAGGATCGGGAACCACGGCGCGGCGCACCTCGTCGGCCACCAGCGCCAGCTCCTGCAGCGGGGCTTCGTCGTAGAGCCGGTAGGCTTCTTCGCGCGAGAGCGGCTCCCGCCGCCGGCATTTGTCGTAGATGCGCTGCACGGCCTATCGGTTTTTGCGTCGGTTGCTGCGGCGTACCTGCGGCCCCTGCCCTTCGGCGGGCGCCGGGGTGCGGAGTCCGTCGAGCAGCACCTCGAAATCGAGCTGGCGTTTCTGCAGGTCGGCGCGTTTGACGCGGATGCGCACGGCTTCGCCCAGCGTCATGCGGCGGCCCGTCGAGCGGCCGATGATCTGGTAGTTGGCCTCGTCGAACTGGAAGAAGTCGCCGTCGATGTCGCGCAGGAACGACATGCCCTCGATGTGGGTCTCGTCCAACTCGACATAGATTCCCCACTCGGTGAGTCCCGAAATATGTCCTTCGAACTCTTCGCCGATGTGCTCCTTCATGAATTCGACCATCTTGTACTTGATTGACGCGCGCTCGGCTTCGGCGGCGATGACTTCGCGTTCCGAAGCGCGGAAGCACAAATCTTCGAGCATCGCCTTGTCGGCCGCTTTGCCGTCGGCGAGATAGCGCGCCAGCAGGCGGTGGACCATCATGTCGGGGTAGCGGCGGATGGGCGAGGTGAAGTGCGTGTAATAGGGGAATGCCAGTCCGTAGTGGCCGATGTTGTCGGTCGTGTAATACGCCTTGGCCATCGACCGTACGGCCATCGTCGATACGGCGTTCTCCTCGGTCGTGCCCTTGATCTGGGCGAAAAGCTTGTTCAGCTCCTTGGCCACGGCACGGCCCTTGGTGGCCTTGAAGATATGCCCGAAGCGGAGGATGAACTGCCGGAAGCGGTCCAGCTTCTCCTCGCTCGGCGAGTCGTGGACGCGGTAAACCATCGGACGTTCGACGGTGCGGCCCTTGTCGGTCTTGCGCTTGCCGCAGAACTCCGCGACGCGGCGGTTGGCCAGCAGCATGAACTCCTCGATCATCTGGTTCGATTCCTTCTGCTCCTTGAAATAGACGCCCAGCGGTTTGCCTGTCTCGTCGAGTTTGAATTTCACCTCTTCGCGGTCGAAGCTGATCGCGCCGTTCTTGAACCGTTGCTGGCGAAGCGCCTGCGCCAGCCGGTTGAGTGTCAGGATCTCTTCGGCGTAGTCGCCGCGGCCCGTCTCGATCACCTCCTGCGCCTCGGCATAGGTGAAGCGGCGGTCGGAGTAGATCACCGTGCGGCCGAACCACTCTTCGAGGATGTCGAGGTTCTCGTTGAGGGTGAAGACCGCCGAAAAACAGAGGCTCGTCTCGTGCGGGCGGAGCGAACAAAGCTCGTTCGAAAGCCGTTCGGGCAGCATCGGCACGGTGCGGTCCACCAGATAGACCGAGGTGCCGCGTTCGACGGCTTCGTCGTCGATCGTCGATTGGGGGCGCACGTAGTGGGTCACGTCGGCGATATGCACGCCGATCTCCCAGACGCCGTCCCGGACCCTGCGCACCGAAAGCGCGTCGTCGAAGTCCTTGGCGTCGGCCGGGTCCACCGTGAAGGTCGTCACCTGCCTGAAGTCGCGGCGTGCGGCGATCTCCTTGGCGGTGATGCTGCCGTCGATGGCCTCCGCTGCCTGCTCGATTTCGGGGTCGAAGCGGTAGGGCAGCTCGTATTCGGCCAGAATGGCGTGCATCTCCGTGTCGTTGTTGCCCGCCATTCCGAGCCGTTCGATCAGTTCGCCCACGGGACTTTTGCTGCCTTCGGCCCAGTCGGCGATGCGGACCACGACCTTTTCGCCGTCCTTCACGTCGGGGTATTGCTTTTTCGAGAGGTAGATGTCCATCGGCATGCGGCGCGAGTCGGCCCGCACGAAGATCTGGTGCGCGCCCACCTCGGCCACGCCGACATAGGGTTTGCGGCTGCGCTCGACGATGCGCGTGATTTCGCCTTCGAATTTCCCGTCGCGGCCGCGGTGGATGGCCACCACCTCCACGCGGTCGCCGTTCAGGGCGTTGGCCGTGTTGCGCTGGTTGACGAAAATATCGTTCTCCTCGCCCTCGACCCGTACGTATATCGAACCGCTCGCCGTCATGTCGGCGATGCCTTCGAAGTGGGGCAGGTGCTTGTGCGTGAGCCGGTATTTCTCGCGGGCGCACTCTTCGACGATGCCTTCGTCGTGCAGGCGTCCCAGTATTTCGAACGTCTCACGGCGTCCCTCTTTCGTCGCGCCGCCCGAAGCCGACGCGAGGTGTTTGAGCGAGAATTTATTATTGGGAAATTCACGGAAGAGACTCAGGATGACTGCCGCCCGGTCCGTGTTTTTCGCGCCCCTTGCGGGACGGTTCTTTTGTGATTGCTTTTTCATTTCTTCAGAATTTGGAGGGCGAGACGTTTCATGTAGTCTATGCCCGTGTCGATGGCCCCTTCGTCGGGGTTGAACGTCGCCGTGTGGGGCCGTCCGGCCGCGGCGCCCACGCCCAGCCGGTAGAACAGCGACGGATATTTGGTACAGTAGAAGCCGAAATCCTCCGCCGTGGTGCGCAGCGGCAGCATCTCGACCCGCAGTCCGGCTTCCGCGGCCAGCGCCGCCGCATGCTTGACCAGCGCGGCGTCGTTCACCACGCAGGGGTAGCCCCGGCTGATATTGACGTCGGTCCGCACGCCGTGGCGCTTGTCGATGTCCGCGGCGAAGTTGCGGATGCGTTTGTGGATGATTTCGCGCTCGCGCTCGTCGAAGGTGCGAAGCGTGCCTTCGAGATAGACCTGATCGGGCACGATGTTGGTGGTGCCCCCGGCTTCCACGCGGCCGATCGAGAGCACGCACTCTTCGTGGTTGAGCGCCACGAGCCGCGTCACGAATTCTGC
>ULWH01043166.1_pt1 | contig 13683 bp, 10 predicted proteins | sample 1960201 | NCBI WGS metagenome assembly ULWH01 (sample SAMEA4835808, study PRJEB28245) | human gut metagenome | biome: gut microbiome; material: fecal sample | place: Denmark | collected 2008
TCCCAGCTGGGCTCCCACCTCCGCGGCGTGCTGTACGTGCTGGATGAACCGACCATCGGCCTGCATCCGCGGGACAACGAATTGCTGCTGGGCACGCTGGATGAACTCAAACGCCGGGGCAATACCCTGCTGGTGGTGGAACATGATGAAGATACCATGAGGCGCGCGGACCATATTGTGGACATGGGGCCGGGAGCAGGCATTCATGGCGGCAGAATCATGGCCCAGGGCACCTTTGAGGAACTGGCCGCCATGCCGGACTCCGTCACGGGCGCGGCCCTGCACCATAAGCCCAGGCATCCCTACCGCGGGAAAAGGCGCAGGATTCCGTCCAAAAAGGATGAATCCGCGTGGCTGCGCGTGGAGGGCTGTTGCCTGCACAACCTGAAGGGAGTGAACGCGGCCATTCCCAAGGGGAGGCTTACGGTGCTCACCGGCGTATCCGGCGCGGGGAAAACCTCCCTGATGACGGGAACCATCCGTCTGGCTGCGCGCCACGCCATCGGCGACAAGCTCACGAGGGAGCAGAGAAAATTATGGAAAACCTCTTCCGGCTTTGACTCCATCCGCATGGTGTACGGCGTGGACCAGAGCCCCATCGGCAAAACGCCCCGTTCCACCCCGGCCACCTACGTGGGTTTCCTGGACGACATCCGGACCCTGTTCGCGCAGACGGCTGACGCCCGCAGGCTGGGCTTTGACCGCGGCCGTTTCTCCTTCAATACGGGGCAGGGCAACTGTGAATCCTGCAAGGGCACGGGCATGCAAAAGCTGGAAATGGACTTCCTGCCCCCCTGCTATGTGCCGTGCGAGACCTGCCGGGGCAAGCGCTACAACGCCGCCACCCTGACCGTGAGGTACAAGGGGAAGACCATTGCGGACGTGCTCCAGATGGACTTTGCGGAAGCGGCGGAATTTTTTGAAAGCCAGCCCCGCATCTCGGACCCGCTCAAACTGCTGGCGGAAACCGGCCTGGGTTATCTGACGCTGGGGCAGGCCTCCAACACGCTTTCCGGCGGGGAAGCCCAGCGGCTCAAGCTGGTGACGGAACTCATCAAGGGCCGGCGCGTCAGCCGGAACGCCCTGATGAAAGGCAGGGAACTGCCCGGAGACCTGTACCTGATTGAAGAACCCTCCATCGGCCTGCATCCGCGGGATGTGCGGCTGCTCATTGACGTGCTGCACCGTCTGGCGGACCAGGGAAACACCGTCATCGTCATTGAACATAACACGGAAATCATGGCGGAGGCGGACTACGTCATCGACATGGGCCCCGGCCCCGGCGATGCCGGAGGAACCATCGTGGCGGAAGGCACGCCGGAACAGATAGCCAGGAAAGAATCCCCCACAGCGGAATACATCCGCCGGGAACTGAATGGGGAGTCTTAGGCAGGAGGAAGGATCAATAAGGCACTCAGGGCCTTTCCGGGAATGCCGGGGCGGCCGTCGTATTCGTCTGCCTTTTTCTGTTCAGCGAAAACAGGCATGGCTTGCGTCCGGCATCAAAGAAGTTTGGCGGAGAGAGTGGGATTCGAACCCACGGTGGGTTGCCCCACGGCGGTTTTCAAGACCGCTGCATTAAACCGCTCTGCCATCTCTCCGTGCAACAAGCGCGGGCACAGGCTACCGTGAAGGAGACGGCTCTGTAAAGTCCTATTCATGTCTTTTCGGCATGTTTGCGGGAACAGCCTTTTTTTCCAGACGGGAGGCTTCCGCCTGTTCCCGCGGCATCAGGGCAGGAATTCTCCCGGCAGGAGGCTGATGAGCCGCATGGCGCATTTCCGGGGAGAGTCTTCGGAAGTATCTATGGAGAAATCATGCGGGAAATGGCGGTGGATGCCCGCGTGCTGGCGCTGGGCATGAGCCGGGGCTGGGGTCCGGTCAGTGCGGCGCCGCTCGCGCTCCAGCAGAACATCCTGACGGCATTCCACCCTGACCAGGATGCGGGGAATGCCGTCCAGGCGGTTCAGGAGATCCTGAATCCAGCGGGGGGATTCGCCGATGACGTGGTCCACGATGACCAGGGCGCCTTTCCGGGCCGCCTCTGCAATGGCGGCGTGGAAAGATTCAATGAAGGGTAGGCCGGATTCCCTGACGGCATCCAGGGCGGTTTCATGTTTTCCCCGGCTCATGGCCAGGTAATCGTCCATGGAGAAAATCATGGCTTCCTCTTTCAGCAGAAGCCGCAAGTTCCGGGCCAGCGTGCTTTTCCCCGCGCTGGAGGCTCCGTTGAGCAGGATGACGCGCCCGCTCCGAGGCAGGGGCGCTTTCCGTTTCTCCGCAGGGCCTTTCTTCCCCATGGCCTTATGGTTTCCCGGACGGCTCGCGGAGGTGTTTTGATCGCCGTCTTCCGTCCGGCAGGTTCCGGCCCCTTCCGTAAGGGTGGGGGCTTCCTGACGGGAGATGCAGGCTGGTTTCCTGAGGATGTCGGACGCGGCGGACATGGAAGGTTCATGGGCATCATGAATAAAAAGATCCGTCAGGGCAATCATAAGAATGGTTCCGTGCGGACGGAACCGCCGCTGTTCGTGGCTTGCCGGGCAGGGCCGGGGGGAGAAGAGCTTCTTACGGAGCGGCTGCGGCGGCATGGATGCCGTCCGTCATGACTCCGTGGGGCATGCTGCGCCTTTTCCCGTCAATAACGGGGATGCCTCGTTCCTTCCGTCAGCCTTCCCGGCCGTCATTTGCTTCTTGCAGCGGGCGGGGGAGGCATGAGAGAGTCCGGCATGGCTTCTTCCCCGGATGTAGTAGAGTATATTTGTTTCCAGCTCCGGCATGCCGGGGATATTTCCTTCAGAAAAATGTTTGGGGACTACGGATTGTACTGCGGCCGGACATTCTTCGGTTTGGTGTGTGACAACCAGTTGTATGTCAAGATAACGGGGCCGGGGTTAAAGATGTTTCCGCAACAGGAGCAGGGCTGCCCCTATCCCGGCGCCAGGCCGCATTTCCTGGTGACGGAGCTGGACGATGACCGGGCCCTTTCCTCCCTTGTCAGGGAGACATGCTCCGTTTTGGCTGCTCCGGCAGTTCCGGAGGGGAGGAAGAAAAAAGCCTCCGGTGAAAAAAGAAGCAGGCGTTCTTAGACGCCTGCCGGCAGGAAATGGCTGCTTGAGGGAAAGGTTATTTTCCGGGAGTTTCCGGAGCGGCCAGGGAGGAGAGGTTCTTCTTCAGGCTGGCGGCGGCGGTTTGCGTGGCTTCGTTGTCGGACTCCGTGAATTTATCCAAGGCCTGCGTCAGGGATTTAAGGTCGGATTCCGATATTTTGCGCCCTTTTGCCTTGCGCTGTTCCAAAGCGGAGATTTTTTTATTGAGGTCGGCCAGTTTTGATAAATCCCTGTTCGCTTTCAGGGCCGCCAGAGGTTCGTCAAATTCCTTGACGGAGGGAACCGCCGTTTTGAGGCGCATGATGGCCGTTACCGCTTCCAGAGGGTCGGACTGGATCCGGGCCTGCACGATTTCCCTGGTATTTTCCAGCCATGCGTCAAAAGCTTCACATACGGCCTGCGCTTCCTCGTCATTCGTTTTTTTCCTCAGGGGTGTGATTTTGGATTCGATGTTGCTGCCGGTGGAAACGACCGTTTTGGCCAGCGATTTGTATTTGTTCAGTTCCACTCCTTCCAGAATAGGAAGGCCGCGTTCCACCTTCATCACTTCCTTTTTCACCAGGTCGTAGAGCTGGGGAGGATAGCCCTTGGCCACGACTTTTCCATTGGCTCCAATCAGAACGGCATGAGGCAATCCGCCCGGGCAGGGAGCCTCCGGAATGCTCAGACTCTGATAGATGGGGAAAGTGATCTTCTTTTCTTCCAGAAACTGTTTGACCCTGGGGGACGGGAGCTGGCTGTGGCTGCCTATGACAGTAAAGCCCTTGGACTGGAATTTTTCCTGCAATTCCTGCAGATGCGGCATGCTGGCGATGCAGGGCGGGCAGTTGATGCCCCAGTATTCAAAAAACACCACTTTCCCCTTCAGGTCGGAAGCTTTGAGTTTCGGCCCGTGGATATGGCTGCCGTCGTTGAAGGCTGGATAGGTGACTTTGGGGCCATTGGCGTTTTCCGTCGCCTGGGCGGAGGCGGGAACCGCCATGGCGGCGATGATACCGGATAAAATAAAGGCAGGAAAGGCGTTCATGGAACGGATGATGAAGAACGCCGCATTGAGTGTCAAGGAAGAAGCGGGATTTCCAACTGGAGTTTCCGAAGGGTTCAACGGCCCGCATGTGCCGGGGATGGGGGGCTGGCCGGGGTACTCCCTGCCCTGGAAAGATTTGGCTGTTTTTTACTGAGAGAGGCGTTTCAGGCTATATCCAGTCCCATGATGTAGTCCGTCATGTAGTAACCGTGTCCGATGTGGAAATCCCCGCGTTCCAGTTCCCGCATGCCCATGCGCTGATAAAATTCCACCGCCCGGGTGTTATAACGGTTCACATTCAGGCGCATCAGGCACGGTTCCGGATGGATGCTCCTGATGTAGCTGATAGCGTGGCGGAACAGAAAGCTTCCGATGTGCAGGCCCTGGAAGCCGGGCAGAACGTAGATTTTCTGCAAATGGAAGACGCCGGGGCCTTCCGGCTGGACGGACAGGTAGCCGCAGTCCTTTCCCTCATGGGAGGCGATGAAGTACACGTGCCCCTCCTCCATCTGTTTTTCCAGGTTGGCGGGGGAATACATCCAGTCCATCATGAAATCCATCTGCTCTCTGGAAAGGAGGTCCCGGTATGTGGCCGGAAAAGCCTGGGAGGCCAGTTCATGGATCAGCGTGATGTCGTCCTTGGTGGCTTGGCGGAGAGTCGGCATGTCAGGAATATTACACGGAAAAGCGCCGGATGAAAAGGGCCTCTTCCCCATTTCCTGCGGAATTTTCCGGCATGGCCTATTTTCCCCTACCTATTCCGGCGGAGACATCCTATGCTGAATGCCGCCGTTTTTCTGACAGCCTCCGGGAAATGCTGTTTTTATGGCGAACTTTGCATGTCCAGTCATGAAAGAACCCATCCCTATACAACAATGGCTTCCCGCGGGGCCTCTGAGGGACATGGGTGAAAAATATGTAAGCCAGCTTCCGGATGTGGCGCAAAATCCCATCGGTCCGGAATCCCTCATGCACCAGTCGGATCATTCCTGGTCGGAATACCTGGTGGCTTATTCCCTTCTGTACCCGGGAATAGCGATTATCCTGGCCCTGCTGGGAGGGCTGGGGCTTTGGGCCTTCTTCATTTTTTGCCGCCGCCGGGAATATGCCCACCGCATTTTCTGTTCCAAGTGCGGCTCCATGATGTACCCGTGCAGCCTGCACTGTCCGGAGTGCGGCACGTCCAATCCGTCCCCACGCGCTCTGAACTGGATAGGATATTCCAGGCTGCGCACCGTGGTTCCTCCCTCCGGATGGAAAAGGCATGAGGAAGTTCTCCGCAGCTACCGGCGGTGTTTTTACTGCGGGCAGCCGCTTCGTGAGCCCTCTCTTGACCAGAGCTGCCCCGCCTGCGGCAGGGCGGTGCTCCAGGGGGAGGAGTCCGTGGACCGGTATGATGCGTATATTGGCCGCCGCAGGGGGTGGACCTTCGCTGCCGTGGTCGTGCTGGGGGTGATTCCCATTTTGGGGCCGCTGCTGGCTTCCTCCCTGTACAAGAGAACGCTCATTAATCCGTATTCCCTGTACATGACCGTATACCGGGAAAGCTTCCTGATGGTGGTGCTTTTCCTGTGCCGCCATTTGTTTCGCCTGCTGCCGTTTATCGGCGTCATCGGCATGCCCATCCTCTGCGTGACGGAATACCACCTGTACCGGCGCATGTTTCTGTGGAAGGCGCAGAAACATGATTTCAGGGGGGAATGAAGCGGGAAGCTCTTTTCCTGTAATGCCTTTCCGGCGCCTGAGCGGAAAATTATGGGGCGCGGATCTGTTTGGAACCCGGGCAGCGTATCGTTTGGTGAGATTCTCCTGATTAACGTCTTATATCTTATTGTATCAAGTATGACAAGGAATGCCTGGTTTTCTTATGGACTAAACTTACCTGGTACAGTATGTAGGAGGTGTTCCCCGGAGGGGGCACGGGAAGATTCCCCAAAGCCTCGCATACGGAGGAACAAAACCTGTAATATCAATAAGATGAAAATGAAAAGAAAACTGGCATCGGTTCTGGCGAAGGCTTTCTCCGGAAAGTCCGTGCCGGAAAAGAAACGGGAAAGGGAGGCCAGGGCCTCCAGGAAACTGGAAGCGTGGCTGAAGACTTCCAGAATGCGCTCCTTTTAGGGAACGCGCCCGCTGAAGCGAAGGGCGGATTCGGGCGCCGGGCGTCTGGTTCGCCGGCTGGGACGGGGATGTCATCTCCGTCCTGTTGTTTTTACCGGAAAAGGTATGTCTTGATGACAGTTGCGCCTTGACTACGGCGGTGGAATGTCCGTTCATCTGGGCAGACATGACCATATCCGGAATTCTTGAAGAAAAGTTGTCCTCCGCGTTAAAAGCGGTGTTGGGGGAGGAGCTTCCCGCTGATTTTCACGCCTCGGTGACGCCCTCCGCCGATTTGCGGTTCGGGGATTACCAGAGCAACGCCGCCATGGTGCTTGCCAAGCGGTGCCGCACGAATCCCCGCGCGCTCGCCCAGCAGGTGGCGGACCGGATAGGGCAGGATGCCGTGTGCCCTCTGGAGATTGCCGGGCCCGGATTCATCAATTTCCGCATCAGGCCGGAATTTTACGCAGCGCGCCTGCTGGCCATGCTGGCGGATGACCGGCTGGGGGTGGAAAAAGTGCAGGACCCCAAAACCATTGTCATTGACTTTTCCGCTCCCAACGTCGCCAAGCCGATGCATGTGGGCCACATCCGCTCCACCATCATTGGTGACGCCCTTTCCCGCGTGGCCCGCTTCGTGGGGCACCGTGTGATTACGGACAACCACATTGGTGACTGGGGGACCCAGTTCGGCATGATTCTGTGGGGCTGGAAGAATATTCTGGATGAACAGGCGCTGGCCGCCAACCCCATTGACGAGCTGCTGCGGGTGTACAAGGATGTGAACCTGATGTGCAAGGAAAAGCCGGAACTGCTGGATACCTGCAAGGCGGAACTGGTGAAGCTCCAGGCCGGGGACGGGGAAAACCTGGCCATCTGGAAACGCTGCGTGGAAGTTTCCAAATCCGGCCTTTCCAAGATTTACGACCAGCTTGACATCCATTTTGATTACTGGCTGGGGGAAAGCTTTTACAATGATGCCCTGGCCCCGCTGGTGGACGGCATGATCGCCGCCGGAATGGCCCGGGAGAGCGACGGCGCCATCTGCGTGTTTTCCGACGGTTCCGTGCCTCCCAATGAAGACCCCTTCCTCGTGCAGGACAAGGGGGAATGGCGCGCCAACCCCTGCATCATCCGGAAAGCGGACGGAGGCTTCCTGTACGCCACCACGGATCTCGCGACGCTGGACCACCGCATCAAGACGTGGGGCGCGGATTCCATCTGGTACGTAGTGGGCGCCCCGCAGACCCTGCATTTCAGGCAGATTTTCTCCACGCAGCGCCGCCGCGGCATGGACGGGGACTATCGGCACATCGCGTTCGGCTCCATTCTGGGGGATGACCGCAAGCCGTTTAAGACGCGCTCCGGGGATACGGTTTCCCTGCAGGATGTGCTGGATGAAGCCATTGAACGCGCGGCCCGCGTGGTGGAGGAGAAGAGCCCGGACATGCCGGAGGAGGAAAAGAAGCGCGTGGCGGAAGTGGTGGGCATAGGCGCCGTGAAGTTTGCGGAGCTTTCCCAGAACCGCATGACGGATTACGTTTTCAACTGGGACAAGATGCTGGCCCTTCAGGGAGATACGGCTCCGTACCTCCAGAACTCCTACGTGCGTGTCCGCTCCATCTTCCGCAAGCTGGACGGCGGGCCTTTGGATTGGTCCGCCCCCATTCAGCTTTCGGAAGACGCGGAAATCCATCTGGCCCGGCTTCTGGCCCGCTACGGGGAAGTGGTGCCGCAGGTGCTGGACGACTGCCGTCCGAACATGCTGGCCGCCTACCTGTTTGACCTGGCCAGGGCTTTCCATTCCTTCTATGAGGCATGCCCGGTCCTGAAGTCGGAAGGGACGGTGCGGCACTCCCGCCTGGCCCTGTGCGAGCTGACCGCCCGCACGCTGAAGCACGGGCTGGGCCTGCTGGGCATCCAGCTCCCGGACAGGATGTAACCGTTTCTTCCGTATGGCCGCCTCCTTCCTCCATGTCCTGCTGGCCGCCGCCGTGGCGGGGTGTTCTTCCGCCGCCGCGGACGGGGCACACGGGTACTGGATGAACAGCCCGTCCCTGAACGGCTGGCGGGAAGCCGTCTTCCGCGCCGGCGTTCCGGCGCAGCCTGCCGTGCTGCCGCCCGGCGTGGAGCCGATGATGGTGGGTTCCTCATCTCCCGCCGCGCAAATGCTGGTGCTGGAGGGAATGACGCATCTGCTCACGTTCGGGGACATGCGGGCTTTCCTTAAATTCGACGCCGCTCTCCGTCTGGACCCGGACTGCCTCATGGCCCATTGGGGCAGGTGCATGAGCCTGATGGGCGCGGGACCCGCTTTCCAGGACCAGCGCGTCCATTCCATGAAGCGCATGAAAGAGCTGGCGCTGCGTCCGGATTGCCCGGAACAGGAACGCGCTTATGCGGATGCCCTGGCCGTGCTGCTGATGGATGGCCCCGTGAAGGCGCAGGAAGCGTGGAAAACCATCTGTTCCACCTGGAAGCGCGACCCATACGCCCCCCTCTTTTACGCCATGCTCCTGCGGGACGGCTTTGACGGGCAGGGCAATCCCGGAGAAGGGCAGAAGGAGGCCGTCCGCGTGGTGGAAGCCGTCCTGAAGGAACGCCCCGGCTCCCAGGCCGCCCTGTTCATGCGCGCCCTGCTGGAGGAAGTGGCTCCATCCATTTCTCCGGAAATAGTGGAAACCGCCCGCAGGGCCGTGGCCGCCAACCCCTTTTCCGCATCCGCCCATCATTTGCTGGGCCATTGCCTGTTCCGCACGGGTGATTATGAAGGGGCTTCCGCCGCGTTCAAGGAGTCTGAAAATCTGTGCCTGGCCTGGGAAAAGGCGGAAAACGTGTCTCCAGCGCTGGATGACGCCTACTTCCGCTCCATCCTTTACCGTGCCGTTTCCGAATTCTGCGCCGGCCGTTACAAAAGGGCGGAAGCCATCGCCTCCAGAGCCGCTTCCGTTCCCCTGGACAAAAAGCATCCGCTGGCTCCCGGAACCCTGCTTCAGCTATGGGAGGCCAGGACGCTGCCTGCGCGCCTGATGCTGGCCCGGCCTGTCATTCCCCGGCAGGCCCTTGTGCTCAAGGCTTTTCCGGGGCCTCTTCCCAAGGGATTTCCGGATTTGAGCAACGGCATGACCGCAGTGGCCTCCCAATACATGGGCGCATGTTACGCCGCAAGGCAGGGCAGAACGGATGCCGTGGCGTCCGCCTTTGACAAGATGTCCGGCATTCTGCGGCTGCTGATGGACGGCGCGGACGCCGCACGAAGGCAGATGAGCGTTTCCTACTGGGCGCGCTGCCTCCAGACGGGCAGCCTGTATTCTTCTGAAATCCGCTCCCTCATGTTTCCGGATTCCGCCAATGTATGGATGTCCGAGGCCATACGGAGCCAGCGTTTTTCCTCCCTGCTCCTGCCTCCCGTAGTGCCATACCCCGCGGAATGGGTTCTGGCCCGCGCCTACCTGAAATCCGGGAAATTCCGGGAATGCGCGGATATGTGCGAACAGGCGCTGAAACGTTTCCCGAACCATGCCGGAGTTCTGGAGACCCTGGACAAGGCCCGTTCTTCCGGAAAATAATCCGGAATAAGCGGTGGAAACGGTTCTGGCGCCCGGAAACGGCATTTCCCCGCATCGCGCTGGAACATGACGTCCAATCCCGGGGCAGGAAGCTTGTTCATCTTGAAAAATAAGCCTGCGGTGATAAAAAAGGGGCGTGAAGCCGTGCCCGACGGGGCGGATTCCGTCCCCGCCGCATTCATCAAGATGCCCAGCAGGCCGCGGCCGTTCCGCCGGATGTCTCTGAAACATGGTAAGTTTTATTTTTTCATGGCTGTTGCGGCAAATGCCGGAACGCGGCCGTTTTCATTTTCAATAACATCATACATCAAGCAATATGAACCATCCCTATCTGGACCCCGCCTTTCTGGTTTCCTGGTCCCGGCTTACGCCGGAGGCCATCAGGCCGGACATCACGGAAGCCATCTCCCGCGCCAAAGAGAATATCCGGGCCATCTGTGACCAGCCGCTGGATTCCCTGACTTATGAAAGCACCTTCGGCGCTCTGGAAAAGGCTTCCGAGGACCTGCACCTGGGCTGGGGCCGCATCATGCACCTGGACTCCGTCAATGACGAACCCGCCCAGCGGGAGGCCATCGGGGAAATGCTGCCGGAAGTGGTGACCTTCTCCTCCTCCGTGCCTCTGAACCCGCGCCTGTGGACGGTGCTGAAAGCCGCGGCCTCCTGTGACTGGGTGAAAGACCTTTCCCCCGTCAGGCAGCGCTTCATTCAGGAAACGCTGGCGGATTTCCGCGAGAGCGGGGCGGACCTGCCGGACGACGTGAAGCCGGAATACGCGGAAATAGAAGCCCAGCTCTCCCTGAAGACCAAGAAATTCGCGGAGAATGTGCTGGACTCCACCAACGCCTGGGAACTCATTGTGGAAGATGAGGCGGAACTCTCCGGGCTGCCGGATTCCGTGAAGGAGGCCGCCCGCCTGGACGCCCTGGCCAACGGCCACGGCACGGAAGAAGAGCCCCGCTGGCGCTTCACCCAGAAATTCACCTCCCTCCAGCCTGTCATGCAGTTTGCGGACTCGGACAGTCTGCGCCGCCGCATGTGGGAGGGCTCCTGTTCCATCGGAAAAGGGGGGGAATACGATAATGAAGCCCTCATCGCTGAAATCCTGGAACTGAGGGACAGGAAAGCCCATTTGCTGGGGTACGGCTGCTTTGCGGATTACGCCACCTCCCGCCGCATGGCCGGGAGCGGGGCCAACGCCCTGAAATTTATCAATGACCTGCATGACAAGGTAAAGCCCTCTTTCCTGAAGGACATGGAAGCCGTCCGCAGATACAAGGAGGAAAAAACCGGAAAATCCGTGGAAAAACTCTCCCCGTGGGAAACCGGCTACTGGTCTGAAAAACGCCGCCGCGAACTGTACGCTTTTGACGAGGAAGACCTGCGCCCGTATTACTCCGTGGAAAAAGTCATGGAAGGGCTCTTTTCCATCTACTCCGGCCTGTACGGCATCACGGTCACGCCGCGCCCCACGGTGGCGTTCAAACCCGGTGAATCCGGGGAAACGCCGGAAGGCGCGGTGGAGGTGTGGCATCCGGACGTCCTGTTCTATGAATTGCATGATGCGGAAAGCGGGGAGCACCTGGGTTCCTTTTATGCGGACTGGCATCCGCGGGACTCCAAGCGCGCCGGGGCATGGATGAACTGCCTGAGCGTAGGGGAACCTCCGCACGGCGGAAAACCCCGCGTTCCCCATCTGGGGCTCATGGTCGGCAACATGACTAAGCCCGTGGGGGACAAGCCCGCGCTGCTGTCCCACCGGGAGGTGGAAACCATTTTCCATGAATTCGGCCATCTGCTGCACCAGCTCCTTTCCGACGTGGAAGTGAAGTCCCTGGCGGGCACCAATGTGGCCTGGGACTTTGTGGAACTGCCCTCCCAGATTAATGAGAACTGGTGTTGGGAGCGTGAATCCGTGGACCTCTTCGCCGCCCACTATGAAACGGGTGAAAAAATACCGGACGAACTGTTCTCCAAAATGCGCTCCGCCCGCAATTATATGAGCGGCACGGATTTTATGCGCCAGCTCTGCTTCGGCAAGCTGGATCTGGAGCTTCACGTCAACTGGCTGCAGTACAAGGGCGTTCCGTTGGAAGAAACGGATGAACGCATCCTGGCGGACTACCGGGTGTCGATGACGGACCGCGGCCCCTCCGTGGCTCGCCGCCTGACGCATATCTTCGCGGATCCCACGGGCTATGCCTCCGGCTACTACTCCTACAAATGGGCGGAGGTGCTGGAAGCGGACGCTTTCAGCCGCTTTCTGAAGGAAGGAGTGCTGAACCCGCAAACCGGGCGCGATTTCCGCCGCTGCATCCTCAGCAAGGGCAACAGCAAGCCCGCCGCGGAACTCTACCGCGACTTCATGGGCCGTGATCCGGACGCGGAAGCGCTGCTGGTCAAATCCGGCGTTCTTTAACCTCTTTACCCACATTATCTGAACAATCCTTATGTCTGAACAAAAGAGACTCTCTCTCGCCGGCATCGGTTGCGGTTCCCGTACGCGCACTTACATGAAGCTGGCCATGGAACAAAAAGACCGCTATCGCATTGCCGCCGCCGCGGATCCCGTCAAACAGCGCACGGAAGCCGTCCGCGATTTTGCCCCGGAGGAGGAACGGGACTCCGTCCGCCTGTTCAAGGACGCCGCCTCCCTGCTGGCGGAGCCGCGCCTGGCGGACGTGGCCATCATCGGCACACAGGACGACTACCATTACGCTCCCTGCAGGAAGGCCATGGAGCTGGGCTACCATGTCCTGCTGGAAAAACCCATTGCCAAGACGCTGAAAGAAGCACTGGAACTTAGGGATATGGCCTGTACGCTGAAGCGCCGCGTGGCCGTGTGCCACGTGCTGCGCTACACCCAGTTTTACCGGACCCTGAAAAAAATCATCGACAGCGGGGAAATCGGGGACGTCATCACCTTCAACGCCAATGAAGGCGTGGGGGCGTGGCACTTCGCCCACTCCTTCGTGCGCGGACACTGGGGCAACAGCAAGACCTCCACTCCCATGATCGTTGCCAAATGCTGCCATGACATGGACATCCTCTACTGGCTCATGGGCCGGCGTAAATGCCTTTCCGTCGCCAGCTTCGGGGAGCTTACCTTCTTTACGAAAAAGACGCTCTCATCCCCCCGGCCGGAACGCTGCACGGACTGGACCACCCCGGTGGGGGAAGACCCCTGGGACGCCCGCAAATACGCTACGGACGACGAATGCAAACGCTGGCTGGGAATGGTGTATGACCGTGCGCAGGAAGCTACCGCGGAAGAAATCTGCGAATGGCTGAAAACCTCCCCGTGGGGCAGGGACTACCTCCAGTGCGACAACGACCAGCCGGACCACCAGGTTTCCATCATGCGCTTTGAGGGAGGCCTGACGGGCACGTTCACGATGACGGCTTTCGAACAGGGGCGCCACATTGAAGTGTACGGCACCAAAGGCAAAATCCGCGCCGGGGCCTTCTACAAGGAAAACGGCCCCGGTGAAATCACCGTGACGCCCCACTCTGGCGGCAAAACACGCGTGGTGGAGCTGGAGGAACTGGCCGGAGGCTACCAGGGGCACGGCGGCGGCGACTGGGGATTGATTGAGGCTCTGTATGATGACATGCTGACGGTGCCCTCTCCGGAAGATATGACCACTTCCATTGAGGAATCCGCCCATTCCCATGTGATGGCCTTTGCCACGGAACACGCCCGGCTGAGCGGGCAGGTGGTAGATGTTGCTGACTTCGAACGCAAGGTCGCGGAAGGCATCCTGAATTATTGATGCGGTTTTCTTCCTTGTGGGAGAGGAAAAGGCGCAGGCATCCAAAATGCCTGCGCCTTTTTGTATATAAAATATTCTCCTTTCTTAGGCGAATTTAGAATCCG
>ULWH01013712.1_pt1 | contig 13580 bp, 14 predicted proteins | sample 1960201 | NCBI WGS metagenome assembly ULWH01 (sample SAMEA4835808, study PRJEB28245) | human gut metagenome | biome: gut microbiome; material: fecal sample | place: Denmark | collected 2008
CAAATATATATAAAGCAAGCGGCAAAACAACAATCAAAATAATAAATAAAATAGAATTACCATTAGAGAAATTAAAATTATTCCAAACTTTAAAAATAACTAAAATGGCTAACCACCATACTAAAATAATAATATTTTTATACATTGCCAAAAAAGTTTTAAATTTCATCGTTATTTTGATAAGCTTTAGCAATTTCGGCAGCAAGTAAACAATTATTATATACAAGTTGAATATTAGCCTCTAAGCTTTTTCCTTCTGTGATATTTTTAATGCTAGCGAGTAAATATGGCGTAATATCTTTTCCTTTTATTTGCTTTTCATTTGCTTCATTTAATGCTTTATTTATAGACTCATTCATTAAATTTTCATCTAAAGAAGCATCACAAGGAATTGGATTAGTAATTAAAACGCCACCATTTAAACCTAAATCCCATTTCACTTTTAACATCTTAGCAATCTCATCTGGTGTATCCATCTGATAATCAACCTTATATTGACTATTTCTTGTATAAAAAGCTGGAAGAGTTTTAGTTTGATACCCAATGACAGGAACTCCTTTGGTTTCTAAATATTCTAAAGTTTTTCCTAAATCTAAAATAGCTTTAGCACCAGCACAAACTACGGCAACATTTGTTTTAGCAAATTCATCTAAATCAGCCGAAATATCCATTGTTATTTCTGCACCACGATGCACACCACCAATTCCACCAGTGGCAAATATTTTTATTTTGGCAAGACTTGCAATATACATTGTAGCACTAACTGTAGTCGCCCCATCTAGACCCTTTGATACAATAACTGGAATATCACGTCTTGAAGTTTTAATAACATTACTACCAGATTTTGCCAAATAAGTAAGTTCTTCTTCTGTTAAACCTACACAAAGTTTACCTTTAATAATTGCAATGGTTGCGGGAAAAGCACCTAACTTTTTAATTATTTGTTCACAATTTAAAGCCGTTTCTAAATTTTTAGGATAAGGCATGCCATGTGAAATAATTGTTGATTCTAAGGCTACAATAGGCAAATGATTGTCTAAAGCATATTTTACATCATCACTAATTTTTAAATATTTATCCATAATCATTCCTTTTAGTTTTCATCTGGTAATAACATAATAGTTGATGATGATGTATATTTTTTACCATTTTTTGTAACATGGATTACAAAATCAATCTCAGTTTCAACTGATACTGGTTTATTATACCAAAGACCATTTCCACCTTCAATAAATAAATTATCCAATACTTCATCAGTTGTTTGATAAGTATCTGTTGAAAGTTGATATTCAATGGTTGCTCCATATAAATATTTTTGAATTAGATACTCTTTTCTTACCATTTCAATAAATTCTTCCCAACGTCCAGTTCTAATTAAATAACTAGGACATTCTTTACCAGAAAAATCATAGTGGCGTTTGACATTGTCAAGAGTCAAATTATATTGTAACATAAGTGATGCAACAAGTTTGGCATTATTAGCAAGTGTTCCCTCATAATTTCCATCTTGGTTTACACACATTTCAATTCCAATCCCATTATTATTACCACTTCCTGGAGTTGCAGTACCATCTCCAGCATGCCAACAAATAACATTATCATCAAAGCTTTGATAAATATTATACGCATCAACTTGATAATTCCAAGAAGCAGCTCTAGCATCATTTTGTTCAAAAGCATAACGATATTGTACTTTTGCTAAAAATTCAGCAGTTTGTCCATTTAAAGTCATCGCACTTTCATGAACAGTAATCCATAAAATGTTACTATTATTTGGCATTTGATACCCTTCATAAAATTTTTCATTCAAATAATTTTGTCCAACTTTTGGTTTAAGATTTGTACCAAGTGTTCCTGAACCAAAAAATTTATTTTTAAAATCCGTTCTATTGATATCCACCATATATTCTTTTTTTACTAATGGACTAATAGGCATTGCTAAATTTAAAACTCCATATGAATTTATTCTTTCTTGATAATCTAAAAATAATTCATCATTGTATTCTTTATGTAAATGATTAATAGAACCTTTCAATTCTATTTTACTAATATATTTTACAAGCTCAGTAATATATTCTTCTTCTGTCATGTTACCACCAACATTTTCTAAATCATAATCTATAGAACTTGAAATTTCATCATATCGTAATGTACAATTTAACTTCACATTTGTTTTAACAATTGGAGTTAAGACCTTATCTTCTAAAACAAAGAATTCAGGAATATTAGAATTCCAATTAATACTTACACCATATTCATCATTAAAGGTCGATAAAGTTGTTATTACACCATTTTGAAAATCCTCTATCATTTGGTCAACAATTACCTTCGTAAGCTCTATTCTTTGAATAGCAGTAAAAGACAATACCGTAACTTCAGTTGGATATAATACAGCAATACCATCCTGAATAACATATATATTCATAATAACACTTTGATCAACTGTCGTTTGTTTGATTTTACCATCTGATGTAATTATATTTTCATCAAGGCTTAAATATCTTACACTACATCCATTATAATCTTTCTTAATCAAGGTTACATCTTTGACAAGACCATTCGATAGTTTAGTTACATAATAATTATAAGCTACATCATATTTACCCTTGGATACACTAGTGCTATTAACACCAATTTCAAAAGTCTTTATATATGTAGTTTTATCTATTTCAATTTTCGCTTGTAATTTAACGGTTTTTTTAATATCACTTGCAACAATTACACCATCATCTAGCATAACATCTTTATCTAATGATGTCCAAGTTACATCATATCCCAAAATAGAACTTGGTAAATCTAATTTTGTAGAAGTATTTTGAGGAATAAACTCTTTTAAAGCTTCAGTTAATAGATCATTACCTTCTATTTTTCCACATCTAGAACACTTTTTAGCCTCATCAAAAGTTGCATCAGCCCATAAATGTCCTAAGGCCTGTCCTTCTTGTTTGCCACAAATAACACAAGTTTTTGGATTTTCACATGTAGCATCACTAAATTGATGTTGTACAATTCTAGTTTCTTCACAAACATTACATATATCATCACAATCATTATCATATATATGTCCTAAAGGATTACCTTCTGTTTGTCCACATATAATACATGTTTTAGGCTGTGTACAAGTTGCATCTTTATAATTATGTGTATGCTTTTTATTACATCCCGACATAAGCAAACATACCAACATAATTAATAAAAGACAAGATATTTTTTTATTCATTTAATTCACCTTCTTTTCACCATTATTATAGCATATTTTTACAAAATTGCCAAGAGTTAAATCCTATTATTATTTGTTAATTTCTACTATAAATTAAAAAACTAAGTTCATTAAAATAAACTTAGTTTTTAATATAAAATTTAAATTTTATGCATTTCTTCCTGCATTATATATATCTGTTAGTTTCTTATAAATATCATCACCTAAATCATAATATATCTCTCCATTAATAGCATTACCAGGATAAAATGCAGGATAAGTTTCTAATAATTGTGAATAATATTCATCATTTTTTAAAGCTTCGATTGAGGCTTTAGTACAAGGACAATATCCAACATACGATACATTTTCAACAATATTATCAGTATCAAGCATAAAATTTATAAATTCATAAGCAAGATCAGGATTTTTGGATGTAGTTGGAATTACCATTGCATCAAAATATAGATTGGTGTTATCTGGTACATACATATTAATATATTGATCTGAACCATCCTCTTCTAAAATATATAACTGATCAAAGAAATCTCCCGAATAAACCATTGCAAAATCTAAATTTTTCCCTCCAGCAACCCATTTTTTTAAATCATCTGAGGCATATTTAACATCAAAAGTTCTACTTTGATTTATTAAAAGATTTTGTACATTATTTAATTTCGTACTATCGGTTTCATTTAAACTATAACCAAGATATAACTCTGCTACCGCAATTGCATCTCGAGGATTATTATACATACCCATTTTTATTTGATTTTTATCCACTAATGTATCATCAAAGAAAACATCCCAACCATTATCTTTAATTTTTTGTTCAAGACCTGCTGTACGATCGTTATACATAATGCCAATTGTACCCCAAAAATATGGTACCGCATATGATTCATTATCTTCAAAGTATGATTTTCTTAACTTTGTTAAATTTTCATCGAACATATCGCTTTGATAATTAGACATTTTATTAAAATCAAGTTTATGTAATAATTTTTCATTAACAAGTTTTTGAATCATATAATCAGAAGGAATTGCAACATCTACTGCATATTGTCCATTACTAATAACTGTATACATATCTTCATTTGACTCACTTGGTAAATGAACGATACTACAATTAAATTTCTTTTCAAATTTTGTTACCAAATCACCATTTAAATACTCATTCCAATTCAGTAAATATAATTTTTGTTTTTTCTTGCAACTTGTTAAAGAAAATACAATAACAAATACAATAACAAAACATAATAATAATTTTTTCATAATCTTTTCCTCCAATTATTTAATTATTTTGATTTTTTCTTTTTGTTCTTAAAATGAACATATAAATTATAACCAACTAAAACAAATAATATACCAAATGTCAAAATGGTATTATAGGCATAAACACTAGGAGATAGTGCTTTCCCCTTTCTCAAATAGACAATCATTGAAACGTTGCTGAAGACTCTAGCTCCTGTAAAAAAACTAATCGTAAAATCATCAATACTCATTGTAAAAACTAAAAGCATGCCCATTAAAATACCTGATTTAATAGCAGGTAAAATTACTTTACAAATAGCTTTAAAAGGATTACATCCAAGATCAACAGCCGCATCATATAGATTATTATCAATTTCAGATAATTTTGGTAAAACACTTAATACCACATATGGAATACAAAAGAAAATATGTGATAATAGTAAACTTGTAAAACCTAATTCTGAAAAAATAATAGAAAAAACAATCATTAAAGTGACACCAGTAACAATATCAGCATTTATAATAGGAACATTGTTCAAAAGAATCATTCTTTGACGTTTTTTTCTCGATAAAGAATGAATTCCTAAAGCAAAAATAACTCCTAAAATTGTTGAAATTAAAGTTGATAAAATTGTAATAGTCAAAGTATTAAAGATAGCTTTTTGCAAATCTCTTGCATTTTGAATATCATTTCCTGTTAAAAAAGTTTCAGGAGAAATTAACCCACCATACCATTTAAAAGAAAATTCTGTAAAAATTTCATTATTTTTAGAACCATTAAATGATTGCAAAGCAATTACAACAATTGGCATATATATTAAAATAATAGCAAGTCCTAAAAAAATTACTTTAAATAAGATTGAACATATTTTTTTAGCCTTATTCATAACAATGTCTCTCCTTCTTTATCAACCTTTCCAACGATAAATAAAGAGACGGTAATAATAATTAGAATAACCAATGATATTAAAGCGCCAATCCCATATGTTGAATTATTTCCGAATTGTTGTTGTATAAAAGTACCAATTAATCCTGATTCACCAAGACCCTCAGCAATTCCAAATCCAGTAGCACATGGTAAGAAAACAAGAATAACTCCCGTAATAATTCCTTTTAAGGAAATTGGAAAAGTTACTTTCCAAAAAGTTTTAAATGAATTAGCTCCAAGATCATCACTTGCATCATATAAAGAATGATCAATTTTTTCAAGCACTGTATAAATTGGCAAAATCATAAAAGGTAAATACATGGAAACCATTCCAATAATAACCCCAAGAGGTTTACCATATAAATCTAAAGTAGGCAAAATTAATCCAATTTTTGCAAACATAGATGAAATAATATTACCTTCCATAAATAAACTAGCAATTGCTTTAGTTCTAAGTAAAGTATTAGACCACATTGGAAGAACTAAAAATGATAAAACCAAAAAGCGATTATGAAAATGTGCTCTTGCAATAATATACGCAATTGGATAAGCAATAATAATACAACAAATAGTAGCAACTAAAGAATATAAAAATGAAAGCCACAAAGATTCAATAACTTTTGGTGTAGCAAGAACTTTAAAATTATTAAAATCTAGTTTACCCTCAAAAATTTTGATACCATTAGTTTTTTGAAAAGCCATTATAATTAAAATACCAATGGGAATCATTACTAGTAGTATCATCCAAATTAAATATGGAATTGATAATTTACTAAATCTCTTCATCTTCAACAATTCCATCCTCAGCATTTAAAATTTCTTCTAAAACTTCTTCAGCATCGACCATTTCTTTTTTCATCAAATGAATCTCATAAGGATCAACATTTAGACCGATTTGTTCACCAACTTTAACAAATTCATATGTATGCACGATGAGTTCTTTTTCTTGAATTATTACACAGTGCTCAAAATGAACACCTTTAAAAACAGAGGCATCAACCCTACCAATCAACTTTGCTTTATCAAGTGGTACTACATCCCAATCCTCTGGTCTAATAACTACTTGAACTTCTTCACCAATTTTAAAGTTTTCATCAACACACTCAAAAGTTTGATTCATAAAAGTTACTTGTTTATTTCCGTTATAAATACCTTGAATAATATTGCTTTCACCTACAAAATTTGCAACAAAAGAATTTTTAGGTTCATTATAAATATCTTCTGGTGTTCCAATTTGTTGAATAACCCCTTTACTCATAACAACTACTGTATCACTCATTGTTAAAGCCTCTTCCTGATCATGCGTAACAAAAATAAAGGTAATACCTAATTTTCTTTGCATCTCTTTTAATTCATATTGCATATTCTGTCTAAGCTTTAAATCAAGTGCCGCAAGTGGTTCATCTAAAAGTAATATTTTAGGTTTATTAATAATAGCCCTAGCGATTGCAATTCGCTGTTGTTGACCGCCAGACATTGAGTCAACTTTTCTTTTTTCATATCCCTCTAAATTAACCATCTTAAGAGCATTCTTAACACTTTCATCTATCAATGCATTGATAGCTTTTTTTAATTGTAGTCTAGATGGTTTTTTTTCTATATCTTTTTTAGGATATAATTCTTCTACCTTCTTATTTACTTTCTCTAAAGTATAAAAATCTATTAATTCTTGATATGTTCGATTATTTAAACCAAATGCAACATTACCATAAACATTAAGATGAGGGAAGAGTGCATATTTTTGAAAAACAGTATTAATCGGTCTTTTATGAGGAGGTAAATCATTTACAACTTGACCATTCATAATAATTTCACCTTCATCAGGTTTTTCAAAGCCTCCAATCATTCTAAGGGTAGTTGTTTTTCCACATCCTGAAGGACCAACTAGTGTAATAAATTCATTTTCACGAATATATAAATTCATATGATCAACAACTATTTCACCATCATACGATTTGACAATATTTTTTAATTCAATTAACTTATTATTTACCATCATTTCCTCCATAATACCTAAAAATTTGGTGGGCTACTAACCCAAATAACTTTCGCAATCTGATTTGTATGATTATAAATATAATGGTTTTTATCAGTAGTAAAATAGAAAGTTTCTCCACTTTTACAAACATACCTATAATTACCATAAACAATTGTAATACTACCTTCTAAGATATAACCAAATTCTTGACCTTCATGAGGCATATCTAAGGTTGCCTCTGCCTTAGGTTTTAATTCACATAATATAGGTTCCATTTCATTTTTTTGCGCATTAGGAACAAGCCAAATCGTTTTCACATCATCGGAGGTTTTTTCAAAATAGTCATCCTTAGTAAAAACAATTTGTGGTTCTTCTTCTTCTTTAAAAAATTCATGGAGATTAGTACCTAAAGCAGCCAATATATCTGTTAACGTACTAATTGATGGACTAGTTAAATCGTTTTCTAATTGAGAAATATATCCCTTCGTTAACTCACAGCGATCTGCTAATTCTTCTTGAGTTAATTGACAAAGATTTCGAAGATTTTTAATCTTATTACCAATTGTCATATTTCCTCCTTTTGTTTTATTAAAATAAACTTTTTGTTTAATATTTCTAAACACCATCATATTATACGAATTATTATTATAAATGTCAACCATAATGTATATATATTTTTGCAAAATTTGACAACAAAAAAATAGGTATATCCTTTTCGCATAATATATACCTATTTTATTTGTTTTTAAATCTCTTCAATAACCTTTAATAAACATTTAACCATATACTCTACTTGTAAAGAAAATATTGTATTATCATTTAATAACGTCATATTCTTTAAACTATCTAAACTAATTATAAAAAGTCCTAAATTTTCATATTCCAATGGTCGAAACTTAAGTTTATAATTTTTTGTTACTTCTTTTTTTAAATCAATAAATTCTTTAATAACACTATAATTACCATCTATAATAGTTCCATTATTAAGTTTAGAAAGCATTACATCATGGGCTTTTAAAACTTCATCTATTTTATCTTTTCTTTTATCCAATACTAACTTCAGTTCGTTTATAAGTAATTCTTTAGTATGAATGTTACAATCATCTATGAGTGGTTTAATTTGTGCTGATGTTAAATTTACTTTAGTGATACCAAAAAAATCTGGTTTACCACCTCGATGTAAAATTCTATTATAACAATAAACCTTTGTACTATTTGGTTTAAATAATTCTTTTAATCTATTTTGTAATTTTTCTTCTTGATGTTTATATTTTCTAATACTATTTTGATTAAAAATTCTAAACCATAAAGATAAATCTTGATACCTTAAAGAATTAGAGGTTTCTTCAATTAATTCTCTTTCCATTCCTGTTGTCAAAAATTCATAAAATGATTGATTTTTTTGATAGTCTTTAACAGTTGCAGAACCTGACCCTGTTGCAACAATTAAACCAGCAGATTCATCACTATTACTATTTTGAATAGATAAAATTAAATGATTATCATTTGTTAAAATAATAGTTGAAACACCTATGATGTTGGCCGCATTAGAATCAATTAAATCATATAATTGATTATTGGCATCTAAAGTAAATTTATAACCATTAAATTCATATGTTTGTTTCGTTTTAGAACAAAATTTAGAATATACAATATCATTAGTTGCTTTATTACTAAAATAGCAAGTCTTATTTAAAACAATTTCTTTTGGTAAGTCTATAAACAAATCCGTAACTTGACCTAGTAATTGATCATTATAAATATTACCTTTAGATTCAACATATTTTTGAAGAATAGATGCTAGCACAATTTGTTCTTCTTCAGTTACAATTTTATTTTTAATAATAACTTTTAAATCATATTTTCCTTTAAATAGGAGTTCATTTACCTTATCTGAATATATATAACTCGAATTTTCTCTTCTAGCAATAACATATCCACTTTGTAAAGCTTTTTCTGATAATGCTTTATCCTCTTTTGTAAAAAAGATTTTTAAAACATAATCTTTATTTATTTTATTTTTGTATTCATACACATTGGCTACTGGAGAAAAAAACTTTTTCCAATCAAGACAAAACTTAATAATTTGGGCAATTAAAGCAAAAATAGCTGCTATTAATGAAATAGTAGCAAAAATAAAAGTTAATTCATTCTTATTTATAGTATCTATAATTTGCTTCATACTATTTGCTATAATATAAATAGTTGTTGCCAAAATTAAAAAAAAATTAACTGCTCCACCTTTATGTAAAAAAAATTTAAATCTTTGTTTATTTATTTTTCTTTTAGATTCATACTTTAATATTCTTTTCATATTTTTACCACTATATTCTTAATATTTTTTAAAAATCTAAACTCTCCATTTATAATTATTTAAATCGACATGATATTCATCTTTAAATGAAATACCTTCTGCTTTTAGTAATGTGATTTGTTCATCCCAACCAATTACAACTCTTCCTTTATGATTCACTACACGATGACAAGGATATTCACCATATAAATGAGACATTTTCAAAGCTCTACCTACAAATCGAGAATGATTTTCTTTACCTATTCATTTGGCAATCTGCCCATAAGTAGCAACCCTTCCTTCAGGAATTTCTTCTATTAGAGAATAAATCAAATACAATACATTTTCATCTATTTCTTTTTTCATTGCTATCACCATTTGATTCTATTATTATTCATTTTCAAACTATTTATTTTTTATTTATTATACTTTATTTCTTAATTTTTCAAAACAAAATAGGAAATAATCAAAAAGCAATAACAATATAAAATTACATTCTACTTTATTATTATACACTAAATCTTGATCCTTTTCAACTATTTTATCAATAATAAAATCGTTTATAAAGAAAAAATAGGCCTTATCCATAACAATATGAATGAAAAATTTGTTGTATAAGCATTATTTTTAATAAAAAATGATTTTATATTTGGAACCTGTTCATTAAAAACGGACAACAATAAAAAAAGACACATTAGATAAGTAATCAAAGACATCCATTATATTTTATAATGGAATGATTTATTGATTACTTGAAATCTAATGTGTTTTTTATACAATAAACGTAAGGAGAAAAAATATGTATATTCGCAAAACAAATCATAAAATTAGACCAACAAGAACACCAGATGAAAAAGAGAAAATAGTAGTATTATATTTAAATCATGAAATGGGTGTTAGACAAATTGTAAGAGAATTTGATTTATGCCATAATAATATGTTATATAGATGGGGTAGACAATATAAAAAATTTGGTAATTGCCTTGAAACTAGAGGCAAAGTAATAAAATTAAATAATTCGAATAAAGGTAGACCAAGAAAGTATCGTGAAAGAACCTTAGAAGAATTAATAATGAGAGCGAGGATGTTAGAGGATATAAAAAAAAATCTATGGTCTACCTAGAGAGCCAAAACCAAAACAAAAATATCAAGTAATAAATATGTTAAAAGATGGATATTATGATTGGATTAAGCTAGGTAGACCACAAAATCAGGCTTTTAATCAAACTAGTTCAAAATTTTAATGACTTTTTAAATAATTTTATGTTAACAATGTTCTTTGGCACAATTTTCTCCGCTACAACTATGATGATGTCCGCTATGATTTTCATGGTTATTACACTTTACATCTGGATTATACTCTAAAGTTCCTTTGACATATGCTTCCACAACTTCATCAGCTTTCCCAGTTACACCGCCAAAAAAAGATATATTTGCATTCATCAAGGCGGCTTGAGCTCCCCCACCAATACCACCACAAATTAGTACATCAACCTTATTATTTTTCAAAAAAGTTGCTAAAGCTCCATGACCATAGCCAGTGGTAGATAAGATTTTTGAAGATACTATTTTCTTATCTTCTATTTCATAAATTTTCACCTCTTCTGTGTGACCAAAATGTTGAAATACATTTCCATTTTCATAAGTAACTGCTATAAAAGTTTTCATATTATTTAGACCTTTCTTTTCATTTTTTAGATTTAGAAGTTGACACTTTTTGCCACAACTATGTTTGCAACCACTTTGATAGTACTCACACAATTGATACTCTCCACCTTCAATTATGATTTGTTTGCCATTAACAAGTGCGTCAGCAATTATTTTTCTAGCTTTATCATACATTGATTGCACAGTTGTTCTAGCAACTTGCATTTGTTCTGCACATTCAAGTTGCGTAAGTGACTCAAAATCAATCAATCTAATTACCTCAAATTCATCAACTGTTAGTGTAACCTTTTCATTATTATTTATACAATTAAATCTTTTAAATTTTGGTTCTTGACAAATAAATCTTTTCTTAAATGGTCTAGGCATAAAGTTTTCTCCTTTAATATGATTTTACTCTTATTTATGACATATGTCAATAATTATGTATTTTTAATATTTATAATTCTATTTTTCACTATCATTCTTATGTTTCTTAAGTCAAGATAACAAATAAAATCAACTGATATCCTTTGTTGTATTATTTAGTATTCATTACATTCTTTATCAATTTTTTCATCACTTTATAAAATTATAATAGTTTACTTATACTTATACAAGTGGTATAATAAATTCAATTACAAAATTATATAGGATTTTACGTATAATTGTAAACATATTAGATTATTACTAAAACATAAACGAGAAAAACTCTTAGCGTTTATAGATATAATGATTTGTAAGATACAATTACTTTAGTCTCAAGGAGGAAAATAAGTGATGAATATTTATCTAGATTTATTTTTAACATTTTTAAAATTAGGAGCAACTACCTTTGGTGGTGGTTATGCAATGATTGCTCAATTAAATGACATTGTAGTGAAAAAAAAGAGGTGGATGACTAATGATGAATTGCTAGAAATATGTGGCATTGCCGAGTCTACCCCTGGCCCTATTGCAATTAACCTTGCAACTTTTATTGGCTATAAAAAAGGAAAATTATTGGGTAGTATGCTTTCAACTCTTGGTGTAATATTTCCTGCTTTTTTATTCATATTTATAATTAGTTTGTTTTTAAACAAATTAATGGAAAACCTCTATGTCCAATATGCCTTTGTAGGAATAAAATGTGCTGTCGCTTATTTAATAACCAAAGCAGGGATAGATATGTTTATAAAAATGAAGAAAAATATATGGCAAAAAATCATTATTATAAGTGTAATATTCATAATGGTTCTTCTAGATTTATTTGCTTTAAACTTTTCTTCAATATTTTTAATTTTAATTGGAGCAGTACTCGGTATTATATTATCAATGATAAAGGAAAGGAAAACATTATAATGGAGCTACTTCTTTTATTTTTCGAATTTTTGAAAATTGGTTTTTTTACAATTGGTGGTGGATATGCAATGATTCCACTATTAAAAGAAACAGTTTTAAAATATGGTTGGCTAAGCGAAACTCAATTCTACAATTTTATTGGTATTTGTGAATCAACTCCAGGACCTATTGCAATTAATATGGCTACCTATATCGGTTCAATTCATTCTGGTTTTCTCGGTTCACTCGTGGCAACTATTGGAGTAACTCTTCCCTCTTTTATTATCATTCTTTTAATTGCTAAATTTTTTACTCATATTATGGATAACAAATATGTTAAGTTTGCCTTTTTAGGAATAAATAGTGTCGTTCTTGGTTTAATTCTTTCTACTGGACTCATTTTACTTGCAAAGTCAATAGGATATATAAATTTATCATCCTTTCAATTTAATCTTGCTTCAATGATTATTTTGTTTATTATTATGACTATTTCATTCATAGTAAAAAAAATATTTAAGAAAAATCTTAATGCGATATTTACCATTTTAATATGTGCTATTTTAGGAATTATAGTTTGTAGTTTAATCTAAACCAATTGCTATTTACTTGAAATCTACCTTTATCTATCTTTGATAATCCTCTTATATTATTATAATTCACTCATTTAGTTTATACTATATCAAATATTTTTTAACTTATAATACTTAGGATATCTCTATTGCATTTCCTATGTATTTTTTTTAACCTACTTTAAATTGTACTTAATGAAAACAAACTTCTTTTCTTGTTTTTTAGTTTATCAGTATGGGACATTCACCATTTGTTAAAAGGTATCTCCACTTACATATCTTCTAAATATACTTTCTACTATGTGTTCTCATTTAATATTACAACATACTATCCTTTACTTTATCCTATTCTAATATTATTTTATAATAAATAATGACTTTATCCTCTTGATAGC
>ULWH01017504.1_pt1 | contig 13464 bp, 12 predicted proteins | sample 1960201 | NCBI WGS metagenome assembly ULWH01 (sample SAMEA4835808, study PRJEB28245) | human gut metagenome | biome: gut microbiome; material: fecal sample | place: Denmark | collected 2008
TACAGTGTGATAGAGCCGTATTGGATGGACTTGTTCCGTTTTGCATCCGATGAGGAAGCCAAGGTACGCTTGAGTTTTATTTGGGCATCGGAAAATATCGCCACAAACACTCCCGACATTTATGAGAATCATATGTCGGTGTTTGAGAAATTGCTACATGATACGGATGACAAAGTGCGAATGGAAGCACCGGAAATATTCCGGGTTCTCGGAAAACGTAGACCGGAGTTTGTTAGACCGTTTGTGGAGCAACTCAAGCACATATCAGAAACTGATGATAATCGTGTTGTGAGAATCCACAGCGCAGGCGCTATTAAGGCAACGATGTCATAGCAGGCAGATTTGTAGTTTCACGAGGAGAACGCAATGTACGCACAGGCAGCGATAAAATCAAATACCTTACTCCGTAACGGTGCATACGGCATCGTTATGAGGGGTGTGCAAAAATGCACACGGGGGTGTTCATCGTTAAGGGGTAGAAATAGGCTGCCGTTATGTTGTATCAAATTAGACACGGCAACAGACCGCACTTATGGTGTTGATGGCTTTCATAAGATGCGTCTGTAACTGCTGTATCTGAAGTACCTTCTTTTCGGTGTCGGTCGACCATATACCTATGCCGCTGTTCCATACGTCAAAGTTGAACGTTGACTTGGGGTATCCCTGTATACTAAGCTGCATTCTTACATTGTCCGCCTGGTCGCTCGGTACAGAGATACTGCCGTCCGTACCCATTTTTACGTCCGTTATTCCAAGTTCGTTTATTGCCGAAACGACCTGCGAGCTTTCCTCGCTGTCAAGTCCGGTATAAATAGCCGTATATCCCTTCTGATTAAGCACTATCGCAAGCACTATTGCGGCAACTATTACTACCGATACCGCAGTTATTATGAATATCCGCAGATTTTTCGCAAGCGAGCTCCATTTATCTTTGAATCCGCTCCAGAAAGCGGAAAGCTTATCCTTCATCTATATATGTATCCTTCCCTTGAAGTGTAGATCAGTATTGATCAGACGGTCATACGCATTATCTCGTTGTATGCGTCAACAGCCTTGTTCTTGACAGTAACAAGCAGATCCACAGCGGTAGCCGCCTTTTCGAGATTTACCTGTATCTGCGCAAGATCGTCGACATCGCCGAGCATAAGATCGACAGAATCCTTCTGTACCTGTGCGTCGGTTTCCTTGACGTTCTTTACAAGCGACTCAAAAACATCAAAGAACGTTGCTTCGCCGTCATCTGTGCTTTCGGTCTGCTTTTTCTGACTCATCGTTTCCATAGGGGTGATACTGCTTGTAAGCGGTACTATAAACATTTATATCAGTTCCTTTCGGGTATCGTTAGTTGTTTCCTATGCTGAGTGCCGTCTGCGCCATTGATTTCACAGCGTTCAGCACAGCAAGGTTGGCTTCATACGAGCGGGTAGCCGCCATAGCGTCCATTTCCTCTTCTGCCACGTCAACGTTTGGCAGATAGTAATAACCGTTCTCGTCTGCGTCGGGATGTGTCGGGTCATAGACCGGTGTGAGCGGTGTTTCGTCCTCGACTATCTCAGTTACAAGCACGCCCTTGTTTTTAGTCGCAGAAACAGTATTCGCAGGCACTCCCCCTGCTATTTTTTCTTTCCTCTTTGCTATAGTTTCCTCAAGCACAGAGTTGAAACCCTTGTTTTCGCTGAACAGTACGACCTGCCTTCTGTACGGCGTACCGTCCTCCGTTCTGGTGGTTTTTGCGTTCGCAACGTTCTGCGAAATTACATCAAGACGCAGCCTTTCCGCTGCCATGCCCGATGCGGCTATATTAAGCGAACTTAAAAATGCCATGCAAAAAACTCCTTTCTGTATGTCAAAAAAGCGTTGAAATCCGTTTCACTGTATATAATCCATTATTTTAAAGCGTCTGCCTAAAATTACGTTTTCATTGCCGAACGCAGTCTTGTGAACTCTCCGTTCATCTGGTTCTTGAGAGCCTGATAGTGAAGCTGTACCTTCGCAAGCTCGTTTGACTGTGAATCAACGTCTACGTTGTTGCCGTCCGGCTGAGTGTTGGTCGCAGTGTCCTCGTACACTCTGGTAGCAAGCTCGACCTGCTTTGAGCCTTCCTTCGCCTTACCTCCGACAACGCTCGTGCTTTCCATCCTGTCCTTGAGTACAGCGTAAAAATCAAGATACTTGCAGTTATATCCGGGCGTATCCTGGTTTGCTATATTCTGTGCGATTATCTGCTGCTTCTGCCACAGAACAGACAGACCCTGTTCGGTAATGCGAAAAGCGTTTGTGTTGAAAAGTGCCATATATCCTCCTTTTCAAGCCGGTCCTTCTCAGGAAATGTTCCCCGTGTCATAAACAGTTAATACGATGAACGATTTCCGTATTTTGTATTTTGGTGTAACAAAGTTACAATATGTAGAAAACCACCTTAAGTTATGTTAACATTATATGGTTTTTGGTGCGATTTTAACAAATTTCGAGTTACAGTTCTAACAACTCAATTGTATATTATACAACATTTTTTACCGTTTTGCAAGGCTGGTAGGAAAAATCTGTTGATTTTTGTACGATTCTCTAAAAGCGGTGACTGACAATATGCAACGGCTGTATTTTTTAGTCAGACTGCACAATCGTATATGCTACCACTTCCTGTCGAATGTGGGAAGCTCGGTAAACGTTCTTTTCCTTGCCTGCCTGTAGACCATTCTTGTTTTCGGTCTTGAAACGGGCTTTGTTTCGGCGGCTTTCTTTTCCTCGCACCTTAGCAGATACCGCTTCTGAGCGAGCGAGCAGTGTCTGAAAATCGTTTTCTGCTTCGGGAAGCACTGCGGAAGCGTCAGCGAGGATATTTCCCTGAAGCCGTTTTCATTAAGCCACCAACTGTCAAATTCAGGCTTGCCCTGCCTTATGTGGTATCCCAGACGGTCAGAGTCGCCCTCATAGCATCTGATTTTCCCCGTAAAGATAAGCCTGCCCTTTTTCACAGACAGCTTCATCTCGTCATACGGTATTATATACAGCCTGCGTTGTATCCCGCCCGTGTCCGCCGATATTTTTCCGCCGTACCTGCTGAGAATTGCGGCGGATTTCTGTATCTCGAAGTAGGTGCATCGTTTTATACGTCTTGACCGTGTTTCGCATATAAAGAACAAAAGAAAGGTGAACGCAAGCCACACGGCAACGCATATCGCAGGAATAGCAAGTCCTGCGGCGAGAAACCCCTCCGTCCGCCACTTTCTTGTCTGTATTATCAGCGACATAAGGCTCAGAAGCGCCGGGAGCGCAAGCACAGCTCCGACAGCTACGCTTGCTTTCTGGCAGACAGTGCGTGCTTTCGATGTGTCGGCGTGAAAAAAATTCTGCATAGACCCTGCGGAACAACATTCCGCTACCGCACCTCCCTTACGACAAACTTCTGCTTATACTAATTATATTATAGCCGCCTTACAAAAGTCAACGAACTTTTCTTAATTAATTTGTATAAAAACAAGCTGTACTTTTTAAACAATTCGCAGAATTTTTAAAAACCGACTAAAAAACTGCCGATTCTGCTTGATTTATTGTTCAATTTATTGTATACTTAATGATAAATGATAATATAGGCGTGTTGGGTGCGGCTGTAATGCCTTTTCCCCGTGTCTTAAGGAAAGGGGAGTTGTGCTTTTTGAGCTATAAGAAAGAAGACTTTACTTCTTTTGAGATAACCTCGCTTGACGGTGAGCGGCTGATGTACACCGAGAGCAACTTCGACTTTCCGATAATGTACGACCTTAACGATAATATTATCGACAATATGCTGATGATAAAGGGCAAGAGAATGCCCGAGATCGACACATCTCAGTATGTTTACGTCATTGCCCGTATGCGTGACGGCGACCGCTACAGATACAAGACGAACGTATCCGTATCGACCGACCGCCAGCTTAATGTGATATTAAGACCCGACAAGGCGGAGCTTCTTGAAGAGCGCAGAAGATATTTCAAGATAAAAACGAATGAAAGAGCGTTTATAACACTAAGAATGCAGGAGGGCGACGACAAGCCCACCCCGCTTGATCCGCCTGCCGAAATATACATCAAGGATATAAATGTCGGCGGAGTATTTTTCATCTGCACAGACGCACGCAGGCATTTTGCCAAGGGCGACAAATTGCTGATGATAATCAATCTGTCCGGCTCACGTCTTGAGCTTAATGCAGAGGTGCTGAGAGAACAGGCGATAGATTCGCAGGAAACCGATACAGGCTACGGTTGCCGCTTTATCGGTGTTTCTCATTCGCAGGAAGAAACTATTTCAAGATATATCTACAAGCTGCAGTTTGAAATGCTGCAGAAGGAACGTGAAAAACGTGATATGATTTGACAGATTTTAAATTAACATAAAAATATGAAACGGTTGATATTTAAGGGTTTCGGAGGTTTTATAAAATGCAGTCATTAAAGATTAAAACGACTTTACGCATACTCACTACGGCTTTCGCCGTAATACCGATGCTGATAGTCGGCATAGTGGGATATTTCAGTATGACGGGCTTTGCCGCAAATTCGGTAAGCCAGTTTGCAAGAGCGGCAGGTGCGGCTCAGCAGGAGATAATCAATCAGTACATAAACGAGTGTATATCCGATGTTGCTTATCTTTCATTAAGCAGACCTGCAGGAACGCTTGCAAAGAGCGGTCAGGGCGATGACGCAAAGTCAATGCTTTCGCTCATTGCCGAGAATATCGCCGACAGAAACAGCGGCTTCAAGAACCTTGTGATAACCGACCCCTCCGGCAATATCGTTTACGAATATGAGGATATACAGGGCATGAAGGAGAGCTTCTTCGGCTTCGAGGAGCTTGAGGGCTATTCCGAAGGCTCGACAAAGATTTCAAAGATCTATATGAATAACGAGGACTACGAAACAAGCGTGTTCTACGTTGCAAAGAGCATAGATGCGGACAGTCTTAACAATATCGACGGATTCGCCATAGAGATTATCGACCTTTCAAAGATAAGCGAAATACTGTCTAAGTCGTCATACGGCGACGGCAAGGGCTATCTTTCCGTAACCGACGGCACAGGATGCGTGCTGAATTACGAGGGTACCGCCGTACAGAAGATAGATGATATTTCCGACAGCGGAATAATAGATGTTATGAAGTCCACAACTAAGCCCACATCGGCTGAAAACAACGTTGACTATAACGCAGGCGGTAAGCTCGGCTGCTACAATTATTTCACAGGTGCGTCCACGTCAAACTGGAAGTGGGTAAGCGTTTACCCTGCAAATATGGCAATGTCGCAGATTACAGTTCCGCTTGCAATATCGCTCGGTACTATGGTGGCTCTTGCTGTTATATGCGCACTGCTCGGTATTCTTATCACAAAGTCTATCGTAAACCCGATGAACGAGATGGTAAAGGTTGCCCGTGAGATACAGGAGGGCGACCGTGACAAGCGTCTTGATATAAAGGCACACAATGAGTTCAAGGATATTTCCGAGCTGTTCAACAATATGCTCGATGACGTAAGTATGTCTGAGGAGCTTCACAGAACGATCTCCGACATTTCGGACAATATGCTGTTCGAGTGGGATTTCCACAAGGAAACAATGTACGTTTCGGATAACTTCAAGGAGAAGTTCGACATAGACCCGTCAGAAGCTCAGCTTGCAAACGGTAAGTTCCTTGATAAGATAATGACGGAGGATTATGCCGAAATCTATAAGCGTGATATAAGCACACTGCTCAAGAACAGAACAGGTTACAGCGGCGAGTATCAGATGACCACAAAAAACGGAAGCCTGTTATGGTTCTCTATCCGTGCGCTCTGCGTTACCGACCGTCTTGGCGAACCGCTCCGTGTTATCGGTGTCGTAACCGACATAGACAGCGAAAAGAAGCTTGAGCTTCAGCTTTCCGAGCGTGCAAGCTATGACTTCTTATCACAGCTTTATAACAGAAGCACATTTGAGCGTGAGCTTAAGAGCGAGATTGAGCGTAGCGCACACGCAAAGGTTGCGGTACTCTTTATAGACGTTGACGACTTCAAGTTCATAAACGACCGTTTCGGACATTCCGTAGGTGACGAGGTTATCAAGTATGTTGCCGGCTGTATCAAACAGCGTGTAAAGGGAAGCGGATTCGCAGGACGTTTCGGCGGTGACGAGTTTGTTCTTTGTATCACCGATCCTAAGCAGATTGAGGAGATAGAGAGCCTGTCGCTTGACCTTATAGATGAGCTTTATGAAGGCTATCATTCAGAGCTTGCTAACGTTTCGATAAACGTAAAGGCAAGTATCGGTATTGCATTCTTCCCCGAACACGGCGATGACAGCAACAAGGTAGTTGCCGCCGCTGACGAGGCTATGTACTTCGTAAAGAAGAACGGTAAGGCAAACTACCACATCTATCAGCCCGAAGATTCAGAGATGGAAGATCTTCAGCACACATTGTAATTAAAGTAATCAGAAATATTCATACCCGCTTTTTCAGCGGGTATGATTGCTTTTATCTGTAAATAATTTGAAAACCTAAAATTTAACCCGATAAGGCAAAGAGAGGACACACTGTATGGCAGTTGTTATAGCGATAACAAATCAGAAGGGCGGTGTCGGAAAAACCACGACCTGCGCCGCATTCTGCGGAGGACTAACCGAAAGCGGTAAGAGCGTTCTTGCAATAGACCTCGATCCGCAGGGAAATCTCAGCTTCAGCCTTGGTGCTGACGCAGAAGAAAGCTATACTATGTACGATGTATTCAAGGGAAACTGCACCGTAAAAGAGGCAATACAATGCACGGATAACTGCGATGTTATTCCCGCAAACATACTGTTGTCGGGCTGTGAGCTTGAGCTTACCGGTGTTGGCAGAGAGTACCTTCTCAGAGAGGCACTGTCTGATGTTATGGACGATTATGATTACATAATGATAGACACCCCTCCTGCGCTTTCAATCCTCACGATAAACGCATATACAGCTGCGGACAAGCTGATTATTCCGATGATAGCCGAGATACTCAGCCTGCAGGGAATAGCACAGCTTAAAGAAACGATTTTCGCCGTAAAGAAATATTACAACAAGGATCTGGAGATTACAGGCATATTGCTTAATAAATATAATCCCCGACTTGTGCTTACAAAAGAAGTTGAGGAGCTTGCAGGAATGATAGCCGAACAGCTTGGCACAAAGATACTCAGCTCAAGGATAAGCACAAACGTTTCTCTTGCGGAAGCCCCTGCACACGGCATTTCAATAATGGAATATGCCCCACGCTCCAAGGCAACAGCAGAATACCGCAGTCTTATCAACGAAGTGACCGGTGTGCCAATGAAAAAATCGCAGAGAAAAGACAGCAAACGTCCCGTCCGCAGACCGTCAAAGAAACAGTAATTCATGAAAGGAGCGCCTCCTGTGGCAGAAGAATATAAATCAAGCAAGACAAGACAGGTAATGAATCTTATAAATGCAAAGCCCTCAGGTGTCAATCCGTTCTTACCGCCTGCCGAGCAGGAAAGGGAGAAGAAATCGCTTGCCGAAAGCACCGTAGAGGACAAACTGCGTAACTATATGCAGTCAAAGCGAGGCACATCCGCTCCTAAATCTCACACAAAGCATAACCCGATGCTCCATATCCCCGAGGACGATGAGCCACAGCAGACGGTTAAAAGCGTAACACGTCACACAGGACAGATAACGATAGACATAAACCGCATAATCATTGACGAGATACTTGACGATGCGTTAAGACGCTTCAACACCTGCCACTGCGAAAAATGCAAGCGGATAATATCCGAAAAGGTGCTTGACCTTGTTCCCGTAAAAATAGTAACGGTAACGCAGGATGAGGAGCGTTCAGTAGTAGACGGCTATTGCAGCTATGCCCGAAAGGATATATACTCTGCAATCGTCAAGGTCGTTCTTGAAAACAAACGCAGACCCTTCCACAACGAACGGCTGTGACCCGCTTCAAATTCCGCCTGCGGCTGTGAGCCGCATCAAATTCGCCGTTCTATTTGATTGAGCTTTGCCTGACTTTCGTTACCGGCGGGTTCCTTACGGAACACCATTTTAACGTTAAAATGGGGAATTAAAAGTTTCGATTGACCCTTTTCAAAGGTGTCCGTCTGCGGTCATTTGTGTCGCTGCGTCCTTGCAGCGACTTTTTTGTGACTGCTATCAAGCAACCATGCTTGTGATTCCTAAGGCAACGCCTTAGGTCGCTTTCCGCAGAAAGCGAAATTTCTAATTATAAAGCGAATTTTTGCCGGCGTGCCGCCGCTCCCAGTTCGCCGTTCTGACGGTTGGCGAATTGCGTAACCTTCGTTACTGTCGATAAACTGATTATTATGAAACCCCACACAGCGAAATATATCGCCAACACCGCTTAAAACAATTTCTATACTGATAAGGTATTAATATTTTCGTGAGTATACCGGTACAACTGCACTGACATTTACCTTTCAAAAAACGCCACTAACCTGAGATATATGTACTAACCTGTGGACGTGTAGCGTTAAGCGTCCCTGCTACGCATAGTTTTGAAATACGACCGTTTGCGCCAAAGCACTATCACACTTGCCTCCCTTGTCAAAGGGAGGTGGATTGACGGCAAGGCACAAACTGTTGATTTATTGCGTTTGCTTGCAGTATATCCGCCTTTTTATACTACAAGCTTTTCTGCCGTCAAGACGGAGGGATTGTCACGCCAACCCTCGCCTGTATCAACCCTTCCAAAACCGCACTATCCTTCGAAAAGCACTATATCCTTGCCCGCCCTCGAAAAAGGGTGAGGTTCTGTTGTTCGGTCAAACCTAGCCAACTATGGTGGTGATTGTAGTTGCTTAGAAGTTGTTTTCCTAATTGCTTTGGCTCTTTCCCTTGTACATAGTAGCAACGTAACAGAATAGCGAACCCGAGAAGTGCTGTCCGACAAAAAGAACTATCGGTAGCTTGCTACGATAGATAAATGTTAAAAGGAAATAATAGAAGCACATCAAATATAATACTTTTTCTGCAAACTGAAAGCCACAGCTTTTGCTGTGGCTTTCAGTTATATACCCCGAAATTTAAATCCTATAGCGCAGAATAAAACAAAAACCCCTCCGCCATAAGCGGAGGGGCTGTATGCTCTTTAATTAAAGCATCTCATCACTTAAAAGTGATTACTTGCTTCTCTTCTTAAGAACGATACCTGTTGTAGCAACTGCTGCTGCTGCGAGAGCTGCAGGGATAACTGCTACTGCCGCACCTGTAGGAGGGTTAACGGGCTCGCCTGAGCAATCGCCGGGCTTAACGGGATCTGATTCGCCGGGCTTAACAGGATCTGATTCGCCGGGCTTAGTAGGATCTTCTGATTCGCCGGGCTTTACTGTGATTTCTTCATTGATTCTAACCTGATCGATAGCGATTGTGGGGATAGCATCGCCGTCAGCAGCCTTGAGGTCTGTGCAAACTGCGATGAATGCCACACCATCGATAACCTTGTCAAGGTCGATTGTTACAACATAAGTACCATTACCTGTTACTTCAACGGGAGTGCACTTAGCGTTTGCATTGACCGTGTCACCTTCGCCCTGGAACTGGCATTCCCACTTGGAGTCAGCCATAGCGATCCAAGCCTTGAAGGGAGTTGTGAAGTTTGTAACTGTAAACTTAACAGAAATCTTGTTAGCACCTGCAAAAGCAGCCTTATCAGCGATTACGTCTGCGTTGTCGCCGGTCCATTCATTGATGATGTTTGTACGAACAAGACCTTTATCAATAACGGTCCTACCTGAGTTAGCAATTTTAACGTCAGCGGGAGCTACAGGCTCAGCGGGATCTTCTGTCTTACCGGGATCAACAGGAGGATCAACAGGATCAACAGGATCAACAGGATCAACGGGATCAACAGGATCAACGGGCTTTACTGCAGCTTCTTCATCGTTGATTGTTAATGTGTACTGAACGCCTTTATATGAATCCCAGCTTAAGCAGTAGAAATCAACTACAGCACCCTTAACAACGGGGATAGAAAGCTGACCACCGTCAGCGCCGACAGTGCCTACCCATGTTTCGGTGCCAACACCGTCTTTAGTATCTCCAACACCATCACCGTTTACATCCCAAGCCCATGCTATGCTGGCACCGCCCCACTGATAGTACTTAACTGTACCGTCGGGGTTCTTAACAGCAACGCCTGCAGAGCAGTAATCGTTCCAACCTGCTCCAGCTGCTACTGCATCAGCTGAAAGTGCAACATCAACCTTAAGCGCATCAATGTCGCCCTTAACTGTGTATGTGTATGACGGAGTTTTACCATCGGTAAATGAAATATCTGCCTTTGTCTGAACAGGCTTAGGCTTAGCGGGATCATTGTTCTTAAGGTTAACCTTCCAGTTGATTGTGTAATCAACGCCGTCGCCCTTGCTTAACATTACGCTGAAAGCGGGGTTAACTGTTTTGCCTTCGATTTCCTGCGGAGCGAGAACTGCATCCGAAACTGTATAAGTGTCAGCAGCAGTTGCATCCTGCTTCCATGTGCTACCTGTCTTTTCATCAATTACTTTTGTTGAGTTGTAACCGATGAGGAAAGTAGTGTCGCTTGTGAATGTGATTGATTCGACATCTTCGGGCTTGTTGCCTTCCAGAATATCTTCAATCTTTAAGTCCTTCTGTGTCCACCATGCTGTATCACTGAATGTGATAGAACCGGCAAAAGCACTTACTGCAAGTGAAGAAACTGCGATTGCAGCAGCGCAAACACTTGCTAAAGTTTTTGTAAACTTCATTGGTTTTGTCCTCCATAAAATATTTTTTTAGATTTTAAGCTATTTTTAATCATACTATATCGCAGTTTCTTTTACAAGTGTCATTTTGCACAAAAAAACTTTTTCGTTTTGGTGAAACAATATAAACAGTAATGTGATTTTGTGCCTTTACAGCATTAAATTTGAAAATATGCCAAATTATATGATAAAAAAAGTCCCTCCGCCATAAGCGGAGGGGTCATATGCTCTTTAATTCAAAGTGTTAAACCGTTTAAAAGCAATTACTTGCTTCTCTTCTTAAGAACGATACCTGTTGTAGCAACTGCTGCTGCTGCGAGAACTGCAGGGATAACTGCTACTGCAGCACCTGTAGGAGGGTTAACGGGCTCGCCTGAGCATTCGCCGGGGTTAACAACATCGCCTGAAGATTCACCGGGCTCAGCAGGATCTTCTGTTTCGCCGGGCTTAGTAGGCTCTTCTGTTTCACCGGGCTCTACTGCAGCTTCTTCATCGTTGATTGTTAATGTGTACTGAACGCCATTATATGTATCCCAGCTTAAGCAGTAGAAATCAACTACAGCACCCTTAACAACGGGGATAGAAATCTGACCACCGTCAGCGCCGATAGTGCCTACCCATGTTTCGGTGCCAACGCCGTCTTTAGTTTCTCCAACATTATCACCGTCTACATCCCAAGACCAGTTTACGCTGGCGCCGCCCCACTGATAGTACTTAACTGTACCGTCGGGGTTCTTAACAGCAACGCCTGCAGAGCACCAATCGTTCCAACCTGCTTGAGCTGCTGCTGCATCAGCTGAAAGTGCAACATCAACCTTAAGCGTATCAATGTCGCCCTTAACTGTGTATGTGTATGACGGAGTTTTCTTATCGGTAAATGAAATATCTGCCTTTGTCTGAATAGGCTTAGGCTCAGCGGGCTTTGTATCTGTATCAGCAGCTGCGGGATATGTAGCGAGTAAATCGCCGGCCTTATCATAGAAATCAACCTTGTCGATTGTTAATGTAGCAGGAGTCTGATTGCCCTCTTCTCCCAGAGCATTCATCCACCATACTTCTACCTTGAAGTAACCGTTTGACTTACCGTCTGCGTCCTGAGTCTGAAGACCGCCGATGCTGTCCCAAACCCATTCATGTGTGCCGGCTTCACTGCTTTCGACCTGGTCTGATGAAGCCCAACCGTCATTGGCAACAGTGTTACCGCCTAAAGCGCCGTTAGCATAAGCCTCAGTTGTAACAGTAGCTACTGCCTTATCAACCTTGCCTGCCCATGCTTCAACGCTGTCATCAAAGGGAAGTTCCCATAAATTAACCTGACCTGCATCCTGAGGTTTACCGTTCTCAGGAACAGTCATTGAAACTAATGCGTCTGCTGCAAATGCGCTTACTGCAAGTGATGATACTGCGAGTGAAGCTGCTGCGATTGCAGCTAAAGTTTTTGTAAACTTCATTTTTTTGTCCTCCATAAAATTTTTTTTTGCATTTAAGCTATTTTTAATCATACTATATCGCAATTAGATTTGCAAGTGGCATTTTGCACAAAAATACATTTTTGTTTTGGTGAAACAATATAAACATTAATGGGATTTTGTACGTTTACAGCATTAAATCTGAAAATACAACAATTTGTATAACAAAAAACTTAGCATTAAGCGAAGCTCCGGTTCTGTTATTAACTGTTTTTGTAAAATCCGTTTCATTTGTATGTGTTGCAAACGTTACAAACGATACATTTTCTTTATTCTGCTCCGTTTATTATGTTCCCCTTGACTAATCGCCCCGTTTAATGTACAATATAATAGAGGAAATATACAGACAGCACGCACTTCGTGCCATATATTCTGCTTCCCGGCAGTCAAAAATCAATATATGGTTATACTGCACAAAAAAACATTCGTATTTTTTTACTTATCCGATACACAGAATTTTCATTTCGAGTGAAACTTTTTCTGAAATTCAGCCTACTACAAAGTAGGTGACAAAGTGAGGTGAGCCGATGGGCGCAGAGATTCACGGAGGTCACGAGAATAACGAAGAATATTTCAACCGTGTCTACAACGAAACCTGCAGATCCGTTTCCCGTTTTGTAGTCAGCAAATGCGGAAATATGGAAGATGCGGAAGATATTATTCAGAACGTCTATACACGTTTCTTCAAGCGCATAAGCGAAAAAGGACACGAGGACATCGAAAGCCCGGAGGCTTTCCTTATAAATATAGCAAAGTTTGAATGCCGCACCTATTTTTCGGGCAGGAAGAAGGACGACAAAGTTTCCTCTTTTTCCGACTATACCGAAGAAGAAATGGTCGCTATCGAGCGGGAGATGTCCAAGCCTCAGCAAAGACTTGAGGACGTTATCAGCAACAAGATCGTTGCGAAACAGATTTTCGATGACATAATGAAGACCGATGAACTGACAGGTCAGATATTCTATCTTCATTTTGCGTGTGATATGAAGCTGGAGGACGTAGCGAAGGCGCTTGACGTCAAGTTGTCTACCGTTAAAAACAAGCTCTATCGCACAATAGAAAGACAAAAGAAAAAATTCAAATTATAACGACTTACGGAAGGGGGCTTTCAGATGAATACAAACGATTTTTACAAAGAACTGATGAGCGAGTATTCGTTTGATTACGAGAAGATAAGAAAAGCCGCTATGGGTAAGTCTGTACAGGCTAAAAAGAGCAGGCTGAAAACGGTTTGGCTTTCTGTGGCAGGGGG
>ULWH01059871.1_pt1 | contig 13463 bp, 7 predicted proteins | sample 1960201 | NCBI WGS metagenome assembly ULWH01 (sample SAMEA4835808, study PRJEB28245) | human gut metagenome | biome: gut microbiome; material: fecal sample | place: Denmark | collected 2008
TAAAAAAAGCGGCGGCATTCTTTGCGAAGGAAATCGATTAGAGGCTTATCGATTTATTCAGCAGTACGGATATAAATATGGTGTCAGGTGGTTATTGAGGAAACTGAACATTTTACCAAATGCATATTATAACTTTCTGAAAAACAGAAAAGCTGAATACCACAGACATAAGGAAGAAATAAAGTGTGAAATTTCCGATATATACCACTCTCACAATGGTACAGATGGATACAGAACAGTTCATGTATATCTTCTTCGCAGAGGATATAAAATCAGTCGTCTGACCGTCCATAAGTACATGAATACAGAACTTCAGTTATTCTCCATTGCAAGGAGATGCAAGCCGGACTATGAGTACGGTACACCTCACAAAGTATTTGAGAATAAGCTGCAGCAGGATTTTAAGGCTGATACCATTAATCAAAAATGGTGTACCGATTTTACTTATTTGTTTTTAACGGATGGAAGCAAACGTTATAACTGCACAATAATTGATCTGCATGAAAGAATCGTTATTGCCAGCATTACTGATAAACACATAACAGCAGATCTGGCAAAAAGAACCCTGCAGAAAGCGATCAGTTCCCAGCCTGGATTAGATACCAGCCAGCTGATTCTTCACTCGGATCAGGGAAGCCAGTATACTTCAAAGGAATTTACAGAATACTGCGAAGCAGTTGGTATAACGCAAAGTATGAGTAAGGCAGGCTGTCCGTATGATAATGCCCCTATGGAGCGTTATTATAATACCCTCAAGAATGAACTTATTAATCACCATTATTATCATTCTGAGGAAGAGTTATATGAAGCTATCGAAGAATTCGCATATGTTCATTACAATCATGAACGACCGCATTCTTATAATAATTACAAAACTCCTTTTGAGGCACGTTATGAGCCGTAAACCCTGTAAGCAAAAAAATTAGGTCAGGGTGTTACAAAAAAGCTTGACCACAACAGTCAAGACAAATCCGAGTACCCTCGGGATACCTCTGTCTAAGCAACTCAACTTTCTTTTCATTGTATACCATGCGTACCTCACATTGTCATTCCAATATCGGGTTCATCGGTCAAATCTTCTGACTGAATGCTGTTTATTTCTTCCTCCGTCTGCAAGCTCCAGTTGTCATCTGAATTCCAGAAGCTGACATAAATATCGCCGTCGGGAGTTTTTATCGGCCGCTGTTCAAGAGACTCCCCAACGCCGTCTGAAAGTTGTCCCTCGCAGTACGAGCGGAATTCTTCAAGCTCTTCATCTGTAAGCTGACCGTAAATCTGAGCCGTAATAACGCCAACAAGCTCTCCGTCGCGCTCCTCGACAGACATAAATGCCGAGCGTACCTTTTGGTCGACTGAATTGCCCTTGCCATACCAGTTCATGAGACCCCGTTCTTTCTCCTCGGGCATTGTAAAATCCTCAATAAATCGGTTTATCTCCGATTTGTAAGCAGAAGCCTCATAGGACGAGATTTTTTCGTATTCCTCGTCATACCGGCATTCCGGTTCTCTGTTGATTTCAAGCGGACAGTAAAATTTTAATTCCTGTAAATGATTCTGCATATGATTTTCGTACAACAGTTTGGAGTTTGGAATATACTGGGCATATCTTGCATAGGGAGCACCCTCAGACTCTATTAACAAGCCGTCGCCCTGTTGCTTGTCGTAGATCAGCAGACAATGGTGTACGCCGTTGCCGTACCACATACTGTTAAGGTTTTCACTTATGAGATCGTTATTGCACATCGGAGTGTGTTTCAGCCTCTCAAATTCTTCGGTCGGAACAGGCACAGCTTTTTCCACCACGCAAGTATACGTTTTGAATTCCGATTCTTTGCGAAGCAGATTTGTGTTGATTATAAGTTTGTTGTTCATTGATTTCCTCCTTTGTTTTATTTTCCATTTTAATAGTATAGCTGCCACACGGGTATCACGTCCTTCCTTGAGAAATAAAAAAAGACCGTTTTGTCATTTATCACATTTCGTGATATTAGACAAAACAGTCTTGAAAAGTTTGTGAAAGTTTTTTCATAAATAATCGGCAAGTTAAGAGCGAAATTTGCTCAAAGCCTGCCGATTTGTTTGACAATATTTCGTTGTGTAGCGTTCAAATCCTTCCGGTCGGCTAAAATCGTGAAAAAGCATCCACGGTTTTCACCTTAAAATTTCCGGTTAAAAAGCATGAAAAAAGCCCGTATTTACGGGCTTTTCGGCTGGTGCATCTTTTTTGTTCCACCAATATGGCTGGGGTGGAAGGATTTGAACCCTCGAAATGGCGGAGTCAGAGTCCGATGCCTTACCACTTGGCGACACCCCAATATTCTTTAAGTTATCACTGCCGTGACAACGTAGATTATTATATCACATTGAAAAGCCGATGTCAAGCATTTTTTGAAATATTTTTCGATTTTTTTCGGTTGTTTTCGTTTCCTGGATTACTTATAGTTATATTCCAAACAATTTGAACAATCTGTCAATTTTTCTCTCCCATTTTGTTGACTATAAATATACCTGCGCTGACCAGTACAAGAGCAATCAGCGACTCAAGGCGGAATGCCTGCTGTGCCTCTCCGAGCAGAAGCGCAGAAAGAAGTACACCGCAAACCGGGTTCATAAAGCCGAAAACAGCAATTTTCGATACGGGGTTGTACTTTAACAGCAGGCTCCAGATCGAGTAGGCACAAGCGGAAATAAACGCAAGATAAAAAAGCATCAGTACGGCAGGCAGAGGCGATTCGGGCAGAGTTATGCTACCGCCTGCAAGTAATCCGATAACGGTCATGACCGCACCGCCGAGCAGGAATTGCCAGCCGCTGAGCATCATAGTGTCGGTGTCTTTGGAAAAGCGTTTTATAAGCACGGAGGAAATCGCATAGGCAATGGTGGAAAGAAGAATAAAGCCATCTCCTGTAAGGCTGAATCCGCTGAGCAGAGAGCGGTCGAGATTTATAACTACTATTCCAGCAGTGCCAAGCACACAGCCTATAATCTTGAATTTTGTCAGCTTTTCAAGGCGAAAAACAAGCGATGAGATAAGTATGCACACAAACACGCTCATACCCTCGATAACGGAAGATTTCACTCCGCTTGTATTGGCAAGTCCGATATAGAAGAACAGGTACTGTAAAATCGTCTGAGTAAGGCTCAGTGCCGCCACCTTCGGCAGTTCCTTGATTTTCGGAACAAGCGGTTTTTTGTGCATTATGCTTCCTGTTATAATAACCATAATTCCTGCTGCGAAAAAACGTATCCCCGCAAAAAGTATCAATGACATTGGTTGTGAAGTGTCAACACCAAAAAGCCCGTAACCGATTTTTACGCAGGGAAAAGCACTGCCCCACAAAGCAGAGCAGAATATTGCGAGAATTGCGGCTATCCAAGTTTTTGTCAGAATATCGGCTTTCATAATGACCTCGTTATATGCACAAAATAAGCGGTGTATCTTCGGCACAAACGCACAGACACACCGCTATATATTTTATCACTCTGAAAGAACAAGGTCAATACTGTTTTTTCTGATATTCCGACAGCGTTGCGGAACGCACAGCATTATCCGGAATGTTATCTGCTGAGCCGCATTGCAATCACCGATATATCGTCGCTCTTTTCGTCACCGGCATAGAATCTGGCGGTATTGGCGACTTCTTTAGAGAATTCCTTAAGGTCGGGCTGTTTATCCATCTCCCTGTAAAGCCATTTCTCGTTCAGCTCTGCACCGTCGCTTGTCATAACTATCATATCCCTGCTTCCTATCGTAAACGTTCTCCTGTCGTAGACAGGCTCGTCCTTTACTCCTATCGGCAAGCCCTTACAGCCTATGGTGACAAAGCGGTTTCCGCACTTGATATAAGTGTTGGCACTGCCTGCCTTGTATAAGTCAATCTTTCCGCTGTAAAGGTCGACAGCACATATTTCAAGAGTAGCAAAGCTCTCATCGGAGGATTTGCACACAAGCGATGTATTGATTACGCTGATTGCCGCCTCTACTCCGACACCTGCCTGCAAAAGACGTATTAGCATAGCGCAGGCAAACGATGAGTCCACTCTCGCCCTGCCTCCGCTGCCCATACCGTCCGATAATACAACATACGCTGTACCGTTCTTATCTATGAAGCTCTCGTAATAATCGCCGCAGGCAGTACCCTCCGTCTTGCTTATCTGACATATTTCAACGTCAAGCGTGTAGGTGGTTCCCGAAAAAAGACTCAGCTTACATGCCCCTCCGACACGGCTCAATGTCGGCAAATCAAAGCGGCGGCGAAAAGCAAGCGTCATAGCCTCGCATATATCCTGCTTTGATGCGAAAAAACCGGTATCGGAATATGCCTCGACAAACATTCTTCCCTGCTCGCCAAGCTCCACATTCACTGCGTCTGCATCTTCACAGCCGAGCTTCGACAACACATTGCTGGCGGTTTTGTTGTACTGAGGCTCAATCTCTCCGCTGTTTTCAATCTCATCGGATAACTGCGAGAGAATCTGCTCCGTTGCCGACAGCTGAGCCGTCAGGATATTACGCATACGGGCAATTCTTCGTTTTTCCGTACTGCTCGCTACATAAACATCACACAGCCTGCGGATTTTGTCAATCAGTTCCTGCTTTTTAGGGCACCGTGCGCTTAAAGGCTCAGAAAAAGCATCCGAACCCACACTTTCACCGGACTTTACCATATTTGTAATCTTCGCAAACTGTTTAATGCTGTCGCCGTACTCCTTGCCCCAGCATTGCATATTATACCTACACTTACGGCATATTTCGTCACAGGCTGTATTGTACACCCAGCTTATATCGCTTCCTATATTATTATCCAGCTTTTCGGCAGTGATACCGACCGTTCTTCTGACCTCGGCAATCGCTCCTCCGGCAAATTTCAGCCGTTTTGAAAACAGTTTTCTGACGCTGTTTTCGCCCGCTTTAACTCTGGCAATATTGCCCTGCTCGACTGTAAGCTTTGCCGGTAACAGCATAAAGACCGCCGACGACATGAATATGCAGGCAACAACGGCGAGCTTTGAATTATCCATTCCGAACAGCGCAGTGCCAAGCGTTGCGGTCAGCACAAAGCCTCCTGCGGCACTCAGCTTTCTTCCGCCGCTGAACATACCGCCGACAGCCGCCGCAGGAGCAACAACAGCCGCAAGAAAAGCGTAGTCGGCCGTGGCAACCGCACACCCGAGCGCCGACACCGCACCGCACACAGCACCTGCTCCCCTGCCGTACTTCATAGCACTGCAAAGAGAAAGGCAGGATGCGAAAATTATTCCTATATTGAAGATGCCGACGCTGTAGTGCGAAAGTATACCGGACACTATAGCACAGCCGCCCAGAACGCAGATAAAGCTGTGAGGATCGCTGCGGACGGTTATCTTTGCTATCTCACGCTTTTCGGCAAGCCGTGACAAGCGTAAAGCGACAACCGCACCTCCGCCTGCCATGACCGAAAGAATGATGCAGTTCATCACCTCGCTTACGGTAGATGATGTGAGAAAATTCGCCGCAAAAACAGAGCCTGCCGCCGTGACAGCCGATACTATCTCATACACGGCTGATTTTCTGCGTGAAACTATCATACGGATGGCAACAACGGAAAGCAGAGCCGATGTAACAGTAACGCCGTCGGTATAATTACCGCCGAGAATATAGCCTGCCACACTTCCCACAAATGCGCTGATACAGTCGATTCCGCTCATAGCCGCCGCAAACGATGCCGCAAACGGCGATGGCTTTCCGAGCACTGTACTCATTGAAATTACCGCCGCCGCTATCATTACAGCCGTGCATCTTATTACCGAATGTTCACGGATATTTATCTTATCCTTTGTTACTGCCCTTGACATTTCAAACTTCCTTTCGCTTTCAGACATCAGTCACCGACTATGTAATTATTTTACAGTTGTCCGACAGCGTTTTTTGTCGCAACGGGTAACGATATTACGCAAAAGAAAGGAGGTGCTGTCGTTTACGGTATAATGCGATTTCAAGCGATTATTTTCGGGAAGATTTTCTGGAAGATACTTAAAGAAAAGTACGGGGAGCATTTCAAAAGCGATATAAAGAATTAATAAGAACGCACTTTTGGGAACGCACAGTCAAGTGCGTTCTTTTTTTGCGGAGGTTTATAAAAGGAAAGTGAGTTTCAGTGACACAAAGTCACACTGTGTCATAAAATGTAAAGGGTACCCGAATAAAAAATACTTTCAAGGAGGAAAAACAATGGCAACATTCACAAACGTTGCTACCCTTTCGTATAACGGCACGGTAGTAAATTCAAACGTAACAACAGGCGAGATACAGCAGACTCTTGCCGCAACAAAGCATTCCCTTGCAACGACCTACAAGCAGGGCGACACTCTGACCTATATCGTGAATATTGTGAACACGGGAAACACAGCGTTTACAAATCTTACGTTAACCGATAATCTCGGCGGTTACACCTACGGCGCAGGAACAGTGTATCCTCTGGCATACGGCGGAGATGTACGCTATTATATCAACGGCGCATTGCAGACAGCTCCTGCCGTAACAGCAGGTCCGCCTATGACAATAACGGGAATAAACGTTCCCGCAAACTCTGAGGCGCAGATAGTATACAGTGCCATAGCAACGGCTTATGCTCCGCTCAATATTGAAGGCAGTATAACCAACAGCATCTCGATAACGGGTGACGGCATTACAGAACCTATCGCCGCCACAGAAACAGTAAATGCCGCAACCGCTCCTGCGCTTGATATTGAAAAGTCGCTCAGTCCGACAATAGTAAGCGAAAACGGTCAGATAACCTACACCTTTACTGTTACCAACAAGGGCAACACCGCTGTCACACAGGCAGACGATATTGTTCTGCGTGACGTATTCAACCCGATACTGAAAAATATCGGAGTAACCTACAACGGCACCGTTCTCAGCAATACCGGCTACACTTACAATGAGGCTACAGGCGTGTTTGAAACTACAGCAGGCGCTATAGAAGTACCTGCGGCAACATTTGCGACAAACACAGACGGTACAGTTTCAGTTACTCCCGGTACGGCAGTAATTACGGTTACGGGCAATATCTGAGCAAAGCACGGATAAACACACATCGTCCGCTGTATGACAATCAAAAAGCAATAGATATGAGGCGGTACGGCAAATGTCGTGCCGCCTGTTCACTATCAAAACATAAAAAACAAAGAACTCCGGCTGTTACACCGGAGTCCTTTGCTTTGGGGAAATATATATGAAAATCGAAGATAGCAATTTAATCTGTCAGCTTGTTTGCTTTTCTGTTTCCTCGCTGACTGTGGTTATATAATAATGCTTGTTCGTGAAATTAAAAGAATAGTTTTGTGTAAATTAGATGAAAAGTGAACTCGCTTTTTGTCAAAGTTTCACAATTCTACATTATTACACCGCCGCCGAGTACAATATCGCCGTCATAGAACACAACGTGCTGTCCCGGAGTTACCGCTCTTATCTTTTCATCAAACACGACCCTGACCGTATTTCTGCCCTGCGGATATACGGTACACGGCTGTTCGGTCTGCCTGTAACGTGTCTTTGCCCTGCATTTAAACTCGCTTTCGGGATATTCAAACGCTATCCAGTTAAGATTATCTGCATACAGCGTATCGGTAAAAAGAAGCTCGCTTTCGCCGAGGGTTACGGTATTATTATCGGCATTTTTTCCGATAACATACATCGGTTTACCAAATCCTGTGCCTATTCCTCTCCTCTGTCCTATAGTGTAAAATATAACGCCCTTGTGCCTGCCTATAACGTTGCCGTTTTCATCGAGAAAATCGCCGTCGGGGTAGGTGTTGCCCGTATAACGCTCGATAAAGCCGGCATAATCGCCGTCCGGCACAAAGCATATATCCTGGCTGTCTGGCTTGTCGCTGTTGATAAGTCCGCTGTCAGCCGCAATATGCCTTATCTCGTCCTTTGTCATTTCACCGAGAGGGAAAACGCTTGCGGCAAGCTGTTGCTGGCTCAAGCGGTACAGCACATACGACTGATCCTTTGCGTTGCTTGTGCCGTCTGCGTTGATTGCCTTTTTGAGCAACCATCTGCCGCTTTTTTCATCGTAACAGCTACGTACATAATGACCTGTGGCAATGTGATTTATGCCCTGCTTTTTCACCGCATCAAGCAGTGCGCCGAACTTTATGGTTTCGTTGCACTCTACGCAGGGGTTAGGTGTTCTTCCCGAAAGATAGCTCTGTACGAAACTTTTCTGTACCGTATTGGAAAACAAATCCCTCATATCAAGCAAATAGTGCGGTACGCCGAATTTTGCCGCTATCGCTTTTGCGTCCTCGATGTCACTTGCCGAACCGCAAAGTCCGCTGTCGTCCGTTCCTCTGCTGTCGTGCAGTTTCAGCGTATAGCCGCTGACCTCATATTTATCCTTCAACAGCACAAGAGCCACCGAGCTGTCCACTCCGCCGCTCATCGCTATCGCTAATTTTTCTGCCATAATGTTATGTCCTCTGATATTATAATTTACCGCCGCTGTGTTTTCACGGCGGCGGTACTGATGCAATAATTTAATTTTCTTCGCTGCCTGCAAGCTGTGATGGATGCTTTTTGAAGAAGTCAACTCTCGGCTCAAGGAACTTAAGCTGATGCTCGCTTTCGCCCTTGCAGAAGTAGTCCATTCCTTCAAACACATGATCCCAACTCCAGAAGTCCTCGCCGAATCCGAGATACTCTCTGAGCATCTCCGTACCCTCGGGAGCGAGGGGGTGCAGAAGAAGTGCGGCTGTTCTTATATAGTGGAACACATTGATAAGCGTCTTTTTACGAAGCTCGTTATCATCTGCCGCATCAGCCTCACGGCTGAGCTTTGACCATACCTTGCTCGACTTTCTTACAAGCGAGTCAAGCACATAAGTCACCTGGTGGAACTCAAACTTATACATATAACGCTCATATTCAAGAATAGCCTTTTCGCACTCTGCGATAACGTCCGCATCGGGTGTGCCTACGGGCATCTTGCCGTCAAAATACTTCTGAGCGTAATAGAAGCAGGAACGTATAGCTCTGTTGAACACGTTCGAAAGCAGGAAGCCTTCCTTTACAACAGGGTCGTTGTCCTCAGGCTTTGCATCGGGGTTATAGGGCTTGGGCTGGAAGCTGACGCTCCTTGTGCCGAGTCCCAGTCCGAGCCAGTGCATACGGAGCTGTTCGGCTGTATAGTAGTTCAGCAGATCCGCCGCCATAGGAGGCTTTATTGAGCCGCTGCTGCTTGCTTTCTTGTCAAGGAACAGAATGTGGTTGTTTGCAACGAGGATAGGAAGCTGCATTTCGCCGTCCTCAGGGTCGGAGGTTATCTCGCCCTTTTTCAGCGCCATGAACATTGCCATTTCCGCAACACCGTAGAAGTAGATATTATCCGAGCCGATAAACTGATATACCTGTGAATCCTTTGAGCACCAGTAATCCTTGTAATGCTCCATATCAATACCCTTGCTTTTGAGATAAGCGCAGGTAAATGAGATAGGTGCCCAGAGCGACTCGGGCCATACCCATACGGTAAGTCCCTTTTCATCCTCAAGGTCGGGAGCCTTTACGCCCCACTCGATATTACCTGTAAGTCTGAACGGAACAAGCGTCTTACCCGTTCTGAAACGCAGACCGTGATGTGCCATGATCTCCGTTGCCGCATCACGCTCGTCAAGCGTGTCAAAGCATATCGTGAACGAAGGCTTTTTCGGGTCATCCGTCAGCGTATGATGCGCAAGCAGATCCTTTATCTTCTCATAATCCTCACGCAGCTCTTTCTTGATATGAACAACGGGCGGTTCAAGGAACTCGCCGATAGTCTTTGAAACAAGAGAACGGACATTCGGCATCTTCTTTATTCTGTCAACATATTCGCCGAGCAGCTTTGTGTACTCGGTAAGGCGGAAGTACCAGTTCACAACGTCACGCATTACCGGTGTTTCGCCTGTCAGCGTGCTTTTGGGGTCGATAAGGCTTGACGGCATATACTGATGTCCGAGATCGCACTCGTCAGCATAGCCCTTTTCCGACTGACAGCCGAGAACAGGGCATTTGCCTATTACCTGTCTGCCGTTTAAGAACACGCCTGCCTTTTCGTCATAGAACTGCGAGGTGGTGATTTTTTCAAGCTGACCGTTTTCGTACAGCCTTCTGATAAATTTGTCGGATACTACGTTGTGTATCTTTGCAGGCTCATCCAGTGCGGATGCACCGAACAGGTCGAGGCTTATATCATAATCTCTGAGCGTTTTTTCCTGGCTCTCGTGATTTTTCCTTACAAAATCCTCAATAGTACCGTCAAACTCTCCGCTTTCCTTCAGCTTTCTGTAGCTTTCTGCGATAGGCGAGCCGTAGCAGTCTGTACCCGATACGAAAATTACGTTATCCTTACCGATACGGTCACGCAGGAATCTTGCGTAGGTATCCGCAAATACAAACACACCGCCGACATGACCGAAATGAAGCTGTTTATTACCGTAAGGCATACCGCCTGTGATTACCGCTCTTTTCGGAAAGGACGGTCTGTTATCCTTTGACGGCTTGTTGCTTTTATAATTATTGTTATTTTTGTTGCTGTTTTCCAATTTCAACACTCCTCGATGAAGTTTATACAATTTGATAGAATTTATTGTATCACATATCAGCGGAAAATGCAATAAATTTGTGTGATTTTAGGCGTACCGCCGAAATTCGTTGTGCTAAGAAAGACAAGTACAGGCAGGTGCGGCTCAAAACCGAAAAAACCGTGTCGGATATGCTCATTTTTCATTGAATCTTCTTGATTTTTGCATACAAATGTGGTATACTGATTTTATATTATATCCCTGATAAAACATTGTGTGATACGTTTTGATTTGAGGAAATTTTCGGTATTATTTTAATTTGATTTATAGGAGGAGGACTTATCTGTGGAAAAAAAAAGCGGCAGAAAAAATGTTGCCTTCTGTATCGGAGATCTTGAAGGCGGAAAAATGCTTTTACAAGGCTTTTGTAAAGTACTCGGCGATAATCATATAAATGTACATATCTTCAACTGCTGTACCTGCTTCTACGATGGAGCGCCGCATAATATAGGTCAGACCAACATCTTCACTCTGCCTAACTATGATATTCTTGATATGCTTGTCATTGTTCCTTTTTATCTTAGCAGCAGCGAAGAAGTGATACGGCATACTATCGAACGTGCGGTAGAAAAGAACGTACCCGTGCTTACAATCGGAAAACAGTATGATTACCCCAACTGCTACTGCATAATGCCGGACTACCGTCGCCAGATAGAGATGATAACAAATCATCTTATAGAAAGACACGGCATAAGAAAGCTGAATTTTCTGGGAGGATTCAAGAACCACTTTACCAGTGACGAACGTCTTGCGGGCTTCCTTGACGCACTCAAAAGCCATAACATACCTATAGAGCCGTCAAGAATATATTACGGCAATCTGTGGAGCGCCCCTGCAATTCAGCAGGTGGAAAAGATGAACGAGGACGGAAATCTTGACTGCGGAGCAATTGTCTGTGCAAACGATACAATGGCATCGGCTGTTATGATAAAGCTGTCTGAGCTGGGCTTTGATATGCCGGGCGAAATTGCCGTCACCGGAATGGACGGTACAGACGAGGCCAACGGATATATCACGACCGCAAAGATACTCTCCGACAAATCCGGCGAGGAGGCCGCCAATATCGTGGCTAATCTTCTTCTCAGAGGCAAGAAGCCTGCAAAACTCGGCATAATTCCGCCCAACATAATTTACGGTATATCCTGCCGCTGTACGAATACGCAGAACGCCCTTGATATTCTGCCGAAGCAAAGGCACGATCTGTTCGAAGAACTATATGACGCAAGGCGTTTTTCGATAAGAACTGCGGCTATTGCGCAGGAGCTTGCAAACTGCTCTACATTTGACGATGCAAGCAGGAGTATTTCGGCGACGCTTTCGAGAATATGGCGCAACAATTCCTGGATATGTATCTGCAAGGATTTTATGGAAAGTTCGCTTGTAAACGATTCAATCGACGATATCGAAGACAACTGTCCCGTACACATACACGGCTACTGCGATACTATGAAGTGCATAGCAAGATACGCAGATAAAAAGCCGCAAAGCGAAACCGAATTTCCCACTTCTGAAATGCTCCCCGACTTCTACGAAATGTCCGACAAAAGCAAGGTCATTTTGTACACGCCTATTCACATAAGGGATAATACGCTGGGATACCTTGCGTTCAATTTCTATCCGTGGAGCAGCATGAACTATTTGCTGAACTATATCACTATGGCAATGTCACAGCTTTTAGAATCGGTACGCAGGCAGAACGAGCTGTACGCATACGCAAAGAAGATCGATATGCTCTATATCACCGATCCGCTCACCTCGCTGTACAACCGCAGAGGCTTTTTCAGAATATACAACGATTATGCCGAGGGCGGAGTTAAGGATGACTGTATGGTCATTTCGGTGGATCTTGACAATCTGAAGCTGATAAACGACAACTTCGGACACAACGAGGGCGACAACGCTATTCTCACTATGGCAAACGCACTTAAATCCGCCGCAGACGAGAACGATATATGCGCACGCTTCGGCGGCGATGAATATGTCGTATTCGGCAAGGGAAAGGGCGAATACGAGATGAATGCGTATATCGACAAGGTCAACGAATATCTTTCGGAATACAACCTGACAAGCGAAAAACCGTACAATGTACACGGCAGCTTCGGCGGATGTATTTTGCCGAAAGGTTCAAAGCTCCATATAGACTATTATATAAATAAAGCCGACTCGAAGATGTACGTTGAGAAGGAATCGCATAAGAGAACAAGAACGCTGCATGACTACAGCAAGGATAAACCCCAGACCGACGAGTAACACAAAACAGCAAGACCGCCTTCCCGGCGGTCTTTTTATGTAAAACGCATATAATCAGGCGTTTGTGCGGCAAAATACTATCAAATTATGTCGATTGACTTTTTTATGCAACGGTTGTATAATAAAATAAATGTGGCTTACAGCAAAAGTATGATATTGCATTTTGAAATTAAGGAGCTGAACTTTTGAACAAGACCGAAATACTTCTGTCGTGTATGTTCCTGAACGACAGTGAAGAAATGATAAAGCGTTCTCATATCACCTCAGACACGATTATAATAAATCAGTGCTATGAGGACGGATATAAGGAAGAGCATATCGGCGATGCATTTGTCCGTACTTTTTCGGTAAAGGAGAGAGGGCTGACTAAAAGCCGTAACCTCGCCATATCTAAATCCGATGCCGATGTGTGCATTATCTGTGATGATGACGAGGTGTTCTCGCAAGGGTACGAAGAAGCGGTACAGAACGCTTACAGCAGTCTTCCGCAAGCGGATATTATCATATTCGATATGGCAGAAAGACCTCATAAATGGGGTGACAGCATAAAAAAACTCGGCTACAGGGATATTATGAGCGTAAGCTCGTGGCAGATAACGTTCAGA
>ULWH01050617.1_pt1 | contig 13274 bp, 7 predicted proteins | sample 1960201 | NCBI WGS metagenome assembly ULWH01 (sample SAMEA4835808, study PRJEB28245) | human gut metagenome | biome: gut microbiome; material: fecal sample | place: Denmark | collected 2008
CGTGGCCGCATATTCGATTGACCACGTGTCGTAATCGATATGATCGAGCGATACAGGCCTGATCTGCACATAAACAGGCGTTCCCACCTTCACCGTAGTTGTGGAGTTATTAGGTACGTCGTTGAACTCATGCAGTTCGTTAGTTGTCTTGGAGACAGACCATTGAAGTTTAAGGGTCGTATTCGGTTCCCACTGTGCATAGAGGTCGGTGGCCGTCGTCACCGTGAAAGTAGAACCCGGCAGATAGGTCGTCCCGGTGCCGTCGGCGTTCGTTGTCCACTTGGTGAAGATATGGTTCGGACGGTTGGGTAATCCGGTTTCCGGGTAAGTGGCGGTAGTTACGTTTCCACCGTCATAAGAGACTTCATGGGTCTGATCCGGATCGAAGTTGGAGTGGTAGACCACTTTCCCGCCATCGCCCCAAACAGCATATAGGGTGAGGTTCCCTTCAGCATACGTCAGGCTGTTGCCCACCTTGTAAGTGGCGTTTGGTTCGGTTGCGTCGGCTGTCAGGGCCCAACCCAGGAAACTTTTCGTGGCGTGGGTCGCCTTCAGGGTGGTCTCGCCATCTACAACCGTGGTTTTCCCGTCGATCGTGCCGATCGTGTAGTAATTGGTTGCCTTATTGTCGGAACCGGCTTCGTAATAGACCTCGCCCACGTATTCCGTCTGGGGGGTCAAACCGAATGTTCCGCCGTTGGAATTATACTTTACCCACGACATCTCTATCGCACCCTGGTCTTTGAAGTTTTTGAAATTCCGCTGGTCGGTCGTAGGGAGTGTTGCCGAGTAGTTGTAGGAGTTGTCGGCAATACCTTCCGGCTTGATGGGGACGGTTTTCACGATTTCGTCTTTCACACCGGCCTTTACCCCGGTGAGGTTGGCGGAGAATTTATAGTTTTTTCCCAGCACATCGTCGACGGTATAGGCCGGAGTAGCGCCCTTGTCGGCGTTGAGCACGTTTCTTGTTCCCGCCGCGACGGTTGTCGAATTGGAAATATCTTTATAATTGCTTGCTGTATTCAGCACACCGCTTGAATTATAGACCTTATTCCCCATATACAAAGAGCCGTTGTTCGTAACGGAAGCCACGATACCCCATGAGCTGTTTCCACTCAGGCCTATCGCCCCTCCACGCTGGTCTACTTTCGAATTTTCGTTACCCGATACATTATCCACAAAAGTACAATTTGTCAGGATGTTGCTCATTTTACTGCTACCACCGTTCAGAAAGAACTGGATAGCACCTCCGGTAACGTTCGCACCGTCCAGCCCGTATGCCCGGTTGTTGTAAAACGTGCAGCTGGTTATATTAGTGGTCATCCCCTTTGTTCCGGTCACCTGTATCATCATGGCGCCGCCATCGTCGTGAGCCAGGTTGCTGTCGAAAGTCGTTTTGTTGATATTTAACGATGCACCATAGGTACTTCCTCCGGCATCGATTATATAGATTGCTCCACCGTCATAGGTATTTTTTATATCTCCGTCTGCCCCGTTCGTTTCATTCTGTTGGAAAAGGCATTCATTTATAGTCAGGTTTCCATAGAAATAATGCATCGACATGGCACCGCCACCACCTCCAAAGGGGCCGGAAAGCAGACACTTGTTTACATTTTTTCGCAAGATAGTGTTGTTAAGCTCAAGTGTCCCCAGATAGTTTTTCGATCCGATAGCTCCACATTCGTAGCCCGCACCTGTACCAACGTTGTTCTCGATGGTGCAATTATTGATAGCCACTTTCGAATAGCCCGACACCCAAACGGCCGGGGCGGTGTTATTTGCCGTATTATTGTATATCCGCGTATAGGAAACAACCGTAGAGGCATCTACCCCAGTGCCCATATCCAAGGCCCCAAACGAAGAGTTGTAAAATTCCATCCTCTCCAGCACCAGCTTACCGTTGGTTGCCGTGTTATAAAGCAACCGTTTCGTTGCTGTGGTACCATCCACCTTCAGGTTTTTAATTGTCAGGGTCTTATCTCCGGCACCGGAGATACGGAAAGTCCCTGTATTCCACACCTTATCCCCTCCGTCGATCGTAACGTTGACGGTAGGCATCGAAAGCGATACCTCACCAAATACAAAGCTGTTTGATAATGTGATAACATCCCCTTCACTGGCATTGGTCACCGCATCCTGCAATTCTCCAACCGTTCCGACTTCTACATTATCCGCCAGCGAGTTAGCGGGAAATAGTATCAATAAGAACAAGGCAAAAAACAAAACAATAGGTTTGCTTCTGGAGTTACAGACACAAGGTCTAACAAACCCGACCGGCCTACCGCCAGCAACTAACACTGTAGCATTCTCACTCATAATTCTAAATAAAATAAAGTTCTATAAAATATTGTTCTCCCAAAAAGAAGGGCTTCTTCTCCCTCTCAGACAGTTAAAATCTATTATCAAGTTGGCGCAAATTTACAAATTAGGTTTAGGAGTGATAGTTAATTTAAACAGATTAACTCAGCGTTGAAATACATAAGCTATACAGTAAACATTTCTAACATTTCTCTTTACATAACAAACAAAATACAAATTTTACACTTATTGAATTTTCAACCTATTTAACAAAAACATATAAAAGATAACCGGAAAACAAAAAGAGACCGCCTTTTTCAAAGCAGTCTCTTCGCAGATATTCTATTTTCCCTATCACTTAGAACGTCACATCGATCCCTCCCATGAACACGGCTTTCGGCATCGGGAAGCCATAATTGATGGTGTAACGGGTAGCGGTCAGGTTCTCTCCTTTGACGAAGAGGTTCAGCCCTTTGTCGCGCGAACCGAAGCGATAGGCAGCCCGGGCGTTAAGGACGGTGTAGTTCTCCTTCACTTCGGAGATTTTGTTTGCCGGATTTTCCAGGCGGACATACAGGTCGTAAACGGATTGCACGTTCGCATTAAAGGTGAAACGGCCGGGGGAATAAGTGGCACCGACGTTCAGTTTGTGAGCCGGGGCAGCCAAAAGCGCCTTGCTGGTGTGCAGGTAGCTGTAATTCATATCCATGCTGAGGTTGCGGAGTATCTGATAACGTCCCTCCAGCTCGATCCCCTTGTTGGTGAAGGTGCCGACGTTGCGGTTCTTCATCGGGTAGGTCTGGCCGGGAACGACGCTGACCGACTCGATCATGTTCTTACCGTCGATAAAGAAAGCCGTCACCTCCCCGTACAGGCGGCCGTCGAGGAAAGACTGGCCGACGGCGACCTCGTAGTTCAGCATATTCTCCGGTTTGAGCTCGTCGTTGGCAGCTCCCCACATATACATCTCGCGGATATTCGGGCTGCGGAAGCCTTTCGAGAAAGAGGCGCGGATCACATTGCCTTCGAAGGGGCGCACGGTCAGGCCGGCCTGCGGAACCCATTCGCCGCCAAAGACGCTGTTATGCTCGTAACGTACGCCGGCGTTGATGCTCAACATGTCGAACAAGTCCTGCTGCATGATGACGTATCCGGCCACTTCGTTCACCGACTTGTCGATCAGCTCGCCTTTCTTGCCGTTGATGCTGTCGTTCCAGGCATGGCCTCCCCAGTTCTTGTAGTCGATACCGGCCGTGAAGGTGTTCCCTTCCACCAGGCGGAACGACTGATAGAGCAGGACACCCGTGTTATGGTCGTCCGAACGGAAGAGGTAAGTGCGCGGGGTTCCTCCCGGTTTGTAGCCGTCGTTGACCTCATGGTTACCCCAGTTGTAGAAGACACGCAGGGCACCGCTTGTCTTTTCGTGGTGGTTCTCGAGGGCAAAAGAGGTGGTACCGCGCAACACATCCACGAGATAATCGAGCACAGGGGCATCGATCTCGCCCGGGTTTTGGGTCTTGAACTTGGCCAGGCTCAGGTCGCCGGTCACTCTGTAGTGTTCGTTGATCTTATAGCCCAGGTTCGCGAAACCGTTGGTGATGTGGAACTTGGAGTTCGGACGGTGGCCATCGGTACGGTCGTGGTTGAGGGAGATAAAGCTGCTGAAGTTGCCGATATTGTAACCGTTGTTCACCATGTATTTCTGGGTATTGTACGAGCCATACATGATACGGGCCTGCGTGCGGCGTCCTTCCTGCTTATGATGGCGGGTGATGATGTTGACTACCCCTCCCATCGCGTTCGAGCCATACATCAGGGAGCCCGGGCCACGGATCACTTCCACGCGTTCGACGTCGGAAGCCACATAGGTGTCGGGCAAGGCATGTCCGAAGATCCCCGCCCACTGCGGCTGTCCGTCGAAGAGCATGAGTACTTTGTTTCCCTGTCCCACCCCGCGGATGTTGACGGTTCCGGCCGACCCGTCGTTCACCCCGAAGCCGGTGATCCCTTTCTGGGTGACGAACAATCCGGGGACACGCTGCGAGAGTACCGGAAGGAGTGCCGACTCGCTGCTGGCTTCGATCTCCTCCCTGTCGATCACGGATATGGAGAGCGGCACGCTGTTGCGGTTCACTTGTATCTTATTAGCCGAGACGACAACGCCTTGAAGGTTGATCAGGCTGTCTATTCCCAGCGGTTCAACGGGCTCAACCGGCACGGAAGAGTAAGCAACCGTAGTGACCAATAAGCCCGAAATAAGTAAAAATCCTTTCTTCATAATTCAACTTGTATAATAATTTGTTATTTGCTTTTGCTCAAAAGGTAACACCATTCTTTGAAAACGTGTTACCATAGGGATAAAAAAATAGGCTCAATCCGCCCGGCTCATCACCAGTTTTCCGTGTTTTATTCCCTTGATAGCGGTCAGTTTATCGGCCAGTTCGGTGAGGCGGTGGGCAGTACCCATCACCGTTTCGATATGCAGACAAAAATGCCGGTTGACATAATACTGGGAAGACGACAGGATAACGTCCTGATAGTCCTGCTCGATACTGACAATCTTAGAGGCGATCGCTTTCTTTTCCTGGTCGTACATTATAATAATGGTACCGGCCACGATATGGTTGCATTGCCATTTCTTCTCCGCCACGTTCTTCTCTATCAGGAAACGGATAGCCTGCGAGCGGTTGGCGAAGCCATTCTCGTTCACATACTGATCGAGCGATTCCAGCAGATTGTCTTCCAGGGAGACACCAAAACGTTTTATTGCCATACGATTTTGCATTCTATTTAGGCGGTAAATATACTATTTATTACCGATACAAAGGTAAATGGATTAAAAAGAAAAAGCGTAATATAAATTACAGATAATATTACCTTAATTACAGATCCGGTGAATCTTGGTTTATACCCGATCGATATAAACCAAGGCTCACGTACGGAAACCATAAAATATTTTCCAACCCGGATTACCAGTCTCACAGCGTCTCCTGTTTCAATTGTTCGACGAACTGGTCGATGCGGCGCAACTCTTTCGGTATGTCGATCGCTTGCGGGCAATGTTCGTTGCACTGGTCGCAACCGACACAATGGTCTGCCTGCCGCAGTTTCGGCACGCTACGGTCGTAACCGACCAGGAAGGCACGGCGGGCTTCGCGGTAGTTTTCATCCATCCGGCTCTTCGGTACATTCCCTTCGTTCACACATTTGTTATAATGAAGAAGCACGGCCGGAATATCTATCGCATACGGGCACGGCATACAATATTTGCAGTCGTTGCAGGGGATTGTCGGATATTTGATCATCAGCTGCGCCGTCTCTTCCAGGAAGTCCTTATCTTCATCGGTCAACGGTATGAGCGGGGAATAAGTACGGATGTTATCCTGCAAATGTTCCATATAGGTCATACCGCTCAACGCCGTCAGCACCAACTCCGGCGAACCGGCAAAACGGAAAGCCCATGAGGCGACACTATCTTCGGGGCGGCGCTGTTTCAACCGGGTAACGATATGCTGCGGCACATTCGACAGGCGGCCTCCCAACAACGGTTCCATGATAATTGCGGGGATATTCCGCTTTTCCAACTCCTGATAGAGGTACTCGGCATTCACATTCCGTCCCGTTGCATGACGCCAGTCGACATAATTCAACTGTATCTGTACAAAGTCCCAGTGAACGGTGTCGTGCATAGCCAGCACTTCATCGAATACATCCGACGTACCGTGGAACGACCAACCCAGATGACGGATGCGTCCCGCTTCCCGTTCTTTCAGCAGGAAGTCCAGCATTCCGTTATCGACATAGCGATCGTTGAACGTCTTCATTCCCTGCCCGCCTCCGATGGAGTGGAGCAGATAGTAATCGAGATAATCCGTTTGCAGTTCACTAAACGACCGGCGGTACATGGCCATCGAGTTTTCACGTGTATAGTTCGAGAAATTAGACAGCTTGGTTGCCAGGTAATACGACTCCCGCGGATGGCGGCTAAGCGCAATCCCGGTGGCCTTTTCCGACCAGCCCTGCACATAGACGGGCGACGTGTCGAAATAGTTCACGCCGTGGGCGATGGCATAGTCTACCAGTTCGTTGACGGCATCCTGGTCGATCAGATCCCCTTTCCCATCGGGCGAAGGGATAGTGGGCCAGCGCATACAGCCGTAACCCAGCAGGGAAACCTTATCCCCCAGCTCCGGGAAAGTACGGTAGGTCATCTGGTCGGTCGGAACAGGCGAAGCGGCTTTGCTACCGGAACCTTTCGGGTCTTTCGGGGCGCAGCCATAAAGTGCGGCGGTCGTAGTGGCAGCCGTGATACCTACGATATTCAGAAAATCGCGGCGGTTGATATGTTGATCTTTCATAGGTCTATTCTTTAAACGGATTATATAATTCGGTGTCTTTCATGCCCTTCCACATAGATGGCCGTAAACGGGCGCGAAGGACAGAGGTTCTCACAGGCTCCACAACCGATGCAGCGTTCGGTGTTAACGACCGGTATCTTCAGGGATTTCGGATCATCCGGATCAGAGGCGACCATCTCTATGGCATTCGTCGGACAATGGCGGGAACAGTTACCGCACTCGACACCGTCGGTCAGCGGGATGCAATTCGCTTTCACCCACACGGCATGACCGATCTGGACAGACGATTTATCTGCTTTCGTTATCAATGTGATGGCTCCTGCCGGACAGACCTCGGAGCATTTTGTACACTCGGGGCGGCAGTAACCACGTTCGTACGACATTTCCGGCTGCATCAAAGTCATCAAACCACCGGAAGGACGCAAGACATGATTCGGACAAACCGAGATACAGAGCTGGCAGGCTGTGCAATGATGCCTCATATTCTGTATGCTTTGTGCGCCGGGGGGGACAATAGCCGTCAGACGCTCCGTTTCTTTCCGTTCTTTTATCGGAGCCAGTCCGCCGTCTCTTTTCATAATGACCTCTTCCACCTTCTTTTCCTGTGCCTTCAAGGTACCGCCCAGCACAACCAGGGCAGTGGCCGACAAAGCCCGGCGACGGGAAAGGTTAGCCTGTTTCTTTGTTTTCCATACCGGGGCATAGCGAAGGGCATCCTTACGGCAAACTTCGAGGCAGTTCATGCAGGCCACACAACGGCTACCGTCCACTTTATGCTCTTTGCTGTCGATACAGGCTGCTTTACATTGGCGGGCACAAAGGCCGCAACCGTTACATTTATCCGTATCTATCGTGATACGGTAGAGGGAAAAGCGGGAGATGAAACCCAGCACTGTTCCCACCGGACAGATCGTATTGCAATAGGTACGTCCGTTGCGCCACGCTAATACGATCAGCACCACCGTTGTAGCCAGGGCGACAAGGAAGGTCGGAAGGCTCTTCATCCATACGTCTACCTCATAAAAGGCATAACTCTCCATACGCGCCGCCAGATAGGCCAGCAGATTGTTGCCCCACATCCAAAGCGGCTGAAACAGGTTATTAGCGATACGCCCATACGCGCTGTAAGGAGCGAGCAAAGCGACCAGGGAACCGATCCCCGCCACCAAGGCCAGGATAAAAACGGCCAGTATTCCGTAACGCAACCAGGATAGTGCCGGCGAATAAGAATAGGGAAGCTTCTTCCCTCTCCTGCCGACCCGCGCGATAACATCCTGGAAAACACCCAGCGGACAGATCACCGAGCAGTAAATACGTCCGAAAGCCAGGGTCAGAAGAACTAAAAACAATACGACACCCACATTCAATGCCAACACGGCAGGTAGGAACTGGATCTTTGCCAGCCATCCGAACCATCCATGCAATGTCCCGGTAAAGTCGAGGAACAACAATGTGATGAGTACGAAGCATACTATGGCTGCTGTCAGTCTGATTTTTCTTAACATTGTATCTCTTTATTGGTTAGTAATACGGTTACAAAGGTGATGGATTTCTACTTTAAAAGATACGGTTGTTTCGTCAAAACGAAAAAAAAGGGAATGATCGCGAATAGGCCTTAATCGCTCACCAGCCACGACTTAAATTCAGCCGCTTTGTTTTTGCTGACATAAATACGCTCCGGCACTTCCACATCCAGCGTGATAAGCAAGCGGCTGTCGAACCAGATCGTTATGTTGGTGACGCTATCCCTGTTGAGAATAAACTGTTTGTTCGCCCGGGTAAAACCGGACGGATCGAGGGAAGGCATTATTTGTTCGAGTGTCCGGGAATACGGATACTTGCTGCCATCTTTCAAATAGACGATCGTATTTTTATCCGATGTATAAAAACAGGAGATATCTTTTACGCTGACCGGCAACAACTTGTCCTTATATGGTAACAGGAATTTATCTTTATACTTAGGTGCAGGTGCTAAACGGGTCAACTGCGACAGATACTGGATGAGATCCTGCCGGTTCAGCTTGCCATACTTATCCAGGGCGTGTTTGATATCTTCCACCTTGATGGGTTTCAGCAGGTAATCGATGCTGTTCACCTTAAAGGCTTCGATGGCATAACGGTCGTAAGCGGTGGTAAACACGATGGGCGTTTCGAGCTCGACCTTATCGAAAATATTGAAAGCCGAGCCGTCCGACAGGTGGATATCCATAAAGATCAGTTCCGGTGCCGGGTTCGTTTGAAGCCAGTGGATCGTTTGGGTCACGCTTTCGGTATTCCCCGCAATCCGGATATCGGGCGCGACTTCTTTCAATATATCCACTAAATTTTCATAAGCTGCTGTTTCATCTTCTACAATCAGTACTCTCATAGCTGTATCACTTTAAAGGGAGATAAACCCGGAATATCTCTTCATCGCATTCTATCCGGATCTGTTTATTCATCAACAAAGTAAAACGACTTTCCAGGTTCTTGAGCCCTGTCCCGTTCGTGTCGGAAGGAGACAGTTTCGGGTAAACCGGGTTAGAAACCACCAGTTCCCCCCATTCGTTCAGCACGATCGAAACCTCCATCTTATGCTCGCTGTCGATCTGGTTATGGACAACCGCATTATCCAGCAACGGCAGCAAAGAGAGAACCGGCAACCTCAACAAATCCTGCTGCCCTTCTTCCACCTCCACCGAAAAGACCAGTTTGTTGGCAAAGCGAACTTCCATGACATACTGGAAAGACTGTACGAACTCCAGTTCTTCCCGCAGCGAGACCAGTCCTTTCCGGTCGCTTTGAAGGATATAACGGAAGGTATCGGACAACTCATGCACATACATCAGTGTCTTTTCATCGTTCTTCTTACGGATCAATGCGGAGATACCGTTTAGCGAATTAAAGAAAAAGTGCGGGTTGATCTGGTTCGCCAGTGCATCACAACGGCTTTGCAGGTTCTCAAAACGCAGACGCTCGATCTCTTGTTCCTTCTCCCGCTGTCCGGAATACAACATGGATATATACCCGATGAACGTACAAAGGAAACAAGTGACAAAAAACTGGAAAATCAGGATGCTTCCCAACGCATCCGTACGAATCCCCATAGAAGACACTCCATACGAGATAGAGGCATAAAGAAGATAAGCGACGAATGAGAACAGGAAGTTATGCATCAGCCGTTGCTTGAACAAAGCGTCGGGCATCTTTTTCAGGTTATAACGTATCAGCAGGCTGATCAATCCCCAAAAGAAAAAGAAACGGTAAACGAAAAAGGATAACAGAACTACAAGGTCTGTCCCTTTTATATATTTCAATTCCCAGGGGATGCAGGCTATATTGGGATAAACAATAAAAACCGTACTGATCAGGCTGACCAGCGTAAGTCTACGGGTTATATAAATATCGAACGAGTCCATAGCATCTTATTTCCTGGACAAAGAAAAACAAAATAATCGTTACTTCACAGTCCCAGAGAGGGAAAGCGAAAAAAAGGGACTTAAAAACGAAAAGGGCTCAAAGTCGCTCTCCGGGATCTCCGGCGGCGACCTTTCGACATCTGCCGCAGGTCTCCTCTGACATCTGCTGCAGATATCCGGAGAGAGGTGCCGCAGGTGTCCGAGGAAGGGTGCCGCATCCCTCGCAAAAAGGCTGCCGCACCCTGCCGGAAGCCTCTTTATTCAGTTATAAAATAACCATTTTCCACACTCCAGTCGTTGCCAAAGAAGCCAGATACCTCAACTCCACGAATACCTTCTTTCAACACATCTACGTTGAATATTAGTAAATCAGGATAACCGGTGATACCGGAGATATAATCATTCGGATAAGTAGCTTTCATTCCTTCGATACCCGTTCCGGCCACCACGCCTACACTGGCCGTACGACTGTCAGGACGGGGATAGACGAAATAAGTACCCAGGTCGTTGCCCTTCAGTACCTTGTCTCCCATACGGATTTCACCTTTCAGAACCTGCACAGGGGCATTCTTCAAGAGTTTGTTCCATGCTTTGTTATTGCTCGCATTGCCGTAAAGCACAACATTGCGGTCGGCATAGGCAGACGGAATAAATTCCCGGTCGGAAATAACGTCGATAGAACCGTTGCCCCTGTAAAGGAATGTTTCAGCGTCGAAACGGGCTTTGTTCTGATACCACGCGTTTTCTTCCTTATTTCCTCCGGTTGCATATACAAAGACCACCTTATTGTCGAAAGCCTGTTTGAAACCACCATAACGCGAGGGATATTTCTCCGTTGCCGGAACCTCGTCCACCAAAGCCCATTTACCGGAAACCTTTTTCAAAACGGCCGGTTTGCCACCATCTGCCCGGAGTGTTTCGTTATCGATCGTTATAGTAGCATCTTCCGACAGCTTCAATGCGGGCAGGTCAAATGTAAGGGAAGCCACATTCGAGGTTGTTCCTTCAAGACCTTTCCCTGTCTGTTTGAAAGAAACGGAAGAAAAGGCATACGCCGTATCCTGCTGGTTGACGGTTACCCAGTAATCTTTGGCCGAGATAGCCGGAGAAGCGGTATAGAACTCCAGTTGCTTCACTTCGTCCGCAGCCGGGACTTTATGCCAACGGAAATAATCGAAAATAGGTTTCCAGTCCACACTCTCGTTGCTGTACCAGTGTGAACCGCCCGGATATTCGTAATAACAGAAGTCCGGATGGAATGTGCCTAATATCTCCCGCATCTGGCGTACCTGCTGGATGGGGACTACATTATCCGAGTCACCATGAAGGATATAGATACCCGATTGAAGGAAGTTCTTTTTCAAATCCAGTGTACGTCCGGCATTGGCAGCCTGACAGATCATATCGAAATGTTTCTCGCCGGCATTGGCTGCGTCGGCATTCCGCCGCGAGTAACGGGCGATATCCGGATAACTGGCACAGGGAGCGATCGCCGCAAAACGGTCGGGATAGGTAACACCCAGGAACCAGGTACCGTGTCCACCCATCGAATGGCCGGTCAGGTAGGTATGCGACGGATCGGTTTTAAATACTTGTTCGGCTTCTGCCAGTACTTCCAGCGCATCGATACGTCCCCACTCTTCCCAGTTGAAACCGAACGGGCGGCGGTTGGTCGGAGCCACGATATGCCCCCAGTCTTTCGGCGCATAGGCACGGGCCTGGTTGCGTGCTTCGACAGAGGCTCCATGAACGGACAGGAACAATGCCTGGTTATCGGCCTGTGTAGTAGACGGGGTCACACTGTAATATTGCACACTGCCGTCTACGTGACTGATAAACGTACGTTCATGTATAGAGGAAGCGTCCTTTTGCTGTAATGCGATTTCCGCGCGGTCGATCTCCTTTCCGGATTTATCCAGGAGAGTAACAGTCGCTTTCGTCTCTCCCTTTTTGGTTGAGGTAGCTGCCGGGATACGGAACTTGAGCTTACGAACCATCATCGGCATAATATCGTCGGTAGCCACGGTAGCCGTCTCGCCACTTTCCAACTTACATTGTATCTTTAATCCGGAAAGGCTTTTTTCCTGTGCATTGACAACACGGATAGCCGCCCATTTCTCCCCTGCTTCCCCGTTGATGATATCAGGAAGGGTCATGTCTCTTTTCGTGAACATCACCGGTTTAGACGGGATGATCAACTTAGCTTCGACCCGTCCGAAACGTCCCGGGGTGAAGATAAATTCGTTATTTCCCTTTTGCAAATGAAAGGGGATCAGCGTATAGGCAAAATCATAATGATCGCCTTCGTGGGGCATGCCATTGATAAAAGTACGGGTGTTTCCGCTCGACTCCAACAGGGCCACCTGCGGTTTATCGGCCTCATAACCCGTATAAACATAGGCGCGACGTAAGGCACGGTTGGTAAACTTGCCGGTCGAGTCGGCTGTGATCGGCGTCCATTGTACCGCCTCCCGGGTACGCCCATAGTTCGTTGCAGCCAGGTCATTTTCCGTAGGGGTACGGAATTTGCCTGTTGCGATTTCCCACGCAAGGCCATCCGAAGTGGCAAATAAATAACCTGAAGGGGCTGTTACCGGAACAAAATATCCCTGCTTGAAGGCATGAAGGATAATGCCTTCATCCACACGTTCCACTCTCTCTTTGCCAAAGTATTCGACGATATTCCCTGTCGTTTGTTGCGCCAGTAGCGGGGTCATGCTCATAAAAAGCCCGGCAGCAACCATAATGTACATTTTCTTCATGTGATATAATTTAGTGGTTTAAGAATTATTCGGGAAGGGGAAAAGAGGGATATCTACTACCGGATATCCCTCTTTCTAAATTATTAATGACGTTTATTACCAATAATATTGATCCATAATCTCCTTCATGCGGGGAGTGTCTGCATCGGTGTCGTCCACATCGGCACGGAGCTTCAACAACTCCTGCTTCATCTCTTTGATCACGTCTGCATACTGTGGATCGTTGTACATATTTTTATCCTCTTTCGGATCTACCTGCAGGTCGTGGAACTCCCAAGCCGGAGTGGTCGGTTTCGGATCCGAACCAGTTGCATTCAGGCGGTCGCCATAGAGGAACATCAGTTTATAGCGTTCATTACGGATACCCATATGAGCCGGACGGATATCATGGTGCGTCCAGTAACGGTAATACATTTCCTTGCGCCAATCGGCCGGAGTCTGTCCTTTCAGGTTTTCGC
>ULWH01065021.1_pt1 | contig 13236 bp, 10 predicted proteins | sample 1960201 | NCBI WGS metagenome assembly ULWH01 (sample SAMEA4835808, study PRJEB28245) | human gut metagenome | biome: gut microbiome; material: fecal sample | place: Denmark | collected 2008
CTGGCGGACACGCTCACGGGTGACGCCGAAATCGCGGCCGACTTCCTCCAGCGTGCGGGGGCGGCCATCGTCCAGACCAAAGCGGAGGCGGATGACCTTTTCCTCACGGGGGGTCAGGCTCTTGAGGGCCTGATTGATCTGCTGGGCCACCATGGCGCGGTCCGCAGCCTTGCCGGGAGCCTCGGCGTTCTCGTCGGCGACGAAATCGCCCAGCGAGGAGTCCTCCTCCTCGCCGACGGGGCTCTCCAAGCTGGCGGGTTCCTGCGCCATCCGCTGAATCTCGCGGACACGATCGACGCTCATATCCATGGCCTTTGCCAGCTCTTCCGGGGTGGGCTCATGGCCGTTCTGGTAGACGAGCTGGTTGGTGGCCTGACGCATCCGGTTGATGGTCTCGACCATGTGGACCGGGATGCGGATGGTGCGGGCCTGATCCGCGATGGCGCGGGTGATAGCCTGACGGATCCACCATGTTGCGTAGGTGGAGAAGCGGAAGCCGCGGTCACAGTCGAACTTCTCGGCGGCCTTGATCAGGCCGATGTTGCCCTCCTGAATCAGGTCGAGGAAGGCGAGGTTGTGGCCGACGTGCTTCTTGGCGATGGAGACCACCAGACGGAGGTTCGCCTCGCTCAGGCTGCGGCGGGCGTTCAGGCCGTCGCGGCGGATCTTCAGCAGCTCCTGACGGCGCTCTTCGGTCAGGGGGCCGTTCTCGATCTCTTCCTCTGCCTTTTCCTCCGCAGCCTTCTCCTCGGCGTCCTCGCCGGGCTTCTCATTGCCGTCCTCGTCGAGGTCCTCGGTGTAGCTCCGGCTGTTCTCGTCCTCTTCGAACGAGAAGCGGGCGCTGTTCTTCTTGATGTACTCCGGCGCACTGTACTTGATGCGGTCCGCCTGAAGGATGTGTGCCGCCTCGGCACCGGCATGGATGCGGCGGCTCAGCTCGACCTCCTGCTCTGCGCTCAGCAACGGGATCTGGCCGATCTGCTTGAGGTAGTTCTTCACGGGGTCGTCCAGCAGCTCATCCATGGCGGCCTTCAGGTCGGCGGGGTTCTCCTCTGCCTGTTCCTCTTCGCCGTCGTCGCCGATGCCCAGTTCGTCGCTGTTGGCCTCGGCGTTCTCCACCTCGGCAATGATGCTGTCCACGTCCAGACTGGCATCCTCTTCCGCTTCGTTGTCCAGAACCTTGATGCCGCGCTCCTCCAACAGGGTGTAGAGGGTCTCCACATCCATCCGGCACTGGGCGGCCAACGCCTTGGCCTCCTGTGCGCTCAGGGTGCCTTCGCCTTTCGTCAACAGTTCCTTCAAAGTCATGCCCATTTCGCTCTCTCCTTTTCACCTTGGGCGGTTTCCCGCTCAAAGTGACGTTGTATCATAGTTTTGCCCGCTGCCCGGCCGTTCAAATCACAAGGCCGCCGTTCACGCCGAACACCTGCCCGGTGATGTACCCGGCATCCTCCCCCGCGAGGAACACCAGCAGCTTTGCCACCTCGTCTGCGCTGCCGAGGCGGCCCACGGGGGTCTCCTCCGCCAGCGCCGCCTTATCCTCGGCGGTAAAGGCAGCCATCATATCGGTGTCGATGACACCCGGAGCCACACAGTTGACGGTGATGCCGCTGGGGCCCTCCTCTTTGGCGAGGGCCTTGGTCAGGCCGATGAGGCCCGCCTTGGCAGCGGAATAGTGGACCTCGCAGCTGCCGCCAGTCTGGCCCCACATGCTGCTGACCGTCAGGATGCGGCCCGCCTTGCGGCGGATCATCCCCGGCAGTGCCAGCTGGCACAGGTGGAACGCACCGGACAGGTTCACGTCCAGCATATGCTGCCATTCGTCGGGGGTGATGTCGGTAAACAGCTTCTGCTGGGCGATGCCCGCGTTGCTCACCAGCACATCCACCCGGCCCAGCGCCTGTTCCGCCGCGCGGAACGCCACCTCACAGCTGGCGCGGGAGGCCACGTCGCACTGGACGGCGATGCAGCCCGGCAGCTCCTGCTCCAGCGCTGCCGCCGCGTCGGCATTGGTGTGGTAGAGCACCGCCACGCGGTATCCGGCCTTATAAAAGGCTCGTGCCGCCGCCGCACCGATGCCCCGGTCGCCGCCGGAGATCAGCACACACCGCACCGCCGCCGGTTCCGGCTGCTGCGGCGCTTCCGGCACAGCGGGTGTTTCGGGGACGTCTGCCGCTTCCGGCGGAACCGGTTCCGCCGCGGGCTTCCGGCCCAGCTCCGGCACCACGATGGTGGGTTCCTCATCGGGTGCAGAGGTCGGCGGCTCCGGCTTTTCCGGCTCGGCCTCCTCGGCGGGTGCCTTGGGCAGCTCCACCGGGGCGGGGTCCTCGTCCGACAGATTGAATGTCAGCTCAAATTCGTCATCGTACAAGAGTCAGCCCTCCTGTCGCTTATTCTCTGCCGGTGCCAAGGGGCACTCCGGCAGGAGAAACCGCCGGCCCACGCTCCCCAGAACATCGCTCTGCTCATTTCTTCCGGTCAAGTCCGGTCCTGCGGCGTGCCTGTGGACGATCGCGTGTGGTTTCGACAAGTTTCCATTAGATAATATAGCACAATTTCTCGAAAAAAGAAAGTGGGAACCGAATGATTTTTCACGCAGTTCCCACTTTTTTTGATTTTTCACTTCGTAACCGGCGGCTTCCAGCGGGGTTTTGCGGCCCGCTTTTCCCGCAATTGGAGGAAAAAGGCCTGCAAAAGCGCCTGTGCCTCCTCGGCGCGGAGGCCCCGCTCCACCGCCGGGTGGTGGTTGAAGGGCATGGCGAACAGGTCGGCCACCGAGCCGCAGCAGCCCGCCTTGGTGTCTGCCGCGCCGTACACCACCCGCTTGATCCGGCTGTTGATGATGGCCCCGCTACACATGGGGCAGGGTTCCAGCGTCACGAACAGCTCACACTGCCACAGCCGCCAGCCGCCCAGCTTTTTGCACGCCGCGTCGATGGCCAGAAGCTCGGCATGGTGGAGGGCGTTTTTCTCGGTCTCCCGCGTGTTGTGGGCCGCGGCGATGATCTCGCCGTCCCGCGCGACGACGGCTCCCACCGGCACTTCACCCAGTGCGGCGGCCTGTTCGGCCTCGGCCAGCGCTGCGCCCATCAGCTCGTAATCGGTCATGGTATTCCCCTTTCTGCCAGACAGTCGGCCAGCACGATCCCATTGTTCAAGATATGCAGCACAAGGCCGGGCAGAAGGCTCCCCGCCCGATCGGCTGCCCAGCCGAAGATAAGGCCCATCCCCAGCGCATACGCTTTGGCGGTCCAGCTTCCGTGCATCGCCGCAAACAGAACGGCTTGTCCCGCGATGGCCGCGTTCTTCCCCAGCGGCTGCAAAAGCCGGAGCGCGGCCCCGCGGAAGATCAGCTCCTCCGCCACGGGTAGCACGAGGCAGTTGCGCAGAACGCCCGCCAGCCCCGCCGGGGCCGCAGCCTCTGCCGGGAACAGCACGCTGAACGCCGCCGCCAGCCCGGCCCAGAGCAGGGCCGCGATGCCAAAGGTCTTCCAGCGGGCCGCTTTTTCCTGTTTTTCCTTCACGCACAGCCCTCCCATCGGCGGACATTGTACCATATCCGCTCCCCTTTGCGCAAGCGGTGGGGCGTTTTTGCGAAAATGCGAGGAAATTTTGTTAAATCAATTGACTTTTCAAGGCGGCATCTGGTATAATTTTCACGACTTTTTTGATGATTTGGTCGTTTTGCGACCGTGAGCCCTTGGAGGTACTACAATATGATCCGCATTCTTACCGATTCCGCGTCCGACATTCTGCCCGCCGAAGCCGAGCAGCTGGGCGTGACCGTCATCCCGCTGAACGTCACTTTGGAGGACAGCACCGTCCTGCGCGACGGCGTGGACATGACCCCCACCGAATATTACGGCATCCTCGCCGGGTGTCACAAGCTCCCCACCACCAGCCAGCCCAGCCCGGAGCTGTTCGAGAACTTCTTCACCGAAGCGGCCGCCGCCGGGGACGAGGTGATCGGCATCTTCCTGTCCCACGAGTTGTCCGGCACCTACCAGTGCGCCAAGCTCGCCGCCGACATGGTCAACGCGGACAACATCCTCTTCGTGGACAGCGAGAACGTCTGCCTCAGCGAGGCGCTGCTGGTCCGTCTGGCCGTCCACCTGCGGGATTCCGGCAAGAACGCCGGGCAGATCGCGGCCATTCTGGAGCACGCCAAGGAGCACCTGCACCTCGTGGCCGCCATCGACGACCTGAAGTACCTGCGCAAGGGCGGCCGTCTGCCCGCCGCTGTGGCCGTCGCGGGCGGGATGCTGGGCATCAAGCCCCTCATCACCATCAAGGAGGGCAAGGTCGCCATGGCGGGCAAGGCCCGCGGTCTGCCCGGTGCCTACGTGGCTCTGTTCAAGAAGATCGAGGAACTGGGCGGCATCAACCCGTCCTTTGCGGCGCTGGCCGGTTACACCCTTTCCACCCGCGAGGTGGCCCCCATCCAGACCTACCTGCGCGACAACCTCCAGCAGGAGGACCCCCTCGTGCGCCAGATCGGCTGCGTCATCGGCACCCACGCCGGCCCCGGCGCCTTCGGTCTCGCCTTTTTTGACAAGGACCTTGTGCTGGACCTGTGATCGCGCCGTTCCAGATGCAAAATAAGGAGCTGTGTTTACCGCACAGCTCCTTATTTTTATGTTCATAACACCGCATCCGACGCGAGTTTGCCCAGCAGGAGCACGAGCACCACGAGCATCATGGGGCGGATGAATTTTGCGCCGTTCTTGAGGGCGAAGTGGGAGCCCAGCAGGTTGCCCACGATGCCGCTGATGGCGCAGGGGATGCCCACCGAGAAGACCACCAAGCCGCTGGCCAGATAGGTGGCGAGGCCGGCGTAGTTGCTGGCAAGGTTCAGCACCTTGGCGTTGCCGCCCGCGGTGCGGAGGTCAAAGCCCATCAGGGTGGTGAAGGCGATGATGGCAAACGTCCCGGTGCCGGGGCCGAAGATGCCGTCGTACAGGCCGATGCCAAGGCCGATGGCGAGGGCCAGCGCGGCCTTTTTCGCGTTCATCGTGCCGTCGTCCCGGTTCTCGTCCGGCAGCTTCCGCCGCCAGAGGATGAGCACCGCCGCGATGGGCAGGATGACGAACATCATGGCCTGAAGCGCCTCATCGCTGAGCAGCAGCACGACGTGGGAGCCGAGGGCGCTGCCCGCAAAGCTGCCCACCGCCGCCAAGAGGCCGACCTTGATGTTCATGGCCCCGCTGCGGAAAAAGTTCACCGTCGCAAAGGTGGTGCCGCACGCGGCGCTGAACTTGTTGGTGCCGTAGGTGTAGTGGGGCGGCAGCCCCGCAAAGAGGTAAGCGGGCAGACTGATGAGCCCGCCGCCGCCCGCTGCCGAGTCCACAAAGCCCGCAAAGCCGGTCATGCACATCAGGAAGACCAGCATGAGGGGAGAGATCGTGTTTGTCATAGATACAGCTTCCCCTCACATGCAAGGATCTGGTCGAGGATCATCCGGGAGACGCGGGCACCGTAGACCATGGCGGGGTGGTCGTTGTACTCGATGATGTCGTGGAAGTCCTTGTTCATCAGGACGATGACGTACTCGCCATACGGAGTGTGGACGATGCCGCCGTCGTTGCGGCATGCGTTCATGCTGCCGCTCTTGCTGGCCACCCAGATGAGCTCCGGCTCGCCGGTCTCCTCACAGTCCAGATAAAACTGGGGGAAGTCGTGGGTCAGCATGGTGTTGTAATGCTGCTGGCGGAAGATGGCAAGCATCTCCGCGCTGGCCTCCTTGCTGACGAGGGTGCCCTTGGCCACCTGCGCGAACAATGCGGCGTAATCCCGCGGGGTGGTGGTGCCGAGGTCGTCGTAGCGGTCAAAGTGGAGGGGGTTGTGGAGCACGGTGTCCGCGAACCCCAGTTCCCGGATGCATGCATTGATGGTATCCAGCCCCAGATGATCGATGATCATGTTGGTGGCGATGTTGTCCGAGCAGATGATCATCATGGTAGCGGTATCCTTGACCTTGAGCTTTGCGCCCACGCCCAGCGCCCGCAGCATTCCGGAGCCGTCAACAAACTGGCTCTCCTCGTAGGTGATCTCTTCCTCAAGGCTGGCCTTGCCCCGGCTGACTTGGAGGTAGAGCGCCGCCAGAATGAAGGCCTTGATGGTGGAGGCCGTCTCAAATTTTTCGTCCGCACCGATCTCAACGGTGTGCCCCTGTAAGTCGTCCACAAAGACGCTCATCTTCCCCTGATAGGAGTACAGTTCAGCGGCGATCCGCTTTTCCAGTGTCATATTTTTATCCATAACGGAATATTCCCTTCTGTTTTTACAAATTCTCCTCAAAGAAGCGCTGGGCGTTGCGGTAGAAGATCCGCTCCACCTCGTCCTCGGTGAAGCCTTCCTTCCGCAGGGCCTCGGCCAGCAGCGGGAGCTTGGAGCAGTCGTCCATTTCCAGCTTGCCGCCGATGCCGTCAAAATCGCTGCCGAGGCCGATGATCTCGATGCCGCCCACCTGCTTGAAATGGGCCGCATGCTTTGCCATCAGGGCCGTGGTGCTGCGGCAGAGCTGCGGGCGGGGCTGGTCATCGAGGAAGCCGCTGCAATAGTTCAGGCCCACCAGACCGCCGCGCTCCGCCATGGCCCGGATCATCTCGTCCGTCAGGTTGCGGCAGTGGGGTGCCAATGCCCGGCAGTTGGAGTGGCTGGCCGCAAAGGGGCGGGTGCTGTGCTCGGCAATGTCCCAGAACCCCTTGTCGGACAGGTGGCTCACGTCCACGATCATATGTAGCTTTTCCATCTCCGCCAAAAACTCGAAGCCGCGCTCCTTCAGGCCGGTCTCGGTGTTGGGCTGGCAGGGCCAGATATCCCCGCCCCCGCCGGGCACCACGTTGGGGCTGGCCAGCTCGTTTTCGTGGTTCCACGTCAGGGTCATCATCCGGGCACCCAGCTCGTACATCCGGCGCAGCACGCCGAGGCTGCCCTTGCAGCAGCCGCCCTCTTCGATGGTCAGCATTCCGCTGATCTTGCCCGCCGCCGCATTTTTGCGGATGTCCTCCGGGCGGTAGACCGGCGCGATCTTGTCGGAGTACTTCGCCATGATCCGCTTGAAGACATCCACCTCTTCCAGCGCCGTCACCAGCGGGTCCGCGCCGGGGGTGGGGTCGGCCAGATTCACAAAGGCGGCAAAGCATTGCAGCATGTAGTCGCCCTTCTGCATCTTTTCCAGATCGATGTGCAGGTCATTTTGGGCGAAGCTCTTGTCCTCGCCCCGCCGCTCCGCATAGCGCAGCTCGCTGAGGGTATCACAATGTAGATCGAAAACTTTCATAAGCGCTGTCCTTTCTATAACAGTTCCTTTATACAACCTCTCCGTCTCGCTCACGCTCGACAGCTCTCCTAGTAGGAGAGCCTCTGGCGAAACCGTTCACTTTGCATGGACTGCCAAAGCCTCCCCTACAAGGAAAGACTCCCTCCGGCCGGAGGGAGATGTCGCATATGCGACAGAGGGTAGACGGCTGGCATTGCGAAGCAATGACGGAGAGGTTGTACGAAGGGAAACTTCATCCATTTCAAAACAAGCTTCCCACCGCATACAGACTCTTCACCAGATCCTCCCGGTAGAGCGGGTCGGCGGGGTCAAGGCTGTTGAGCACCACACCGCCGCTCCGGGCGGCACCGGTGGAGTGGATGTACCGCCCCTCGCCCAGATAGAGCGCGATGTGGCCGGGGAAATAGAGGGCGTCGCCCCGCTTGGCCTGTTCCAGCGGGATTTTGTGCATCGGCCAGCCCTCCACGAGCTTTGCATCCCGGTAGATGAGGACGCCGCACTGCATATAAGCGCTGCTCACAAGGCCGGAGCAGTCGATGCCGCGGCCCGACTTGCCGCCCCAGCGGTACTCGGTACCCAGATACTTCTTGGCCTGTTCGGCCAGCGCATTGCGGAACGCCTCCTCGCTGCCGCCGAACCAGCGGTCAATGGCGCGGGGGACCAGCTCTTCCGGCTTGCAGCCCTCGGCCTTGGCAAGGGCCTCATCAAAGGTCCGCCCCGCTTCCTGCGTGAAGATTGCCGTCATCGAAAAGCGCACCGGTTCCAGCGCCACATCCCGGACATAGCCGCTGCGGCCATCCACCAGCCCCACCTTGGCCCAGCCCGTGTGGGCTTCCGCTTCCGGGTCCGGCAGACGGCGCAGCACCGCGCCGCGTTCCAGCTCTGCCAGCCGGACGCCCTGCACCTTGGGCAGGGTCAGCACGTCGGTGGCCCTGCCCGCCAGCACCAATTCGGCAGAAAGATATCCCTGCAGTTCTTTTTCGCCGCAAAAATACAATTCGGACGCGAATGCATACCCGTGGTAGCCGTAAAATGTGACCACTTCGGCCATGGTTTCCGGCAGGGTGATTCCGTCCACCGTCACGCCGCCGGGCTCGGTGCGCACCTGACACACCTGCCCGTACAGCCCCTCGTCCCCGATGGTGGACACAACGCCCGCATCGCTTTCCTTCGTCATCTCCGGCAGGTCGTAAATGGTCACGACCGGCCGTGCAAACATTGCAAATTTCATCCTTCCGGCACCTCCAACAGTTCCAGCAGCTCTTCCGGCTTCATGGACAGGATGGCGCCATCCGCGCTGCCTGTCACCGTTTCCGCCAAGGACTGCTTGGCTTGCTGCAATGCAACGATCTTTTCTTCAATGGTATCCTGCGCAATGAGCTTATACACCTGCACCGGGTTCTGCTGGCCGATGCGGTAGGCGCGGTCAGTGGCCTGATTCTGCGCCGCCACGTTCCACCACGGGTCGTAGTGGATGACGATGTCGGCGGCGGTCAGGTTCAGGCCCGTGCCGCCCGCCCGCAGCGAGATGAGGAAGACACTCACCTCGCCCCCGTTGAACCGCCGCACCAGTTCGGCGCGGACCGGCTTTGGGGTAGAACCCTGCAAGGTGAAGTGGCTGATGCCCTCGGCGTCCAGCCGCTTCGCCAGCAGGTCGAGCATGGAAGTGAACTGGCTGAACAACAGGATGCGGTGGCCGCCCTCGACGGCGGAGCTCACCAGCTCCACACAGGCGTCCAGCTTGGCGCTTCCGCCCTCCCAGTTGTCGGCGATGAGGTGCGGGTCGCAGCAGATCTCCCGCAGCCGCATCAGCACGGCAAAGACGGCCATCTTGTCTTCGGGTTTTGCGGCCCGCAGCTTCTCGCGGGCGTCCACCACCGCTGCCAGATACAGCTTGCGCTGCTCGGTCTCCAGCTCGATGCGGTAGATGTTCTCCGTCTTCGGGGGCAGTTCCTTCAGCACGTCGGCCTTCATCCGGCGGAGGATGAAAGGGCCGGTCAGTTGGTTCAGCCGCCGCACCGCAGTCGGGTCATCCTCCTGCACGATGGGCTTTTCGAACCGGGCGCAGAATGCCTTGTAAGGCGGCAGATACCCCGGCATCAGGAAGGAGAAGATGCTCCACAGCTCCCCCAGCCGGTTTTCCACCGGGGTGCCGGTCAGCGCAAAGCGCACCCGGCTGTTCACCCCGCAGACGGCCTTATATTTCTGGGTCGTGTGGTTCTTGATGGCCTGTGCCTCGTCGAGGATACAGGCGTAGAATTTCTGGTTTTCGTAGAGGGCCTCGTCGCGGCGGAGCAGGTCGTAGCTCGTCACCACAAGGTCGGCGGCCTCCCACTGTTCCGCCAGCGCCGCGCGGTGGGCCGCATCGCCGTCCACCACCACGCAGTGCAGTTCCGGCGTGAACTTTTCGCACTCCTCGGCCCAGTTCAGCACCAGCGACGCCGGGCAGACGATGAGGCTGGGCAGGGGGTTCTCCCCCAGCTCCTTGATGGCCAGCAGGTAGCTCAGCACCTGCACCGTCTTGCCAAGGCCCATATCGTCGGCCAGAATGCCGCCCATGCCGTAGCCATCCAGCGTTCGCAGCCAGCGGTAGCCGTCCCGCTGGTATTTTCGCAATACTTTTTGTAGAGAGGCCGGAGGGGTATACTCGCTGTCCTTCACCGCGTGGAAGCTCCGGCTGATCCGCCGGAAGGCATCGTCCCGGTTGAAGCGGATGCCGCTCTGGCCCGACAGCGCCCAGTCCAGACTGGGGGCGCGGTAAAGCGGCAGCTCAGCGTGGTTCCTGCCCAGCTTCGCGCCCGAAAGCTCCAGCGTCTCGTTCAGTTCGTCCAGCCCTTCAAGGTCATCGTCCAGCTTCAGCAGCCGTCCGTCCCGCAAGCGGTGATACCGCTTTTTCTGGTGGAGCGACTTCAGCAGGGCTTTCAGCTCCCCCACCGGGAACTCGCCGGTGTCCACCTCTAAGTCAAGGACACTGCCCTGCACCGACACCCCCACCGAGATCTTCGGCGGCGGGGCCTGCAAGTTCCGGAAGGCGTCGGTCAGATAGACTTCGCCCTCGTTCATCAGCGTCGGGACGCCCTCGTCCAGAAAGCGGTAGACCTCTTCTTCGTCGTAGGTGCTGTACTGCAGCGGCTCACCGGGCTGTAAATACCGCCCCAGCAGCTTGGCCGCCCGGTTTTCGGCGCGGGCATCCCGCAAAAGGCCCTGCGGCGGGGGCGTAAAGGGTGCCACACGGTCCTCGCCGTACAAAAATTCCAGATGTGCGCTCACGGCTCCCATCTGCGGTGCATCCAGATAGAACTGGGTCACCGGTTCCAGCGGGATCTGGTTCAGCAGCAGCCGCTCCGGGTCCTCAATGGTCACATGCCGCCCCAGCTCCGGCAGCACATAGCTGCAAAAGGCCGTGGCGTCCTTGCTGGTGAAAAACAGCCGCTTCCCGCACAGGGTCTTCAGCGCCGGGGCCATCCGGGTCGTGGCGGCACGGTCCAGCCGCCAAAGCGTATCCTCGCTGAACAGATAGTCGAAATCCAAGCCGCTCACCCAGCCCAGCGACGGTTCCACGGCGATCTCCACACCGCCCCGCCGCCGTTCCACTTGCAGCGTCAGGGCCGGAACATCTTTTTTTAAGGTATAACCGCCCACTTCGCCCCGGTCCGCGTACAGCGTCACCAGCGCGTCGAACAGCTCCCCCGTCAGCGCCATGCCCCCAGCCGGGCCGGTCTCGGCATAGCGGCTGTAGGTGTAGCCCCGCGTTTCCAATTGCTTCCGGCTGATGACCTCCCGCCGGATTAACCCCAATAGCTTCTGGGCATCCGGCGTAAAGGCATCCCACCGGTGCTGGAACGTCAGCGATTTACCGTAGCTGACGACCCGGCTCTCCTCCATATCTTCCAGCAGGTGTTCGATGCTTTTGACGACATACTGCCGCCCGCCGCCGGAGATGCGGAGCCGCAGCCACGGCGTGCCGTACTGCAGCAGGGTCAGTTCCGGTTCCAGTTCCACAAAACCGGTGCGCTGGGGCAGGGTATTATCCTCCAGCTCAGCCAGTGCCCCTTCCTGATAGGTGCGCAGCAGCGCACGGGCTGCGTCATCAGACTCCGGCTCGTCGCTCCGCCATTTTTTTCCGAACAGCATTTCAAGGCCCGAAACATAGCTGTCTTTCCGGGGAGCTTCCGGCTCCTCGGCGGGCTTTTCGGGCAGGTTGGCCACCCCGCGCACCACGCCGGGGATCTCCGCCGGCTCAGTCTGTGCGCGCCGTTGTACCTTCACCGCTTTTTGTTCTTTCAGGTCATACAGCAGCAGCGCACCGATGTGCTCACAAAAAAGCCCATTGCCATTATCGTTATACGGACAGGTACAGCTTGCACTGACGAAACTGCCATTTTGCCGCAGCCACGCCTCCGTGGTATACAGATGATCACCACTGCCTTCGATTTCTGCGCAGAGATGCCGTACTCCATTTTCCTCCGTCTCGCAGTCAAAGGATTCGATATGCTTCATGTAATTTTTGGCCCGCGCAAAGATCGTGCCGCCCAGCAGATAGTGGATGTCTTCCATGTCCATTTCGGGTTCCCTCCCCTGCCTGTGCTCTATTGGTTAAGCATACCGCACCGGTGGGCCAGATGCAAGAGCTTTGCAGAAAAAAAACGCCGCCTCTTTTGCAGGGGCAGCGGAAGGAAGCCTTATTCTTTTTCCAGATAGTAGCACACAAGGTCGGTCGGCCCGCGTTCGGCGTGGTGCATCGCCTTGTGCTCGACGCCTTCGTAGACAAAGCCCAGCTTTTTCAGCAGTTCTCCGGAGGCGGTGTTGTAGGCATAGTGTCCACCCGTGAACAGCACGGTCTCGGTTTGGGCAAAATAGGCTTCGACCACTGCCGCCAGCGCCTCCCGCGCAAAGCCGTTCCGGCGGGCGTCCGGCGCAATCTCAATGCCCAGCTCCCAGCCCGGCACCGCTCGCTCGGCATCCATCATTGAGATCACACCGACGACCCGGCCTGTCTTCTTTTCTACAATGCTGTACCGCATCTGCCCGGCAAATTTCTGCATTAAGCGGCGGTATTCGTCGTCCATAGCGTCAAATGCGTGGTAGCCGCCGCAGTCCAGCGTTGTCTGCTCATCCGAAAAAATCGCAAAGACATCCTCGGCGTCCTCCACCGCAAACTGCCGCAGCAATAAGCGCTCTGTTTCAATCGGTAAAGCTTCCATTTATTCCCCTTCTGTATATATCTTATAGACATTTTCGATTTGATATGGGTCACTCAGCAATACCCTGCCATCCGACAGCACCGTAAGTTCATCCCCTACCGCAAGGTCTTCCAGCTTTGCTTGCTTTCCGTTTTTTGTTCGCAGCTTTTCCGAAATCTTGTGGAACGCATATAGCTTCCCGTTTTCTTCTTCTGCCATCAGAAAATCATTTTCCTCGTCAATTGCAGTGACGGTAACTGCCGTATGGGTGCTGACTGACGCTAGAATTTCCTCAATTTCCTGATAAACTGCCTTTCCGTTCGGAAAAATGTAGGCCTTTTTCCCATCGACCAAACAGATTCGGCTGTCCGCATAAAATGCAAGCCAAACCTTCGCCTCGTCATTGCTGCCGAATTGAAGGATCACATCCTGCCCGCCTGCGTCGAAGGTATCCTGATTGATGCAGGGCAGATAGATTTTCCTGCTCAGATATTCTTCGAGCGCCTGATACAGCTCCGTCGAAGCGTTGGTCTGGAAATCATTCATCTCCACATCGTCCCGGAACGAGTTCAGGTTCATTTCCGCCACGGCAAGCGTATCGCTTTCCCGGATGGGCTTGGCAATCTTCTGCACCCGGTACACCACAAGGGAGCCAAACGCCACGCACAGAAACAGCACCACCCCGGCAGCCGCCAGAATACGCTTGTGATTTCTGCTTATCTTCACCGTCAAAAGAACGCCCACAAAGCACACTGCCATTGGCAGCAGACA
>ULWH01048050.1_pt1 | contig 13178 bp, 6 predicted proteins | sample 1960201 | NCBI WGS metagenome assembly ULWH01 (sample SAMEA4835808, study PRJEB28245) | human gut metagenome | biome: gut microbiome; material: fecal sample | place: Denmark | collected 2008
TTTGATTATAACATAACATCCAAAGAATTATATGCCTCACCATTTTTCAGAGAGAAATGTTATTCTTTCTATTATTACAATCCAAAAGAAAAATATTATTGGGTTGATCCTTCCGAACAAGCAAAGAAAGTTTTATCCTACAACCCTATTGCATATACAAGTAATATCTGTGTAAATGAAGAATGTAACACAATAGTTACTTCATATAGATTTAGTAATCTCGTATCTTTTTATGACTTAAAAGGCAAAATTAAAAATACGGTTCAAGTTGGGGAAAACATAGTAATTCCTTATATAGAAAATGACAGAATAGATATGCAAAAATCTATAAAATGTTTTATTTCTATTGCAGGCACAAAAAAATATGCCTATTGCCTATATAATGGTAGATCTGATTTTTCTAATAATTCTACCATTTATGTCTTCACTTGGGAAGGAAAACTCATTGCGACATGGGAACTTGATCGAAATCTAAGAGCCTTAGCGACTAGTGAGAATGATGACATAATATTAGGAATAAGCAGTAATAGCGAAGATGGACAGGATATTATATCATATTCTATAAAAAATAAATTATAATCAACTAAACACTAATAATTCAAATAAATGAAATTTAACACTAAAAAAATAATTGACAAAATTATAAGTTTAATATATTGCATATTTTCATTTATTTGCATTTGTATATTTATTCAAATTTTTATTATTGCCTCTTTCAATATTCCTACAAACTCTATGTATCCTGAATTAATACCGGGTGATAATATTTTAGTATTCAAGCCATTCATCGGAGCGAGAATTTTCAACATATATTCCACCTTAGAACATAAACAAGTTAAGATATTCAGAGCTCCTGGAATAAAAAAAATCAAAAGAAACGATATTTTAGTATTTAATAATCCATATCCAAATAATTGGAATAAAATCGAAATGCACATCCTAAAATATTTCATAAAACGATGTATAGCCATACCTAAAGACACCTTATACATTCAAAATGGTGTCTATCGCATTAATCATTCAAATTTTTCTGTTGGCAATATTCAGTCACAGAAAGTAATTAGCGGATTAAACAAAGACAGTCTGTCCAAAGAGGAGTATTATAGCTTTCCTTTTGATAGTATCATTAGATGGAATATCAAGAATTTTGGTCCACTCTATATTCCGGGTAAAGGAGATACTGTAACATTAGATCGTACAAACTTCCAATTATATAAGAAACTTATCGAATGGGAACAACAAGGCGATCTTCAATATAGGGATTCAACTGTTTATCTTAATGCTAATCCAATTAAAAGTTATTGTTTTCAAAATAATTATTATTTTTTAGCAGGAGACAACGTGATTAATTCACAAGACTCAAGGTATTGGGGATTACTTCCAGAAGAATACATTGTAGGAAAAGCTTGTATTATATGGAAATCATTCGAACCATATACAAATAAATTCAGGTGGGAACGTTTTTTTAAAGTTATTCATTGATAGTAACAGATAATATAAAGAGGATGATATATAAAAAATATATTAGTTACTCCCTACTCGTCATCAGCGGAATTTTTCTGCTGTGCACCGTTTTTGCTGCAGACATCAGTCTGGTAAACGGGCTGGTGATGGGGAAAGTACATTGGTTTCATCTGGCAATGGTGTTTCTGGTTATATGTTGTCTGACGGCAACCGTCCTTACTAAACCGGCGAAACCATTTACTTTCTCAGTGGCAGACGGAGCAATACTGGTCTTAACGGTTATCGTTGCGTTTACTTACGACTGGCAATTGAATCCGGAACCGGAAAAAATACTGTTTGCAGGACAATTGGTTGTATTGTGGTTCCTATTACGGTTTATCTTTACCGAATGGCCACAGTCGAAGATTTTTTTCCTGGCTGCGATTGCAGGAACCGGATTGATTGAAGCGGTATCGGGGATGCGGCAATTACATGGATTTGAAGGTTCGAACCATTCGCTGTTCAGACTGACCGGGGATTTTTATAATCCGGGACCTTATTCGGGGTATCTCGCAATGGTGTTACCGGTTTGCCTATGGATGATCCTACAGTTCAACGGCTATAAAAAAGGGGAATGGAGGCAGGCAGAGATTTACCTGCACTACCTGGGGTGGATCAGTTTGCTGGCTATTATTGTCGTATTACCTGCCGGGATGAGCCGGGCGGCCTGGATCGCTGCGGTCGTGTCGTGCGGATGGGTTTACTGGGTACAACGTATCGGATGGGAAAAGACGAAACGGTTTATAAAAGGACACCGAATCTTAACTACAGTATCATCTTTTGTGATACTGATCCTGGTAGCCGGTGCATTGGTAGGTATTTACGTGCTGAAAAAAGAATCGGCCGATGGCCGGCTACTTTTATGGAAAATAACGGCACAGGCTATAACGAAACAGCCCTGGACAGGAACCGGACTCGGCGGTTTCCCGGCGGCTTATGCCGAAACACAAGCAGAATATTTTTCTTCCGGTAAGGCTTCGGAAACAGAAATGCTGGTGGCCGGATGTCCGGAATATGGATTTAATGAGTTCCTACAGATAGGATTGGAACAAGGAGTGTTTGGTTTATTGGTTTTTGTATTGTTGTTAAGTTATTCCTTGTTCCGGGGGGTGAAAAACAGGCAGATCGGGGCGGCCGGGGGGATATTGGCGTTGATGGTGTTCAGCCTGGCGTCGTATCCGTTGCAGTTGCCGGAGTTCTGGGTGGTGTTGGTGGTATTGATGGGAGTGATTTGTACATCTGTTGCCAGTGACACACCCCCTACCCCCTCTCGAGAGGGGAGGAAGATACTTTCGGTCGCTATAACAGGGATATTGATGCTGTGTTGCGGATGGATTTTCTGGCAGCAGAAAGGGTATTATCAGGGGTATAAAAAGTGGAATACGATGAAGATGTTGTACAATAACAAGGCTTATGAAGCGGCTTGCGACGGGTATGAAGAGTTGGTGCCGTTGCTGGGGCATAAGCCGGAACTGCTGTTTGAAGCGGCACAGTGCTTGAGTAAGGCGGAACGTTATGCCGATGCGAATGTGTTGCTGGAACGGGCGATGCAGTTAAGCGGAGATCCTATGATACATTATATGGCGGCAAAAAATGAGCAGGCACAGGGAAATTTCCCGGAGGCCGAACGATTATTGCTGCACGCAATCGATATGTTACCGGAACGGATCTATCCGTATTATCTGTTAACAAAACTCTATGCGGAACCGACTTTCTTTCAGGAAGATAAGTTTATCAAAGCTACCGATGCCGTACTGACGAAAGAGCCGAAAGTGGAAAGTACAGCTATCCGGGAAATGAGAACAGAAGTTAAAAGCATGCTCAACAACATACGACAAAATCGTAATTAATATATTTATGAACAAATTACGAGAACATCGTAACAATAAATTTGTATATTTGCGAATATTGAAAACAGAATCACAGTTTATATGAATATGAAATACTACAATTTGCTGGCAATACTGGTCTTTTTCGGAATGATAGCCTGTTCCGGTGAGAAAAAAGGAGACAGTGCAAAGGAAGAAACTGTAGAAACAGTTCTACCGGACGAGACCAACGAGGTGACCGTGATGACACTGAAGACAACCGACTTCAACCACGAACTGGTGAGTAACGGCAAATTGTCCGCCCGCCGTCATGTCGACCTGCGGTTCGAATCGGCCGAACCGATCGCTTCCATCTTTGTGAAAAACGGCGACCGGGTGACGAAAGGGCAAAAGCTGGCGGAACTATCCACCTTCCGGCTGAAAAATAAAACGGCAGTAGCAAAAGATGCCTTGGAACGGGCCAAACTGGAACTACAGGATGTCCTGATCGGTCAGGGATATGCACTGGCTGATTCCGGAAAAGTACCTCCCGCCACCATGCAACTGGTAAGGGTTAAAAGCGGTTACGACCAGGCATTGGTTCAATACCAACTGGCGGAATATGAAGAGAAGAATGCGGTGCTGACCGCTCCTTTCGACGGGATCGTAGCCAACCTCTTTGCCAAACAATATAATACAGCTTCCACTTCCGAAGCATTCTGTACGATCATCGATCCGCGTAGCCTGGAAGCGGCGTTCACCGTACTGGAAAACGAATTGCCCCTGATAAAAAACGGCGACCGGGTGGAAGTGACTCCTTTTGCCTTCAACGAGGGAAAAACGGAAGGCCGTATCTCCGAGATCAACCCGCTGGTAGACGAGAACGGCATGGTACAGGTGAAAGCGGCCGTTACTGACAAAGGGAAACTGTTTGAAGGAATGAATGTGCGGGTCAGCATCCATCGTTCGGTAGGCAAGCAGCTGGTTGTACCGAAAGAAGCCGTCGTTTTACGTTCCGGCAAACAGGTCGTGTTCATTCTCGACAGCACAAAAACAAAGGCATACTGGACTTACGTACACACCGGACTTGAGAATGCGGAGAACTACACGGTGGTGGACGGCCTGAAAGAGGACGATATCGTAATAACCAGCGGCAATATCAATCTGGCACATGAGGCTCCTGTCACTATCATTGAGAACTAAAAGTTATGGTTAAATTCCTACTACAACGTCCTATCGCGGTACTGATGGCTTTTACGGCCTGTTTTATCGTGGGATTGGTCACTTACTTTACCATTCCTATATCGTTGTTGCCCGATATTGCTATACCGGAGATCACGATACAGGTATCCGGACAGAATACGTCGGCCCGCGAACTGGAAAATACGGTCGTTAAACCGATCCGGCAGCAATTGATGCAGGTAGCCGCCTTACGTGATATCCAGAGCGAAACACGCGACGGGGCAGGTATTATCCGGCTGAGCTTCGACTTCGGGACAAATACGGATCTGGCTTTCATCGAGGTGAACGAAAAGATAGATGCGGCAATGAATTATCTGCCGCGCGAGGTAGAACGTCCACGGGTGATCAAGGCCAGTGCAACGGACATCCCGGTATTTTGCCTGAACCTGACGCTTAAATCGGGGGATAGCGAAACTGCTTTCCTCGATCTTTGCCAGTTTGCCGAGACGGTGATCAAACGGCGTATCGAGCAGTTGCCGGAAGTGGCGATGGTAGATATTACGGGGATACTGAAACGCCAGTTGCAGATCGTGCCCGATATCAATATGATGGAAATGGCGGGTATTACGCTGAGTGATCTGGAGTCGGCATTGAGTTCGAACAATATCGAACCGGGAAGCATGACCGTACGGGACGGATACTATGAATACAACATCAAATTCTCGACCCTGCTGCGTACGCCGGAAGATGTACAGAATATCTATATCCGGAAGAACGACCGTATCTTCCAGCTGAAAGAGTTGGCAAAGGTGGCGGTAGTGCCTGAGAAAGAGGTCGGGGCTTCGCTGTCGGGCGGTAAGCGGGCGGTTACACTGGCTGTGATCAAGCAGGCGGACGAGAATATGGATAATATGAAAGAGGCGCTCGGCGAGGTGACGGATTACTTTGCCACGGTCTATCCGGATATCGAGTTCAGTATCAGCCGTAACCAGACGGAGTTGCTCGATTATACGATCTCCAACCTGAAGCAGAACCTGTCGCTCGGTTTCCTTTTCATTTGTATCGTGGCGATACTTTTCCTGGGAGACATCAAAAGCCCGGCCGTGATCGGCCTGAGTATGGTGGTCAGCCTGGTTATCAGCTTCCTGTTCTTCTATATGTTCAAGATGTCGCTGAATATCATATCCCTTTCAGGACTGATCATGGCACTGGGTATGATGATCGACAGTTCGATCATCGTGACGGAAAACATCACGCAATACAGGAACAAAGGATGTTCATTGGAAGAAGCATGCAATAAAGGGACTTCGGAAGTTATTACTCCGATGCTGAGTTCGACATTTACCACGATCGCGGTATTTGTACCGCTGGTATTTATGAGCGGGATAGCCGGGGCTATCTTCTACGACCAGGCATTTGCCGTAACTGTCGGGCTGATGGTTTCGTACTTCACCGGGATCATGTTGCTTCCCGTTCTTTACAAGCTGGTTTACAGCATTCCGGACATCAAACATACCGGATTCAATCTACGGATCAATAATCTGATCAAAGAACATACGCTCGATCGTTTTTATGATGCGGGAATCGATTTCGTATTCCGTCATAAAAGATCGAATATGCTGTTCCTCATCGCTATGCTTCCGCTTTGCGCCATCCTGTTTTATGAAGTACCGAAAAGCAGGATGCCGGAGATCGACCAGAACGAGCTGATCGCACATATCGAATGGAACGAGAACATCCATATCGATGAAAACCGGGAACGGGTAAGCAGGTTGTTCACCCAGATGGAAAATGACGTACAGGAATATACCTCGTATGTGGGACAGCAGCAATTCCTGTTAAACAGGGATCGTGAGTTATCGACTTCGGAAGCTGAGTTATACTTTAAAACAGTAAAGACGTCGGATATTGCACCCTTGCAGGAGAAAGTAACCGGCTGGCTCGACAAGAACTATCCACAAGCCGTTTTCTCTTTCTCCCCTCCGGTTACCGTGTTCGAGAAGTTATTTGTAACCGGCGAAGCGGATATCGTTGCCGAGTTTTATGCACGCAACAAGGCGGAAGCTCCGGAAGCACAGGCTTTAAAATCGTTGGAGTCGAAGATCAAGACAGAAGCCGGACAGGTACCGGTAGGCGTCGCTTTCGAGAACCAGATGAATATATCGGTCGACCGGCAGAAGCTGTTACTTTATAATGTGGATTACAACGAGGTGTATCGTTTGCTGAAAACGGCTTTCAAGGAAAATGAAGTCGCCACCCTCCGCTCCTACCAGCAATATCTGCCGATAACGCTGGCCGGTGACGGCAAGACAGTCAACAGTGTCTTGCAGCAAACATTGGTGCAGACCCTGCCGGACAAAGAGGGTAAAAGCCAGTATATCCCTTTGCAATCGCTGGTACGGGTGACGCAGGGGGAAGACCTGAAAACGATCTCTGCCGGAAAGAACGGCGAATACATCCCGTTCAGTTTCTACGATGTTGATAAGGCGGAACCGTTGATGGAAGAGGTGAGAAAGTTAGGCGGACAGGACTGGGAGATAGATTTCTCCGGCAGCTTCTTCTCCAACCAGAAGATGTTGAGTGAGTTGGTCGTGATCCTGCTGATATCCTTGTTGCTGATGTATTTCATCCTGGCAGCCCAGTTCGAGAGTTTCCTGCAACCGCTTATCGTACTGCTGGAAATACCGATCGACGTGGCGGCCGCGCTGTTGATACTTTGGATATGCGGGCATACAATGAACCTGATGAGTGCGATCGGTATCGTGGTGACTTGCGGTATCGTTATCAACGACTCGATCCTGAAACTGGATGCGATCAACGAGTTGCGGAAAGAAGGTACCCCGTTGATGGAAGCGATCCATGAAGCGGGCAGACGCCGTTTGCGTCCTATTATCATGACTTCGCTGACTACGATATTCGGTATGGTTCCCCTGTTGTTCTCATTCGATATGGGTAGCGAGTTGCAGAAACCGCTCTCCATCGCCATGATATCAGCCATGCTGATCGGTACCGCCGTCAGCCTCTTTGTCATTCCGCTGGTGTACTGGTTTATTTACAGGAAACATGACCGGTCGCATTTGACGATTGAAAAACAAACGGAAGTTTAACGAATTATATAGAATGCCGTTATGAAGATAGGTAAGATAATATTATCATTTCTGTTATTCACCTCTGTCTATTTGCAGGCCCAGCCACTTACCCTGTCGCTGGAAAGGACGATTTCGCTGGCGGCGGACAGTTCGCTGGAAGCGTTCAGGACAAAGAATATGTATCTGGCCGGATACTGGCAATACAGGACGTATAAGGCAGACCGTTTGCCGAGCCTGACGCTGAACCTGACACCGGCACAGTATTACCGGGATATTACGCGTAGGTATGACTCTCAGAATGATGTGGATGTATATAAAAAGCAACAATCGTTCTACGCCAGCGGAAATGTAGAGATCAAACAAAACTTCGACCTGCTCGGGGGTACTTTCTATCTGGACTCCGACCTGGGCTATATGCGTAATTTCGGAAACGACGATAACCCCGCAAACAACCAGTTCACCACCGTTCCTATCCGGCTCGGTTATCAACAGAGCCTGTTCGGTTATAACCCCTTCCGATGGGAACGGAAGATCGAACCGCTTAAATACGAGAAAGTGAAAAAAGAACTGCTCTATAATATCGAACAGATCAGCGAACAAGCTACGACCTATTTCTTTGCCCTCGCCATGGCACAAGCCGAATACGACCTAGCCAAAGAGAATGTGGCTTCTACCGATACGCTCTATCGTACCGGCCAGGAGCGGCATAAGATCGCATCGATCAACAAGGCCGAACTCCTGACCCTGAAACTGGATGCCGTCAATGCCCGCAATACCCTGCAAAACACGGAGATCGCTTTGAAAAGGGCGATGTTCAGCCTAGCTTCTTTCCTCAACTTCGATAAGAATACGGAGATACGGTTAAGGCTGCCGGGGCGTCCGCGGGATATGCAGATCTCGGTAGATGAAGCGTTGGTGCTCGCCCGGGAGAACAACCCGAAGTTCCTCGGTCTCCGCCAGGAGATTATGGAAGCGGAACAGCAGGTGGACAAGACAAAGAAAGAGGCCATGTTCAATGCCTCCATCAATGCCAGTATCGGTTTCAACCAGGTGGCGAGCAAGTTGAAAGATGCTTATCGCGATCCGCTGCAACAGGATATTGTCTCTGTCTCCGTCTCCATCCCGCTTGTAGACTGGGGCGTACGCAAAGGGAAACATAATATCGCCAAAAACAACCTGAATGTGACGCAGATCTCCGCCCGGCAGGAAGAACTGACCGTAGAGGAAGATGTGATCATGACGGTAGGCGATTTCAATATCCAGCAGAACCTGATCAGCAGTGCGGAAGAAGCGCTCGACCTGGCTCTTATGGCTTACAGCGAAACCAAACAGCGGTTTATGATCGGGAAGGCGGATATCAACAGCCTGACCCTCTCGCTGAACCGCCAGCAGGAGGCACAGCGCAACTACATCTCCGCCCTTCAAAATTATTGGCTGAGTTATTTCAAGATACGAAAACTGACGTTACATGATTTTGAAACGGGGATATCCCTGTCCAGTGAATTCGACTATGCGCAGGGACTGTAAAAAATGACGGCACCCGTCAACGAGGCTTGACGACCATCGTCAACGGTAACTGACGACCACCGTCAACGAGCTTTGACGACTGCCGTCAATGGCTGCTGAGAATCATTATCGAAAAAACAGATAAATAATAATAGAATATACAGATGTCCGCATCTCCTAAAATATCATCCTTTACGATCATCGTCACCTTCCTTTGCGTGGCGCTGACAGGACTGGCGTTTATTCCTCTCCTGCCGATCAAGCTGTCGCCGTCGCGCACCTTGCCACGGCTGACCGTCAGCTACAACATGCCGGGTAATTCGGCACGTGTGATCGAGATGGAAGTGACTTCGCGGCTGGAGTCGATGCTGGCACGTATCAAGGGGATCAAGGAGATCAACTCCACTTCCGGCAACGGCTGGGGCTATGTGACGCTGGAACTGGACAAACATACGAATATCGATGCCGCCCGTTTCGAAGCCTCCACGATCATCCGCCAGACCTGGCCGAGCTTGCCCGACGGGCTTAGTTATCCGGTACTTGAAATGAGTCGTCCCGACGATAAGGAGTCGGGGCCTTTTATGACCTATACGCTGAATGCCGCGGCCACCCCGATCTTCATACAACGGTTTGCCGAAGACCAGATAAAACCGCGCCTGGCTGGTATCCCTGGCATCTACCGGATCGACGTGCGGGGAGCCACCCCAATGGAATGGCGGTTGGAATATGACAGCCGGCAACTGGCCACGCTCGGTATCACGACGGAAGAGATACAGTCTGCCATCAACCAATATTACAAAAAGGAATTCCTCGGGACAGGAAATGTCAACAGGAAAGGGCACGAAGAATGGATCCGCCTGGCTCTGATACCCGAAGCCGGACAGCAGGACTTCGACCCGTCGCGTATCACCGTCACGAATAAGGAAGGGAAGCTGATCCGTCTGGATCAATTGCTTAAGGTGACCCGGCAGGAAGAAGCACCGCAAAGTTATTATCGTATCAACGGGCTGAATTCGATCTATTTGTCTATCCGGGCAGAAGAAACGGCTAACCAGCTGGAACTGGCCAAACAGGTGAAAAAGGAAATGGAGCATATACGCGGACTACTGCCCCAGGGATATGAGATACATACCAGTTACGACGCGACCGAATTCATCCAGAATGAGCTGAATAAGATCTACATACGTACCGGACTGACTATCCTGATCCTGTTATTGTTCGTCCTGCTGATCACGCGGAACGTGCGCTATCTCTTCCTGATTGTCGTCAGCCTGAGTGTAAATCTCTGTATCGCCGTCATCTTCTTTTACCTGGCCGGATTGGAGATGCAGTTGTATTCTTTGGCCGGGGTTACCATATCTTTAAGCCTGGTGATCGACAATACGATCGTCATGACCGACCATATCCGCAACCGGCATAACCGGAGAGCCTTCCTCTCCATCCTGACCGCTACACTGACTACAATCGGTGCGCTCGTCATCATCTTCTTCCTGGATGAAAAGATCCGGCTGAACCTGCAGGACTTTGCTGCCGTGGTAATTATCAACCTGGCAGTATCGCTGGCCGTCGCCCTGTTCTTTGTTCCCGCCATGATAGAGAAGCTGGGACTGGGACAAAAGAAAAAGGCAGCCCGGAAAGTCGGTGCATTAACAGCCGGTGCAGAACCGACGCGATGGGTACGTTTCAAAAAGCAGGTCAACAGGCAGATCAAACGGTTCCCCGTCCGGTTCAATCGGTTTTACCTGGGACAGATCCACTTCCTCTGCCGCTGGAAGAAGACGGCCTGCCTGGTTCTTGTCCTGATTTTCGGACTCCCCGTATTCCTTCTGCCGGAGAAGATCGAGATGGACGACAAGGACAAGGTATATACCGCTACCGACTCGCTGCTTGTCGAGAAGTATAACAAAATAGTTTCCGGCGAAACATACAAAGAGAAAGTTAAGCCCGTCATCGACAAGGCGCTCGGAGGCACCTTGCGCCTCTTCGTCCAGAAAGTGTACGAAGGCAGTTATTTTACCCGAAATGACGAAACGGTTCTTTCCGTCAGCGCTTCGCTCCCCAACGGAACTACGCTGGAACAGATGAACCAACTGATGGGACGTATGGAGGCCTATCTGAGTACATTCAAGGATATACGCCAGTTCCAGACCAATATCTACAGCGCCCGGCAGGCAGGGATACGCATCTATTTCACCAAAGCGGCCGAACGGAGCGGTTTCCCGTATACACTGAAAAGCAGGATCATCAGCAAGGCACTCGAACTGGGTGGCGGCAGTTGGAACGTATACGGATTACAGGATCAGGGCTTCAGCAACGATGTAAGAGAAGGAGCCGGTTCTTTCCGTATAGAGATGTATGGCTATAATTACGATGAATTATATGAGTGGGCGGAACAGTTAAAGTCGAAACTCCTCACCTACCGCCGTATCAAGGAAGTACTTATCAACTCGGAATTCTCCTGGTGGAAAGACGATTATCAGGAGTTCTATTTCAACCTGAACAAAGCCCGGATGGCACAGGAGAACATCCTGCCGATCGAACTGTTCGCCTCCATCGATCCGGTATTCGGCAAAGACATTTACAGCGGAACGATCATCGTGGACAACGAAACGGAGAAACTGAAACTGAGTTCCCGCCAGGCACGCGACTACGACGTGTGGAGCATGCAGCACGTCCCGCAGCAGATCAAAGGACGATCCTACAAACTGTCGGAACTGGCAACCGTCGAGAAAGGCCAGATGCCCCAGAAGGTGGCCAAAGTGAACCAGCAATACCGCCTGTGCCTGCAATACGAATATATCGGTGCTTCCAACCAGGGGACGAAAATACAGGAACGCGTACTGAAAGAGTTTAACGCAGCCCTGCCGATGGGGTACACCGCCAAGTCGGAAAGTTATTACTGGAGCTGGAATACAAAAGATAACAAACAGTATCTGTTATTATTGCTGATCATCGTGATTATTTTCTTTACAACCAGTATCCTGTTCAATTCGCTTAAGCAACCGTTGGCTGTTATCTTCGTTATTCCGATCTCTTATATCGGGGTATTCCTGACTTTCTACTGGTTCAAACTGAATTTCGACCAGGGAGGGTTCGCTTCTTTCGTCCTGTTATGCGGTATTACCGTGAACGCCAGTATTTATATATTGAACGAGTACAACCAATTACGCACCAATAAACCGCTGATGCCGGCCTGGCGTGCTTACCTGAAAGCATGGAACGCAAAGATCACGCCAATCTTCCTGACCGTGATCTCTACCATCCTGGGATTCATACCTTTTATGCTAGGCCCAGACAAAGAAGCATTCTGGTTTCCGCTGGCAGCCGGAACTATCGGAGGGTTGATCATGTCTATTGCCGGAATCTTTATTTACCTGCCTATTTTTACCCTGAAAAAATAATCATATTGTAATCGGTTTAAACGATCTAAAACTATTTTCTTTCCTAAATTTGCGGGATTAATAGACAATTTGTTAAATCCTCTAAACCCTTCTTACCCCCGGGATGTTTATTCTAGGAGCTGAAAAGTAGCGCCTAAGAGAACATCTAAGCTTGAACTTTATTGATCTTTTTCTATGGCGACATCTTAGGATTATGTAAGAAATGGGAAAAGAAGTCCTCTCTTTATTGCAAGAAGCAGAGTCCGATATCACCCTAAAAATAAATTAAAGATGAAAGTTTTATTCAAGTACCTACGACTATTCTCCCTCTCAACGAGCGGAGCGTTACTTCTGTGTATTGTATTTGCCGCTAATCCCAATATTGCGGAAGGAACAATTACCGGCAAAGTATTCTGGTTTCATTTTACCATTTTATTACTTGCATTCAGCGTTCTTTTTATGGAAGCCACTATCAGAAAATGTAACTTTACCTTTACACTGCCTGACGGACTTTTGCTACTGTTCTCCGGACTGGTTCTGCTGAACTACGACCATGATCTGAATCCCCAACCGGAAAGACTACTCTTCGCCGGCCAATTGACCATGCTATGGTTCATGCTGCGGGCCGTTATACAGACACATCCTGAAATCAGGCTCTTTTTCCTTTCAATCATCATGTGTACCGGTGTGTTTGAGGCCTTTTGGGGAAT
>ULWH01043830.1_pt1 | contig 13129 bp, 9 predicted proteins | sample 1960201 | NCBI WGS metagenome assembly ULWH01 (sample SAMEA4835808, study PRJEB28245) | human gut metagenome | biome: gut microbiome; material: fecal sample | place: Denmark | collected 2008
ACACTTCGTTCATAGCTAAGATAATTTATATGGTTGACTCCTGTTGCCACTTTGACAACATGGAATGCGGCAAATATAGATATTCTGCGGAGAATAACAAAGCGATGGGATGTATTTTATGATTATGATTGTCTGTAGTGCTGCTAACTTTTCATTTTATAGACTGAACATGCTATATGATAATATTTTTTGTACCTTTGCGAATCAAAAATAACGGGCTGGCTGGCCTGTATTTAATAAGGATATAATTAGAACGAAACAATATGGAAATTGCAAGTAAGTACAACCCCGCCGAAGTAGAGGGAAAGTGGTATCAGTATTGGTTGGATAACGGCTTCTTCAAGTCGAAACCAGACGGCCGTGAGCCGTACACAATCGTCATTCCGCCCCCTAACGTCACCGGCGTACTTCATATGGGACACATGCTTAACAATACCATTCAGGATATCCTGATCCGCCGTGCCCGTATGTTGGGTAAAAATGCTTGCTGGGTACCCGGTACCGACCATGCCTCTATCGCAACCGAAGCGAAGGTGGTGAACAGACTGGCGCAGCAGGGCATCAAGAAAACAGACCTGACCCGCGACGAGTTCCTGAAACATGCCTGGGAGTGGAAGGAAGAACACGGAGGTATCATCCTGAAACAGTTGCGTAAACTGGGTGCATCCTGCGACTGGGACCGTACGGCTTTCACGATGGACGAAAAACGTTCGGAAAGCGTATTGAAAGTATTCGTAGACCTGTTTGAAAAGGGATTGATCTACCGCGGTGTACGTATGGTAAACTGGGATCCGAAAGCCCTGACTGCTCTTTCCGACGAAGAAGTAATTTATAAGGAAGAACATAGCAAACTGTTTTACCTGCGTTATAAAATAGAAGGCGAAGACGGTTATGCCGTAGTGGCAACTACCCGCCCGGAAACGATCATGGGCGATACTGCCATGTGTATCAATCCGAACGACCCGAAGAACCAGCATCTGAAAGGAAAGAAAGTGATCGTTCCGCTGGTAAACCGTGTGATCCCGGTTATCGAAGACGATTATGTAGATATCGAATTCGGTACAGGTTGCCTGAAAGTAACTCCGGCACACGACGTAAACGACTATATGCTGGGCGAGAAATATAACTTGCCATCCATCGATATTTTCAACGATAACGGAACATTGAGCGAAGCGGCCGGTTTATATATCGGTATGGATCGTTTCGACGTTCGCGAACAGATCGAAAAAGACCTGGCTGCTGCCGGCTTGTTGGAAAAGGTAGAAGCATACGAAAACAAAGTAGGCTATTCGGAACGTACTAATGTGCCTATCGAACCGAAGTTGTCTATGCAGTGGTTCCTGAAGATGGAACATCTGGCACAGATCGCCCTCGAACCGGTGATGAAGGATGATATCAAATTCTATCCTCCCAAGTTCAAGAATACATACCGTCACTGGATGGAAAATATCAAGGACTGGTGTATCAGCCGTCAGTTATGGTGGGGACACCGTATCCCGGCTTATTACCTGCCGGAAGGTGGTTACGTTGTAGCTGAAACAGCGGAACGGGCTCTGGAACTGGCAAAAGAAAAGACCGGTAACACTTCCCTGACAATGGCAGACCTTCGTCAGGATGACGATTGTCTGGATACCTGGTTCTCTTCCTGGTTATGGCCGATCTCTTTGTTTGATGGTATCAATAATCCGGATAATGAAGAAATCAACTATTATTATCCGACCAGCGACCTGGTAACAGGACCGGATATTATCTTCTTTTGGGTGGCCCGTATGATTATGGCCGGTTACGAATACCGGAAAGATATGCCGTTCAAGAATGTTTACTTTACCGGTATCGTTCGCGACAAACTGGGACGTAAGATGTCCAAATCATTGGGAAACTCTCCCGATCCGCTGCTGCTGATCGAACAGTACGGAGCCGATGGCGTTCGTATGGGGCTGATGATGGCTGCACCTGCCGGAAACGATATTCCTTTCGATGAGGCATTGTGTGAACAGGGACGTAACTTCAACAACAAGATATGGAATGCCTTCCGCCTGATCAAAGGTTGGACGGTAGACGATACGATTGCCCAACCAGAAGCTTCGGCTACTGCCGTTAAATGGTTCAAGATGCAGTTGGACAAGACAATAGCTGAAGTGAACGACTCGTTCGACAAATATCGTTTGAGTGAGGCGATGATGGCTGTTTATAAACTGTTCTGGGATGAGTTCTCTTCCTGGTATCTGGAAATGATCAAGCCGGGTTACCAGCTGCCGATCGATAAGGCAACTTACGATGCGACTCTTGGTTTCTTCGATGCCTTGCTTCGTTTGCTTCATCCGTTCATGCCGTTTATCACGGAAGAATTGTGGCAGGCGCTGGAACCGCGTAAAGAAGGCGAAAGCCTGATGGTTGCTTTGATGCCGGAAGTTGCGCCGGTGGATAGCGCTTATCTGGAATCGTTCGAGATCGTCAAAGAGATTGTAAGTGGTGTACGTACCATCCGTTTGCAGAAGAATATACCGAATAAGGATACACTTGAATTGCAGGTGTTGGGTGATCATAGCGATGCATTCAATCCCGTTATTTCCAAGATGTGTAACCTGACGGATATTATTAGGACAGACGATAAGGCTGCCGGTGCGGTTTCCTTCCTGGTTCGTACTACAGAATATGCTGTACCTCTGGGCAACATGATTAATGTGGAAGAAGAACTGGTTAAACTGGCGGAAGAACTGAAATATCAGCAAGGCTTCCTGGCTTCTGTTGCCAAGAAGTTGAGCAACGAAAGCTTTGTAAGCAAAGCGCCTGCCAAGGTAATCGAAATGGAACGCAAGAAACAGGCAGATGCCGAAAGTAAGATCAAATCGATCGAAGAAAGCATTGCTGCCCTGAAAAAGTAAGGGAAGGTTTCTTTATAAAGATAAAAAAACATCCATGTTTGCTCCTTATTCGGACAAATATGGATGTTTTCGTTTAAATTCCTGGAATAAAAGGAATAATCTATTTGTTTTTTGCTAACTTGCAGGCCTTGATTGTACAAGTTTTGCGGGAAATGAGGGTAATTAGAGGGTATTTGTTAATCTTTTTAGTTTTTGTGTGGGGCTGTACCCTTCCATTAACTATATACGGCGCTGAAGTGATAGAAAAAACGCCTTCACTGGATTCGCTCTTTGCGTTGGCGCAAGCGAATGTTCAACAACAGAAAGGGTTTGATTATACGACACAGTTACTGGATCTGTCCAGGCAGCAAAAAGACAGGCTCCAGGAAGCCAATGCCATGTTTTGTTATGTACGGTATTATTACTCCAAGAATCCGGACAGTATGTATTTCTGGATGCAAAAAGCTTTGCCTTTATTTCTGGAACAGGAGAGATATGTCGAATATTTCCGGATGAAAGCCTGGTATATTTATGTGCTGAACCGGACGAAAAGGAATGAAGAAGCGCTGAAATACGTATCCGGCCTGAGGGAAGAGGCCGGTCGTTTGAAATTCCCGGAAGGAATGGAGATGGCCAACCAGGCATTGGCCGATTTCTATTTATCCAATAATTTAGGTGAAGAAGGAGTGGCTTTATACGAGGAAGTGATCCGGAGTATGGAGATGCGGAATGCCCCGCTCATCAAAAGAATCAATATTGTCAGGCAGCTGATGAACAAAGCGCTCGACCCGGATATCCGGATGAAATACGTAAAGCGGCTGGATGATTATATACATATATGTAAGAGCAGGAATATGGACTGGCTGGATGAAGAGATACCTCTCTATTATCTGGAATATGTTGCACACCGGCATTATGCTATCGAATATATAAAGAGGAATGAACTTCAGGAGGCCTTGTCTCATCTGAAAAAGGCTGAAGAACTGTTGGGGCAGCATGAGATGTTCAGTTATAAGAATGAATTGCTGACCATTTACGGATATTATTACAAACAAAGCAAACAGTATAACCGCGCGTTGGTTGTTTACGATTCTTTATTGCCGCTTTGGCGTAAGCGGAATACGATGGACTCTTATCTGGAAACATTGCAGGATAAAGCAGACGTTTTGTTGGAAAGCGGAAGAGACAGAGCAGCATCGCTGGCCTATAAAGAATATGCTTTCCTGAACGATTCTTTATCGAAAGTCCGCTTCTATGACGAGCTGGCAGAAATGAAAACGCAGCATGAGGTGGATAAACTGGAACTGAAAAATAAGCAGATGGATCTGGAAGTAGCCCAGGCGCATTCCCATCTCCTGCAAATGGGGGGAGGAGCGGCTCTTTTGTTTGTCTTATGTTGTTTGCTGGGATATATATCGTATAGCCGCCATCGCTATGGTCAGCAATTGAAAGTGGCAAAGGAAAAGGCGGAAGAAGCCGACCGGATGAAATCCGCATTCCTGGCTAATATGAACCATGAGATACGTACGCCGTTGAATGCCATTGTCGGTTTCTCGCAGGTACTGGTAGATGAAGATGATTTGGAAACGCGTCAGGAATATGCGGATATTATCCAAAGTAACAATGAATTGCTTCAGCGTTTGATCGCGGATGTCCTCGATATTTCGAAGATAGAATCCAACACGATGGCTTTGACTTATGCCGAACATGATCTTGCCGTCCTGATGAAAGAGATATATAATGTAATACGGCTCAGGATGCCGGAGGAGGTGGAGCTGGAACTTAATGAATGCCCGCCGCAACTTTTTTATACAGATCGTAATCGTCTTACGCAAATTCTTACTAACTTGCTGACCAATGCGATTAAGCATACGGAAAAAGGTTTTATCCGCTTTGGTTATCAGGTGACCGCAACTGATATTATCTTTTCAGTGGAAGATTCGGGAGAAGGTATTCCCGAAGATAAGTTGGAAAAGATATTCAGCCGTTTCGTTCAGTTGAATGACTGGAGTAAAGGGGTAGGACTGGGGTTGGCAATTTGTAAAGGCCTTATTACTCAGATGGGTGGGACGATCAGTGTCTCTTCCGTGTTTGGTGAAGGTTCTACTTTTACGGTTGTGCTGCCTCTGAAGAAACCGTAATATATTATTTACATTAATTATACCATGAAGAATTCTAGAAGAAACTTTTTTAGACAAGGACTTGCCGGAGCCATATTGTTAGGGTCGGCAGGTGTAGTAAAAGCCGGCTTACCGGACAGGATCATTCCCAAGGCTGCGAAGTCTGTAAATCCCTGGCATCTGGGGATGGCGGGCTATACATTTGTTAATTTTGATTTGGATACTACACTAAAGACTTTGGAGAGACTCGATATTCATTATCTTTGTATCAAGGATTTCCATTTGCCGTTTGATAGTACGGATGAGCAGATCAAGGCATTTCATGAAAAATGTGCTGCCCATAAAGTAACAGGATATGCCGTAGGGCCTATCTATATGAAGAGTGAAGAGGAAATCGACCGGGGGTTCGAGTATGCGAAACGTGTAGGGGTGAAGTTGATTGTGGGCGTACCCAATTACGAATTGCTTCCTTACGTGGACAAGAAAGTAAAGGAGTATGATTACCATTATGCGATCCATTTGCATGGGCCCGATATTAAAACTTATCCGGATGCAACGGATGTATGGGAGCATACGAAAGACCTGGATCCGCGTATCGGAATGTGTCTGGATATTGGCCATGATCTGCGTAACGGCTGTAACCCGGTTACCGACCTGAAGAAATATCATACCCGGGTGTTTGATATGCATATTAAGGATGTAACGGATTCGTCGAAAGCGGGTGTAGGCATAGAGATCGGTCGCGGAAAGATCGACTTCCCGGCATTGATGAAGATGATGCGCGAAGTGAACTATACCGGTATGTGTAGCCTGGAATACGAGAAGGATATGAAAGATCCTTTCCTCGGGATCGCAGAGTCGATCGGCTATTTCAAGGCGGTGAGCGATATTGTATAATGTAGGGGCGGACTTTGTTTCGCCCTCTTTTAAACAGAAGAGTGATGAGAAGTGCGTTTTATTTGTTGGCAATTTGCCTGTTGACATCTTGTAGTTCGATCAACTATATGGCGATTGAAACATACAATCCGGCCGAAATAACTTTCCCGGGGAATGTCGGTAAGATACTGGTAGTGAATAATGCAGTACCTCAGCCCGATGATGTAGGCTGCCAGCTAAGCTTGTTCGGTACAAAGCAGGATACCTGTCATGTAAAGGTCGACAGCGCCTTGTTTGATGCTTGTCGCGGATTGGGGAAAGCGATGGTCGACGTTTCTTTCTTTAATGATGTGCTTCTTTATCAGGATGCAACCCGCAAGGATGATGTTTATTATGAAGATAAGAAACTGACTCAGGAGGAGGTCGATGCTTTATGTGATGAAACGGGAGCTGATGCGGTAGTATCGCTGGATCGTATGTTATTCGAGTCTGCAAAAGATGTCGTTGCATTTGCGGAAGGCTATGTGGCCGGAGATATCAGTGTGAAGATGTCGGGAGTAATACGTGCTTATCTGCGTAACAGGCCTAATCCTCTGGCGACTGTTTATGTGACCGACAGCCTTTTCTTTTCGGAAAGTTCTTATAATCAGATCCTGTTGGATCAGATGTTGCCAACGATGGAAAGTGCCGTACGTACGTCGGCCGAGTATATCGGTATGAGAACCAGTCCTAATTTTGTTCCTCACTGGACCCAGGAAACCCGCTGGTTCTATTCCGGCATGGGAGCACGCTGGAAGGAAGCCACTGCTTATGCCCGGACGGAGAAGTGGGATAAGGCGGCTGAACGCTGGGAACATCTATACAATAATTCCAATAGTTGGAAGACGCAGGCGAAAGCTGCATCGAACATCGCTTTGGGATATGAGATGAAAAGTGAACTGAAGGAGGCATATGAATGGGCTAAGAAGTCGCATGAGTTATTTAAAAAGAACGAAGGCGGCGAGAGTAAGAATGCCAGTCTTTTATACCTTTACGTAGAGGCTTTGATGAACCGGATACGCTCCGATAAAAAACTTAATATGCAATTTGGAGAATAATATCATATATTCTCCGAATTATTATTACTTTTGACAGACGATTCAAAAAGAATAAAAAAAGAGTTATGAGTGCAAATAATGCAAAGATTCAGTCTGTCCTGGAGACAACCTTTACTTCCGCTATCGGAAAACTGACTGCCGACGATTCCAATAGCTATCACAGTGATCTATATGTCCAGGCAGACCCTGAAAGCGGGGAGCTGCAAATCTATGATGAAGAAGAACGGTTGCTGGACAAGACAATCGTATTCGACTGGGTAGACTGTCCCTGTGATGAAGATAAATTCAATAAACAGGTAGCCAACACCCTGAAATCTGTGCTGACTCTTTTAGTGGCAAAAAATATTTTTGACAGTCCTCATATTACGAAACCTTTCTCTGTAAGCTTAACAGATGAGGATTTCGTTGTAATAGAGGAACTTCTCTTTCTTGACGATGAAGTTTTGCGTGCCGACGATCCGCTGTTGAAAGATTTAGATGCAGATTTAGATGATTTTTTAGCCAAACTTCTTTCAGATGTCGAATAGAGTTTTTACATTTGTGCCCGAATTGAAAAACAAGTAACAAAGAATATATATTCAATGTTGCCGAAATAGCTCAGTTGGTAGAGCAACGCATTCGTAATGCGTAGGTCGCCGGTTCAAGTCCGGCTTTCGGCTCACAATCTCAGGCAGTTATCCAGGAAAGATAACTGCTTTTTTTATTGCTTTTCTGTGCTTTTCGCAGTTTGTTTATACCTGCATTTTTCTACTAATTACGATTTTAAAGTAATCAATACAACAAAATGGATAAAAAAGAAGTGATTTTCGTACTCTTAAATGAGTTTGCCGATTGGGAAGGAGCTTATATCGCTACCTGTCTGAATTTGGGAGTAAAGCCCGGAAGCCCGGTCAACTATACAGTAAAGACAATGTCTGTAACGAAAGACCCTGTTATGTCGATAGGTGGCTTTAAAGTATTGCCCGATTACGACGTAAATGATATGCCAAAGGATCATTCCGGATTGATATTGATTGGCGGCATGCGTTGGTTCTCGCCCGAAGCAGTACAAATCGTTCCGCTTGTCGAGGAAGCAATCAGGGAGAATAAATTGGTTGCCGGAATATGCAATGCTTCGGTATTTCTTGGGGCAAACGGATTTCTAAACAATGTAAAGCATACAAGCAACGGATTGGATTATCTGAAACAATATGCAGGAGAGAAATATACAGGAGAAGCCGGCTATGTAAACAAACATGCTGTAAGAGACGGAAATATTGTGACTGCCAATGGTACCGCTCCATTGGATTTCTGCCGTGAAATCTTGTATGCATTAGATGCTGATACACCTGAAATAATAGAAGAAAGCTATCAGTTTTACACGAATGGCCTATCGCCGAGGTAATCATGTAAAATAAGGTAATATACCCTTCACTCTTCACTTTTTATATGGTAATCTATTGATTATTATTTATTTAATAATGAGTGTGCAGGGTGAATGGTTTAATAGAAAGGTGAAGGGTTTAATCTAACCCTTCACCTTTCTGTATATAGCATGTCTCCGGTAACTTAAATACTATCTTTCCCCTTATTATCCATTACCATCAAACCTATTACAAACTAACTCTTTAGTTATTACTTATAAATCCGGAGAGCATCATCGTTACGCTTTGTGACCTATGTCGTTAAGCTTTGCGATGGTGTTCGTAAAGCTTGTTGACCTTGGTCGTTAAGTAAATGAGTCGTAATATCCGGCTTAATCGGTCGTAGCTCTTTATTTAGTAATCAATAGTATAAGTCATTAAAGTAACTAATCTAAAAGAGACTATGGTGAAGGGTTTATACAAACTATTCACCTTTTCAGGAAACCATTCACTCAAAAATAGAAACTTTATGCGTTGATATATATAATGTTTTATCCTTATTAGTGAAGGGTGAATGGTTTTTATTATATAAAAGTAGGATGATATGAGTATTTCACATATTGCCAGAAATGAGTCTAATAGCATCGCCGCTTGTCCCGAAGGGCTTGCAATGTCACTATCAGGTTCACCTTTTTCTAATTGTCGACATCATTCATTATTAATTCCGTCAATAGATCATTTTTTTATTTCCGTATGCCTGAAAGTTTTTATCTTTGTCCTGTAAATCATCATTATCTATGAATATATGAATGAAACCATTCTGAACGGTTTGTTGAATCTGTTTGCTGTTTTTGCTTCGGCTGTGCGTATCGAGGAGCAGCAGGCAAGCCGTGCGGTTCATTTTTATTTATCCAGCCATTTCGGTGTTCGTTCCCATAAAGAGTATATAGAGTTATACAGTGAGTTGCGGAGTATGTATGACGATCCTCTTTTTCCTGTGGATAAAGAGGGAGTAGTACGTAATATCTGCGAACAGATGAAGGTGAAGCTGATGGCGGAAGAGCAACTGCTTCTTCTGGTCCGGTTTGTGGAGTTTGCCTATTCGAACAGTGAAGAGTTTGAGAATCATTTACCTCTCTTTCATATTGTAGCGGAGATTTTTGCTATCCCGCAGGAGGAGTTTGACGATATACTGGCCTTTATTACCGGAAAGCCCTCTGCTTCTTTGCTTACTATCAGCGGAGAAGAAACGACGACTGAAAATCATATCACCCGCAAGGGGATGGACGGTTTTATCCGTGTCCTTTTTATCCGGCGGTTTGATAAGCAGATCTTTACTTACTACGGTACGGGAGTCGTTTTCATGAACGATATTCCTTTGTCACCGGGTATCTTTTATGCCTGGCAACATAGTAGCGTGCTGAAAGGGCCTTTGTTTCTTCCGGTCTATTACAGTGATCTGCTGACTGTTTATAATAAGAATGAACGGAAAGAAACAATCTATCTGAACGGTAGAGATTTGAATTTTACTTTCAAGAATAGTAGTAACGGATTACATAACTTTTCCTTCAATCTGGAGTCGGGACAGTTGGTTGCCATCATGGGAGGAAGCGGAGTAGGGAAATCCACTTTGCTGGGTATCATGAACGGGAATATTCATCCGGATGAAGGTAGTATAACCGTAAACGGTTATCCGCTGGATGCCCCGGAAGCCCGTCAACTGATCGGTTTTGTTCCGCAGGATGACTTGCTGATAGAGGAACTTACCGTTTATCAGAACCTCTGGTTTACGGCCCGTCTCTGTTTTGCCCGCCTTTCAGATACGGAAATCAAGGAAAGGGTCGATGATGTGCTGAAGGAGTTAGACCTGGAAGGAATAAAAGACCTCGAAGTGGGTTCCCCTATCCGCAAAACGATCAGTGGTGGACAACGAAAACGGTTGAATATAGCCCTCGAACTGATCCGTGAGCCGGCTATCCTGTATCTGGACGAACCGACTTCCGGCTTATCTTCATCCGACTCTGAGAAGGTTATCATGCTGTTGAAGGAACAGACGCACCGGGGAAAGCTGGTTGTTGTAAATATCCATCAGCCCTCGTCTGAAATCTATAAGCTGTTCGACCGCCTTTGGTTGTTGGATAGGGGAGGTTATCCTATTTATGACGGCAATCCGATTGAAGCGATCATCTATTTCAAACAAGCGGCTAAATATACCGATCCGGATATCAGCGTTTGCAGTACCTGCGGCAATGTAAATCCGGAGCTGATCCTGAATATTATCGACTCAAAGAAGATCGACGACTCCGGTAACCAGACGAATATCCGGAAGTTTACCCCCGAAGAATGGCATGAAAAATATGTATCTTCGCGTCCCTCTTATGGGGCGGTCGAGGAAAAGGAGTTGCCGGATAGTAAGCAGAAAAAGCCTACCTGGTTCAAACAATTCTGTATCTTCCTGGAACGGAATGTCCGGACGAAGCTGGTTAACAAACAGTATCTGGCCATTACACTGCTTGAAGCTCCTTTACTGGCGTTGATTGTTGCCCTGCTTACCCGCTATGTCGATGGTGACGAATATACCTTGCTTGCCAATAAGAATTTTGTGTCTTACATCTTCATGTCGGTTATCGTAGTCACTTTTATGGGATTAAGTATAAGTGCCGAAGAGATCATCAAAGACCGGCCTGTCCTGAAACGGGAGCATTTTCTGCGGTTGAGCCGTAGCAGTTATCTAACGTCGAAGATGGTCTATCTGTTGGGAGTATCGGGGCTTCAATCCTTGCTTTTCATTTTGGTAGGAAATACGATTATGGGGGTAGGATGGGAGATGTTCAGTGTTTGGTGGAGTATCCTTTGGGCAACTTCTTTTCTGGCCAACCTGACAGGGTTGATCCTGTCGCAGTCGATGAATTCGGTGGTGGCTATTTATATAACGATCCCTCTTCTGCTGATCCCTCAGATATTGCTTTGCGGGTTGGTAATCAAGTTTGATGATCTGAATACCCGTGCTTCGAAGGAGAATAAGGTGCCGTTGATTGGAGAGATGATCCCTTCACGCTGGGCTTTCGAAGCATTGATGGTGGAACAGTTTGCCGATAATACCTATAATCAGGCTTACTTTCCGATAGAGAGGGAAAAATATCTGGCGCAGTATTACGAAAACATACATTCGAAAGAGGTACGCCGCTTGGCTGAACAACTGGAAGGGAAAGATGATCCGGATAAACATCTGACGGTAGAAAACGAACTTGCCGTTTTGGGACGTGCCGCCCGTATCGCTCCCCGTGCTAAAGGAGAAACTTACCTGTCGTATCTGGATAAGGTGGATAAGGCTTTGCATGAACGTGCGCATAACTTTACAGCCTACCTGGATCAGGTGCAAGAGGAAGATATACGTGATAAAGGAGCCGAATGGATCACCGACCAGAAGAAAAAATACCATAATTCGGCTATCGAAGATCTGGTGATGGGAGCCGGAGGCCGTAGTTTTTATAAGGAGTACGGACATCGTATTTACCCTGCAATCGGACAGATTTATGTTATGCCGGACAATCCGTATGGCAGGGCTCCTTTCTATGCTTATGAGAAAAATCTGGGCGGTATATTAATTTCTACCTATAATTTTAATTTATTGATTATAGGTTTCTTTGCATTATTAGCTATTATCGCTATATTCGCAGAGTTTCCGGGACGTTTCATGAAAGAAGAATAAAAAAGCTGGAATATAAATTATTAAATAAAGTAACATGAAAAAGAGTGTATTAAGCGTGCTTGCGATAGCCGCATTAATGGTAGGCATGGTTTCCTGCAATGGTGCTAAGAAATCGAATGATGCCGAGAAAACGGAAGAAGCTGCCGTTATAGCCGGTAAAGCTCCCAAAGATTTGTTAACAGAGGAAGTAAAACAGGAAACTGTTAAGTTTTTGGCTGATATGCCGGAGTCGGAAATTCCTTATCGTTTGTCCAGCGGTGAAATTCAGGTGAAAGTGGCGGATTTGACTTATATGTTACCCGTTGCCAAAGCTGCAGAACTGAGCACAGCCACTCTGAAAGCACGTGCACTCGGTATGTATATGGCTGATTACAACGTATTGAAAGCCATCGGTCAGTCTACAGCAGAAGTAGAAGGAGCTATCGTTAAGCTGGCTACTGACCTGAATGTTTCTTTCGTTCTGGATATCTTGAAAGAACAGGCTCCGAAAGATGCAACTAAAGAGCAATTGCAGGCTTTCATGAATGCACAGGAAGATAAGATCATCGACAAGATGGCTGCAGAAAATAAGATCGACGTACAGATTGAAATCCTGGGTGCATCTTCTGCCGAATATGCTTGCCTGCTAGCTAATCCTACATTGGTTGTTAAAGGAGATGCTACATCTGCCGGACTTTCTGAGAATATGCTGAAACGTGTGACTATGCTGGAAGAAGTAGTAGCCGACTTGGCTTCTTACTATCCTGACCTGCAACAGTTGGGTACAATCCTCAGCCCGTTGAAGACAAAAGTAGGTTCTATCCAGGAAGCCAGAGCTGCTAATGCAGAGATCATGGGTATCCGTGATGCTTTACTGAAATAAGTACATATATATAATGTATAATAAAAAAGGAGATGTTCATATGGGCATCTCCTTTTTTATGTTCTGTAAAATCTTATTTATCCCTGATAGGTGATAGATAACAAGGTGATATCATCCGATTGCACCGCTCCGACAACGAACTTACCTACCGTTTCTGTTATTTTATCAACAATCTCTTTCGGGCTTTTTCCAATCAGCTCCTGGCAGTTTTCCAGTAAACGCTGTTCGCTGTATTGCTCGTGGCGGGTATTCATA
>ULWH01028744.1_pt1 | contig 12947 bp, 6 predicted proteins | sample 1960201 | NCBI WGS metagenome assembly ULWH01 (sample SAMEA4835808, study PRJEB28245) | human gut metagenome | biome: gut microbiome; material: fecal sample | place: Denmark | collected 2008
ATTCATCTGCGAGAGCCCGAAATCCAACTCGGTAGTCATCGCAAAGGATACGGCCTTCGCCGAGGCAAAGAGCATACCCGACCAGCCGGTGCCGATACACCTCAGGGATACCAGCTATCCCGGCGCGTCAAAGCTGGGCCACGGCAGGGGGTATAAGTACCCCCACGACTATCCCGGCCATGTCGTGGCTCAGGAGTACATGCCGCCCAGCGTAAAGGGCCATAAGTACTACATACCCGGCGAGCTGGGCAGCGAAGGGAAGATACGCCAGAACCATATCAATCAGGGAAGGATAAAGGAAAAATGATAAGCAGGACATCGGCTGAAAGGGTGCTCAACGCGGCCCTGGCAACAGGGGGAGACTTCGCGGAGCTTTACATGGAGGACGGGGAGAGCCACAGCATATCCATGCTGGACGGCGTGGTGGAGAATGCCGCCTACAGCCGCGCCCGGGGCGCGGGGGTGCGCATACTTTCTGGTACCCGTTCCGCCTACGCCTATACGGTGGATATATCCGAGTCCGCCCTTGTGGAGACGGCGAAAAGGGCCTCGGCCATAATAAAGGGCGAGGGGGGTGGCGTGCTGCCCTTCACGGATATACGCGACGGCAACTACAGGTGCAGGATACCATTCTCGGCGGTGGATAACGCAAGGCGGGTGCACCTGTTAAAGCTTGGAACAGACGCGGCGAAGGCTGAGTCCGGCGAGATAACCAAGGTCAGCGCCGCATATATGGATACGGATAAAAAGGTGCTGGTCTGCAACACCGAGGGAGTATGGGCGGAGGACAGGCGTCCGCGCACCCGCCTCGCCTTTACCGCGGTGGCAAGCGACGGCATGGAATTCCAGACCGGGCAGGAGATACCTGCCTTCGGCATGGGCTTTGAGGCTTATGAGCTGATAGACCCGGAAAAGGATGGGCGCACCGCCGCCCGGACTGCCGTTACAATGCTTCACGGAGTGGATTGCCCGGCGGGATATATGCCGGTAGTCATAGACGGCGGCTTCGGCGGAGTCATACTCCACGAGGCCTGCGTGCATTCATTGGAGGCTACCTCCGTCGCCCGCGGCAATTCCGAATTTTGCGGAAAGCTGGGCCAGAAGATAGCCAGCGATATAGTTACCGCCATAGACGACGGCACACTCCCCGGCGAATGGGGCAGCATACGCTACGATGACGAGGGCAACCCATCCCAGTGCAACGTACTCATACAAAACGGCATGCTTAAGAGCTATCTTGTGGACAGGCTGGGCAGCCGGATAATGAACCAGCCCATGACAGGCTCCGCCAGGCGGCAGAGCTACGAGTTCGCACCCACCTCCAGAATGACCAACACCTTCTTCGCCCCCGGCTACGACGACGAGGAGGAGATGATAAGGACCATGGGAGAGGGGCTTTTTGCGGCTAAGATGGGCGGAGGCTCGGTGAACCCGCTGACAGGCGAATTTAACTTCTCGGTGCTGGAAGGCTACTGGGTAAAGGACGGCAAGATACACTGCCCGGTACGGGGCGCAGCCCTCATAGGCCGGGGGGCGGAGGTGCTGATGAAAATAGACCGGGTAGGCATGAATATGTGGTTTGGCCACGGCATGTGCGGCTCACGCTCCGGCAGTGTGCCTACAAACGTGGGACAGCCCAGGATAAGGGTGAGCGGCATAACCGTTGGCGGAAAGGGAGGCAGACTGTGATGCATAACGGGCTTGACAGGGAGCATAAGGCCGGGATAAAGGCGGACGAGAAAATAAAGGAATACGCCCACAGGCTCATGACCATTGCCATGGACAGGGGCTGCGACGGTGCGGAGGTATGCGTAAACGAGTCCGACGAGTTCTCGGTAGGTGTACTGGAGGACGAGGTGGACGACTATACCGTAAGCTCCTCCTTCGGTTTAGGCATAAGGGTGCAGAAGGACGGAAGGAACGGCTACGCCTATACCGAAGCTATGGATGACCCGGAGGGCTTTGTGGAGGAGGCCATAGATAATGCGGAGACGGTAAAGAGCGAGGATATACACCCCATGGCGGAGCCTGCGGAGTATCCCGAAATACAAAAAAAGACCGATGCCCTGAAGGACATGGATGAATCGGACAAGATAGAGCTCTGCAAGGCACTGGAACGGGAGACAAAGCGGTGCGACGGCCGGGTAAAGCGGGTGGCCTGCTGCAAGGTAGTCACCGCAGGCGGCAGATTCTGTATATACAACACTCTGGGCCTCAGGGCCGAAAGGAGCGACAGGGTATCCTGCTGCTATGTGGAGCCGGTGCTGGAGGATAAGGGCCAGATGCGGGACGGCTTTGCATTCCGGGCAGACGGTGAGGCGCTGGACATAGCGGGCTGTGGGCGGGAGGCCGTCGATGAGGCCATAGCCGCCATGGATCCCGCGCCCGTAGCACCCGGTAAGTACGATATAATACTCCGCAACGACGCTATGGCAAGCATATTGGGTGCTTTTGCAGGCATGTTTTCTGCCGACGCCGCCCAGAAGGGCCTTTCGCCCCTGGCGGGCAGGGAGGGCGAGGATATGGCGGCAGAGTGCGTCACGCTGATGGACGACCCTCTTTACCCCATCAATCCAAGTCCCTTTGACGACGAGGGTACTCCTTCCGTAGCCAAGGCGGTGATAAAGGACGGAAAGCTGGAGACGCTGCTGCACAACCTCAAGACCGCCAAGAAGGCGGGGGTAAAGTCCACCTCAAACGGCGGCAGGAGCAGCGCCGGCTCGCCGGTAGGCGTGAGAATAACCAATTTTTACATAGCGCCAAAGGAAGGTACGCTGGGGCAGCTCATAAGCGAGCTGGGGGACGGCCTGCTCATCACCGACTTTTCCGGCCTTCACGCCGGGGTGAACCCGGTGAGCGGCAAGTTCTCGGTGCTGTGCAAAGGGCGGCTCATAAAGGAAGGCAGGGACGTCCGTGCCGTAAACGAGATAACGCTGAGCGGAGATTTTACAGAGCTGCTCAGATCCATAGTAAGGGTGGGCGGTGACCTGCGCTTCTCAATGCCCGGAGGCAGCTGTGTCGGCAGCCCCTCGGTAATGGTACGGGGCGCCATGATATCAGGCCGGGGCGATGGCGGCCAATAACCGGAAAAAACAGGAAAACAGGGCATTTTGTTTGACAAGGGGCCGTAAGGAAGTGTATAGTTAATATATGATGTGGAAGGATACACCCATTTTTCGGACAGGCCTTCCGAAGCACACATGAACGGAGAACAGGAGGAAAAGGTGTTCGATGTAGGCGACAGCGTGTTTTATCCCATGCATGGGGTGGGTATCGTGGAAAGCGTTGAGGAAAAGGATATGCTTGGCGAAAGGGCCAAGTATTATATCCTGCGCTTCATTACATCGAAGCTTACGGCAATGGTGCCGGTAGCCTCGGCCGACAGCGTTGGCCTGAGACCTGTGATAGACTCTTCGGAGTGCGAGAAGATCTTTGAATACCTTGACGCGGCGGCAGTGTGTGCCGAAAGCGAAAACTGGAACCAGCGCTACAGGGACAACCTGGCAAAGCTCAAGGGCGGCGACATATACGACGTCGCCGACGTTATAAAGTGCCTCAAAAGGCGGGATTCCCTCAAGGGCCTCTCCGCAGGGGACAGAAAGATGCTCATAACCGCCCGGCAGGTGCTCTCTGCCGAGCTTTCGGCTGCCAGTGGCAGGGATATAGACGAAATCCGAGATATTATCGGGTAATATCAAAATAAGGCCAAGGGCCGTTAAACGAAAGGAATTAAGAATTGGCTAAAAAAGTCGCAAGACTATTGCTCACCCTGGCGGGAGCCGCGGTGGGTGTGGGGCTTGTAGCGCTTGCGAACAGGGTTATCACCTTCCCGGAAGGGCTTACGCTGTATCAGCGCATGCTTCCATGGGGACTGGCGCTTGTGTTTGTGGGTTCGGGTACTATTATTGCAATCATTTTTAATCTTTTATTTGCCGAACCGCTTACCGCCGCCATAAGCTATGCCGAGGCCGGTATGTCAGCAATGCCAGCGGGGCAGCTGCTCTACTGCGTTTGCGGTCTGATCGCCGGGCTCGTTGTTGCATTTTTGGCGAGCACTCTGGTGGCGCGCTTCAAGCCTGCGTGGGTAGTTCTGGTCATAGACGTAATACTGTACATCGCCTTCGGATACCTTGGGTGGAGCGCCATGAGCAGGCGGAAGGGGCAGTTCCCCATACCCGCCGCGGGCGGCCACGGCAAGGCTCACGGCTCGGCACGGCCCAAGCTTCTGGATACCTCCGTCATAATCGACGGACGCATCGCGGAAATATGTGATACCGGCATAATTGAGGGCGAAATAATAGTGCCGAGCTTTGTGCTCAGGGAGCTTCAGCATATCGCGGACAGCTCCGATGGCCTCAAGCGCAACAGGGGCAGGCGGGGGCTGGACATACTCAAGGGCATGCAGGATAAAAAGTCCGTCCCCATCACCGTAGTCAGCACTGACTATAAGGATGTGGACGAGGTGGACGCCAAGCTGATACTCATGGCATCGGAGCTTGGCGGCGTGGTCGTAACCAACGATTATAACCTTAACAAGGTGGCGGCTGTGCGCAAGGTACCCGTGTTCAATATAAACGAGCTGGCAAACGCCCTCAAGCCCATCGCAATGCCCGGCGAGGAAATGAGCGTGTTCGTGGTCAAGGAGGGCAAGGAGGCCGGCCAGGGTATAGGCTATATGGACGACGGCACGATGATAGTAATAGAAAACGGCAGGCGCTTAGTGGGGGAGACGGTGGACGTCACGGTTACAAGCGTATTGCAGACCTCGGCAGGCAGAATGATATTCGCCAAGGTAAAGCAGGCATAGAAAAAAGCAGGGCCGATTGCCCGGAGTTAAACCAAATATAAAAAATATTAAGAAAGGCCATTATTCTCGTTGACAACCTTGACACGCGGTGTTACAATAATATACTGCGTTAGCATGGTAAATTGCGGGGATTGGCCTTTTTACAGTTGATTTTTCCCACAAAAATCATGCTGGGTATCCTATGCCCACAAAATGGAAATGCTCATATGGAGTGACGCGCCGATAATATAATCCATGGTTATATGGTAATAACAAAGTATAAGGAGTGAACGCGATGGTGCATGAGGTTTACATGGGCAAGAAAAAGCGCATGAGCTTTTCCCGTATCAATGAAGTTCTTGATATGCCCGACCTGATAGAGGTTCAGAAAAATTCCTATCAGCGCTTTGTGGAGGAGGATCTCAAGGAAGTTCTTGACGACATTTCGCCCATTACAGACTATTCTGAAAAGCTCGTCCTTGAGTTTGTAGATTACTCCATAGATTTCGACCATCCGAAATACTCGGTGGAGGAATGCAAGGAAAGGGACGTAAACTACTGCGCCCCGCTTCGCGTTACAGTTCGCCTTATAAATAAAGAGACCGGCGAGGTCAAGGAACAGCCCGTGTTCATGGGCGACTTCCCTCTTATGACCGAGCAGGGCACGTTCATCATAAACGGTGCAGAGCGGGTAATAGTCTCTCAGCTGGTCCGCTCACCCGGCGTATACTATTCCGAATCTATAGATAAAGTCGGCAAGCACCTCTTTGCCTCTCAGGTGATACCTAACCGCGGCGCGTGGCTTGAGTACGAGACCGACAGCAACGAGATAATGTACGTAAAGATCGACCGCCAGAGGAAGGTCTTTATAACTGCGCTGCTGCGTGCCCTGGGCTACAGCTCAGACGGCGAGATACTGGAGCTTTTGGGCGAAGACGAGCGCCTGAAGATAACCCTCGAGAAGGATACAACCAAAAACACCGAGGAAGGCCTGATAGAGATATACAAGCGCCAGCGCCCCGGCGAGCCTCCTACAGAGGAATCCGCGCGCAGCCTGCTGAACGCCCTGTTCTTTGACAAGCGCTACGACCTTGCCAGAGTGGGCCGCTATAAGTTTAATAAGAAACTCTCCATCGCCTCACGCCTCCACGGCCTTACTGCTGCGGAGAACGTCATAGCTCCCGGCACCGGCGAGATACTTGCCACTGAGGGAGAAATAATAAGCCGCGAGACCGCCGAGGCAATCGAAAACGCCGGCGTACACGGCGTATACGTCGTAGCGCCCGACGGCGCCAGGGTAAAGATACTCGGCAACCTGTTCGTCGACGCCAAGTGCTACCTGAAGTTCGATCCCGAAGAGGCCGGTCTGAACGAGAAGGTACATTACCCCACCTTCATGAAGCTTCTGGAGGAAGCGGGAGACATGGAAGAGGAGGAGCTCAAGAAGTTCCTGAAGGCCCGGGTGTACGACCTTATACCCCGCCATATCATCACCGATGATATAACCGCCTCCATAAGCTATCTTCTCGGCATGAGCCACGGCATAGGCCGCACCGACGATATCGACCATCTGGGCAACCGCCGCATAAGAAGTGTGGGCGAATTGCTCCAGAACCAGATCCGCGTCGGCATGACTCGCCTCGAGCGCGTGGTGCGGGAGCGCATGTCCATACAGGACACCGAGACCGCCATGCCCTCCAACCTCATAAATATCCGCCCCGTGACGGCCGCCATAAAGGAGTTCTTCGGTTCATCTCAGCTGTCCCAGTTTATGGACCAGACAAACCCCCTTGCGGAGCTTACCCATAAGCGCAGGCTGTCCGCTCTGGGCCCCGGAGGCCTGAACCGTGAGCGCGCCACCTTCGAGGTTCGAGACGTTCACTATTCCCATTACGGCCGCATGTGCCCCATAGAGACCCCTGAAGGCCCTAACATAGGCCTTATAAACTCCCTTTCCACCTATGCCCGCATAAACCGCTACGGCTTTATTGAGGCGCCCTACCGCAGGGTGGACGGGAAGAACAAGAGCATAAGCAACGAGATAGTTTACCTCACCGCCGACGAGGAGGACGACTACATAGTGGCTCAGGCAAACGAGCCTACCGTTACCGACGAGAACGGCAGGGTGTGGTTTGCCAAGGACAGGGTCGTTGCAAGAAGGCTGGACGAGATAATCGAAGTAAAGGCCACCGAGACCGACTACATGGACGTATCCCCCAAGCAGCTGGTGTCCGTCGCTACCGCAATGATACCATTCCTGGAGAACGACGACGCTAACCGCGCGCTGATGGGCTCCAATATGCAGCGTCAGGCGGTGCCCCTCCTCAAGCCTGAGGCTCCCGTGGTGGGCACAGGCATGGAGTACAAGGCTGCACACGACTCAGGCGTCGTGGTGCTATCCCGCCAGCACGGCGTCGTAAAGCGCGTTGACGCAAGCCATATAGTGATAGCCGGCGATGACGGCAACGACAGAACCTACAACATAATCAAGTTTAAACGCTCCAACCAGGGCACCTGCATCAACCAGCGTCCCATAGTGGTAAAGGGCGAACAGGTAATACCCGGGCAGGTGATAGCGGACGGCGCCTCCACCGATCAGGGAGAGATAGCGCTGGGACGCAATATCCTCATAGGCTTTATGACCTGGGAGGGCTATAACTACGAGGACGCCGTACTGATAAGCGAAAAGCTCGTCAAGGAAGACGTCTATACCTCCATACATATCGAGGAGCACGAGACCGAAGCCCGCGATACCAAGCTGGGCGAGGAGGAGATAACCCGCGATATCCCCAACGTGGGCGAGGACGCGCTGGCCAATCTGGACGACCGCGGCATTATCCGCATCGGCGCAGAGGTGCAGAGCGGCGACATACTGGTCGGCAAGGTAACGCCCAAGGGCGAGACTGAGCTCACCGCCGAGGAGCGGCTGCTCCGCGCCATATTCGGCGAGAAGGCAAGAGAGGTCAGGGATACCTCCCTCCGCGTGCCTCATGGCGAGGGCGGAGTCATAGTAGACGTAAAGGTATTCACGAGGGCGAACAAGGACGAGCTGCCTCCGGGAGTAAACGAGCTGGTTCGCGTATACATAGCGCAGAAGCGCAAGATATCCGTAGGCGATAAGATGGCGGGCCGCCACGGCAACAAGGGTGTTGTATCCAGGATACTTCCCGAGGAGGATATGCCCTTCCTGCCCGATGGCACTCCCTTGCAGATAGTCCTGAACCCTCTGGGCGTTCCTTCCCGAATGAATATAGGTCAGGTGCTTGAGCTGCATCTGGGCATGGCCGCCAAGACCCTTGGCTGGAACATCGCTACCCCCGTATTCGATGGCGCTACCGAGGAGGACATAAAGTCCATGCTGGTAAAGGCAGGCAAGGACTGGGACGGCAAGACGGTGCTTTATGACGGCCGCACCGGCGAGCCCTTCGAGAACAGGATATCCGTAGGCTATATGTACTACCTGAAGCTGCATCACCTGGTAGACGACAAGATACATGCCCGTTCCACCGGCCCCTACAGCCTGGTTACTCAGCAGCCTCTGGGCGGCAAGGCCCAGTTTGGCGGCCAGCGCTTCGGCGAAATGGAGGTTTGGGCACTGGAGGCCTATGGCGCTGCCAATACCCTTCAGGAGATTCTCACCGTCAAGTCCGATGACGTTGTGGGCCGCGTAAAGACCTATGAGGCCATAGTCAAGGGCGAGAATGTGCCTGAGCCGGGCGTACCCGAATCCTTCAAGGTGCTCATAAAGGAGCTTCAGTCTCTGGGCCTCGATATAAAGGTGCTCAACGAGACAAAGGAAGAGATAAAGATCGGCGAGATGATAGACGACGAGGATGTGGCGCCTATGGACGTCAACATGGCGGGCCTTGAGGACACGCCGGATCAGTATGCAAACGACAGCGACTTTGCCGAGTTTGACGAATTCGATTTTGACGATGCAGCCGACGACGGAGATGACTTCGATATTTCCGCAGACGGCGACGATACAGACGACTTGAACTAAATAAGGCCGAAGGGAGATTAAGAAATTGTTTGAGCTTACCAATTTCGACGCTATACAGATTGGCCTTGCCTCACCTGAAAAGATCCGCGAATGGTCCCACGGCGAGGTAAAGAAACCCGAAACCATAAACTACCGTACCCTGAAGCCCGAGCGCGACGGCCTGTTCTGTGAGCGCATATTCGGGCCCACCAAGGACTGGGAGTGCCACTGCGGACGCTATAAGCGGGTGCGCTACAAGGGCGTTGTCTGCGACAAGTGCGGCGTAGAGGTAACGAGGGCAAAGGTGCGCCGCGAGCGCATGGGCCACATAGAGCTGGCCGCCCCCGTATCCCATATATGGTATTTTAAGGGCATTCCCTGCCGCATGAAGATGCTGCTGGATATGTCCCCCCGCTCCCTCGAAAAGGTGCTGTACTTCGCGGCCTTTGTAGTGCTGGATCCGGGCACCACCCCCCTCATGTACAAGCAGGTGCTCTCCGATAAGGAATACCGGGACGCCCAGGCTGAGTACGGGCCGAAATCCTTCCGCGCAGGTATGGGCGCAGAGGCCATAAAGGAGCTTTTGCAGGCGCTGGACCTTGAAAAGCTGGAAGAAGAGCTCCGCAGGGAGATAGACAACTCCTCCGGCCAGAAGCGCAGCAATGCCATCAAGCGCCTGGAGGTAGTGGAAGCCTTTATAAAGAGCGGCAACAAGCCCGAGTGGATAATCATGGACGCAGTGCCAGTGCTGCCCCCCGAGCTTCGCCCTATGGTACAGCTTGACGGCGGCAGGTTCGCCACCTCCGACCTGAACGACCTGTACCGCAGAGTTATAAACAGAAACAACCGCCTCAAGAGACTGTTGGAGCTGCGCGCGCCGGATATAATAGTCCGCAACGAAAAGCGTATGCTTCAGGAGGCGGTGGACGCGCTCATAGACAACGGCAGGCGCGGACGCCCCGTTACCGGCCCCGGCAACAGGCCCCTCAAGTCTCTGTCCGACATGCTGCGGGGCAAGCAGGGACGCTTCCGCCAGAATCTGCTGGGTAAGCGCGTGGACTATTCCGGCCGTTCCGTTATAGTCGTAGGCCCTGAGCTCAAGATGTATCAGTGCGGACTGCCAAAGGAGATGGCGCTGGAGCTGTTCAAGCCCTTCGTAATGAAGAAGCTTGTTGAGGACGCATACGCACACAACATAAAGAGCGCGAAGCGCATGGTAGAGCGTGTAAAGCCCGAGGTCTGGGACGTACTGGAGGGCGTAATAAAAGAGCACCCCGTACTCCTCAACCGCGCGCCTACGCTGCACCGCCTGGGCATACAGGCATTCGAGCCGGTGCTGGTAGAGGGCCGCGCCATCAAGCTGCACCCCCTTGCGTGTACCGCGTTCAACGCCGACTTTGACGGCGACCAGATGGCGGTCCATGTGCCCCTTTCCGTGGAGGCACAGACCGAGGCCCGCTTCCTCATGCTGGCCTCAAACAACATACTGAAGCCTCAGGACGGCAAGCCCGTTACCTGTCCTACTCAGGATATGGTACTTGGCTGCTACTACCTGACCCTCCAGCGCGACGGCATGAAGGGCGAGGGCAAGGTCTTCTGCAGCCAGGACGAGGCCTTCATGGCATACCAGATGGGCGAAGTCACCCTCCAGTCCAAGGTGAAGGTGCGCATAGAGCGGGAATGGGAAGGCAAGAAGTACCGCCGCGTCATAGACACCTCCGTAGGCCGTCTCATATTCAACGACGCAATACCTCAGGATCTGGGCTATGTGCCGCGGGATACGCTGGACGACATGTTCAAGCTGGAGATCGATAAGCTGGTAGTAAAGAAGGATCTGGGAAAGATAATCGACCGCTGCTACCGCAAGTACGGCCCCACCCGCACCGCAGAGATGCTGGATGCCGTAAAGGCGCTGGGCTATAAGTATTCCACCCGCGGCGGCATAACCGTAGGCTTCCAGGATATACAGGTACCTGCGGAGAAGAAGGAAATTATCGCCAAGGCCGAGAATGAGGTGGCGGAGATAGACAACCTGTTCCACGCCGGTATGCTTTCCGACAGCGAGCGCAGGAGCTACGTCATAAAGGTCTGGGAAGATGCTACCGATAAAGTTACCGACGCGCTGATGAGCTCGCTGGATCCCTACAACCCCATCGCTATGATGGCGGACTCCGGAGCCCGAGGCAGTAAGAACCAGATACGTCAGCTGGCAGGTATGCGCGGACTTATGGCAGATCCTTCCGGCCAGATCATAGAGGTGCCTATAAGGGCTAACTTCCGTGAGGGCCTGACAGTTCTGGAGTTCTTCATAAGCTCCCACGGCGCCAGAAAGGGCTTGGCGGATACTGCACTGCGTACTGCAGACTCCGGTTATCTCACCAGAAGACTGGTGGATGTATCTCAGGACGTCATAATCCGCGAAGAGGACTGTGCCGCTTCCCGCGGCGAACGTCCAAAGGGCATGCCCATAAGCGCCATTATGGAAGGCAACAAGGTAGTAGAGCCCCTCAGCGACAGGCTGCTGGGCCGTTACACCGCAGAGGACGTTTACGATCCCACCACCGGTGAGCTCATAATCCCCTGCAACGAGATGATAACCTTCAGCATACGCGACCGTATAATCAACGCAGGCATAAAGACCGTAAGCTGCCGCAGCGTATTCACCTGCCGCAGCGAGCACGGCGTGTGCGCGCACTGCTACGGCGCCAACCTGGCAACCGGCGGCAAGGTAGACATAGGCGAGGCCGTAGGCATCATCGCCGCTCAGGCCATAGGCGAGCCCGGTACGCAGCTGACCATGCGTACCTTCCATACCGGCGGCGTTGCATCTGCCGACGATATAACACAGGGTCTTCCCCGTGTCGTTGAAATATTCGAAGCGCGCAAGCCCAAGGGCCTTGCGGTCATCTCCGAGATAAGCGGCCGCGTGTCCCTTACCGAGGGCAAGAAGAGGGAGGCTACCATAACCAACGATGACGGCGAGAGCGCCAAGTACCTTATCCCCTTCGGCTCAAAGCTGAGAGTCAGGGACGGCGACATGGTGGACGCAGGCGACGAGCTGACCGACGGCTCCATCAACCCCAACGATATACTGAAGATAAAGGGCGTAAAGGGCGTTCAGGCATATATGCTCAAGGAAGTACAGAGCGTATACCGTCTCCAGGGCGTTGAGATCGCGGATAAGCACATCGAAGTCATTATCCGCCAGATGCTCCGCAAGGTACAGATAGAGGACGCGGGCGACACTACTTTGCTCCCGGGCGAGCTGGTGGATATATTCGCCTTCGAAAACGAGAACGAGAGGGTTATACTTGAGGGCAAGCAGCCCGCAGTCGCAAAGCGCAAGCTGCTGGGCATAACAAAGGCCGCCCTGGCTACCGATTCCTTCCTATCCGCCGCATCCTTCCAGGAAACCACCAGGGTGCTCACCGAAGCCGCTATAAAGGGCAAGGTGGATCCGTTGGTAGGTCTCAAGGAGAACGTCATAATCGGCAAGCTTATACCTGCCGGCATAGGCCTCAAGCGCTACCACAACGTAGAGGTGCGTGAGAAGGAAGATATCCCCACCGTAACCGAACAATAAATACAGCCTTAAATGGACCCCATGGGCGCGAGCTGTCCATGGGGGCTATTGTATGGAGGATCAGAAATGGCAAAATACACAAGGACAGACTGTCCGCTGTACGGCGGAGAATACTGCAAAAAGCTCAATATGAAGAGCTGCAGAACCTGCACTGTGACAAATGACAACGCCGCGGGCATAAAGGCGGATATCGACGCCATAGAGAGCCTTATGCCGGAGGGCGGTATGGCTCGCTTCTTCGAAGGAGAGGAGTGCGTACTCTGCAAGGGCGAAAAGAAAAACAGGGCGGATTGCTACGCCATGGCTGATATAGGCCATCCGGAACCCAAGCGGGAGGGAAGGAACGCCATAGGCTTAAAGACAAAGCTACGCATAGGCTCCATGCTGCCGGTGCAGCTTTCCTGCTGCTCCAACTGCCGCAAAAAGCACAATGCCGCTTCTAACCGCGAGGCGGCAGTCACCCTTACCGTGGCAATAATAATGCTGGCCGTGCTGAACTTCACGCCCACGGCTGAGGCCATAGCCGCCATAGGAAGCTACATGCCGCTGCTGCTGTTTGTGATAGTAGTGGGTGGAACGTGGCTTATAGGCAGGGG
>ULWH01038892.1_pt1 | contig 12884 bp, 9 predicted proteins | sample 1960201 | NCBI WGS metagenome assembly ULWH01 (sample SAMEA4835808, study PRJEB28245) | human gut metagenome | biome: gut microbiome; material: fecal sample | place: Denmark | collected 2008
AGCCAGGCGGTGTCTACTTTACTTACGCCCGAACAGATACAAGCCGACGGGTCTTTTCATTTCGGTTTGCTTTACCAGTGGGGCTATGCTTTACCGTGGGCTCCCGCGCAGCGGCATGACGGGACAAAGGCTATTCCGGTATTCGATATAAACGGAAACGAGACGACCCCTGCCGGGTTTCAGACTGTCGCTGCATCGACGGATGCCTGGAATATTAACAAGACTGCTTCCGATCCTTGTCCGGCAGGATGGCGCGTGGCACCGGCCGGAACGTTTGGCGACCTGGTGAATTACGGTGTTTTTCCGGCAAGTAATACCCTAACCGATGCCGGCCGCCTTTATATACAGGGAGGGGTCAATGCCTGGTTCTTTGCCAATGGCTGGCGTACGGGGAGCAGCACTTTTAACGGGATGGGAAAAGGAAGCGTCTGGACTTCGGGTTCGGCTTCAGCCGGACAAGGAACAGCCCTGATGTTTACTACCGGCGGAGAAGTGGAGGTGAAACCGGCTGTGGGCGTATCGTCACTGGAGGCTATGCCGGTAAGATGCGTACAAAATAAATAAGATAAATAAAGAAAGATATGAAGAAACGAACTCAATGGACGATGTCTGTGGTCAGCGGGTTACTGCTCTGGCTGGCAGGAGCCTGCGTGGAATCGGACGTAGGAAGACAGACCGGGGGGAGCGATTGGCTTGCGGTGAAGATCCCGACGGGGGTATATCCTTTGCAGAGTACGGCACCGGTCGATACGAAAAGTGTGCCTGATACGACAATGACCCGGGCAGGAGAGGTGACTTATCAAAGGGCGATCGTCCTGCAATACAAAAACGGGAACCTGCTCAATACCGGACACACGGATATTGAAAACTATTCGATCGGAACATCTATCAGTGCTTCCCTGCAGGCCGGGGAGGGATGTAATATTTATGTGCTGGTTGTTAATGAAACGACCACGTCCGGAGGTGATGCAGTTTTTGCCACTGAAGCGGGATTGAAATCGGCTTCTTATGATCTGTACAATTTGATACCGTCACCCACCGACAACGATATCCCGTTGACCGGTTCCCTTACAAACGTAAATGTAGTCAGGCTGACGATAGACGGAACCGAATCGGGATTAATACAGCAGGGAAGCGGTGAAACAAAGGTAGAATTGAGCCGTATTGCGGCGAAACTGAATATGACGATGACCTACAGCGTATCCGGATATAAGGTGATAGCATCGAGCGGCCGGATACGGAATGTCCCGTCGAAAATGTATTTTACCGATCAGGACGGGGATGTTTTTCCGACTGAAGGGGCTGACGGTGCTTTTACTGATGTCCCGTTTACCGTGAGCGATTGCGACGGCGACAATAACGACCAGCCGGCAACCACGCTGATCCGTTATCTGCCCGCCAATATACGCGGAACGAATCCGGCAGTGACATTGCCACGCGAAAAATATAGCGGCACAGCACCGAAAACATCGGTAGACCGCTGTACTTATATAACGTTTACGGCAGAAGAAAAGAAGAACACGTCACATACGCTTGTTTACAGTTTCTATCTGGGAGGAAATACGACCTCCGATTTTAATATACGGCGTAATTACATCTATACGATGAACAGCACGATTGCACAGGCCGGAGAAGGCGACCTGCGCGTCAGTGAATCGGGTAAGGCTCCTGTTGTGGTAACAGATCCGCTGGCCCAGTCGGTATCGTCTACCGGTGCTGCGTTGCGCGCCACGCTTACTACTTTCGGAACTACTCCTACAGAATACGGCTTTTATTACAGGGAAGGAAATACTTTCGAAGGGTCGACCGGGGCGACAAAAATAACGGCTTCCAATTTGTCCGGTGACAATTACTCGGTGACACTGACCGGTCTTGTTGCTAAGAAGGTCTATTACTACCGTGCCTATGCTGTTTGCGGAGGACAAACGATCTACGGTTCGCAGGCCTCTTTTTCGACTAATGCGGATGGAGCTCCGGTACTGGCTACCGTGGTTGCTCCCGTGTCGGCAGCAAATGGTCTGAGTGCGATTTCTGCCGGAAACAGCGTAACCGGTGCAGGCATTTTGTCGCAAGGTATCGTTTATTCGAAGACGGGTAGTTTCGATTATCTGACGGGGGGAACCCGTGTGGATGGTATTCCTGCCGCTGCATCTCCCTTTACCGTTACCTTGGGTAATTTATCGAAAGGTACTGACTATTATTACCGTCATTATGCTTCCAATGCTCAGGGATATGTGTACAGTGCATCGGAAAGCAGTTTCCGTACGAAAGATACTCCGTCTGTGCCGACCGGTGGAACCGTGGCTTCTACTGTTGTTGACCAGCTTACATTTTCAGCCACTCTTCCGGAGCGTAAAAATGCGATAGACGATTATCCGACCGCTGCCGGAGTAAAATACTGGACTTCTGATCCCGGCACAGATCTTACTACCGCAGGTAATACGTTGTCTTTCACTTCGCCGCAAGCAACAGGCAGTAAGAGTGTGAACTGGGCGGAAATGGTTGCCGGACAGAAGTATTGGTATTCCTTTTATTCGACTAACGGGGTGGGGACGGAATATAGTGCAAAACAAAATTTCACATCTTCTGCCTTATTGCCTGATCCCAGTCCGAAAACGAAAGATATTGGTCCGCAAGCAGTGAACGGGGCATTTACAGTGACGACCGCTCGCAATACCAGTGCCGCGGTTACATCCGGAACGGGGGTTTCTGTTGCCTCCGGTAACGGTACGGCAAGTAAATCGATCGATATGGCTGCCAATACCCCAGCCGGTGGTTCCCGTACGGCAACCCTTACGTTTACTACGGCAGGGGAGTTGCCGCTTCGGAGCAATACCATCACTGTTACACAATACGGGGTGGTTTTTCCGGCATCATATACTGATGTAGGTAATATTCCTAATACGGGACAGGCTACAATGGAGGTTGCCGTGTCGACCAATATACCCTGGCAGGCGAGTAATGGCGGTGCCTCCTGGTGTACGATCGGCAACGGTGTCCAGACGGGAGCAAATACAAAAGAGGGTGATACGAAGAATTTCACATATACGGTAGCCAAGAACGAAGGTATACCTCGTGAAGCAACCATTACGGTGCAAGGAACAGGTGCTTTTGCTGCCTATAAAAAGACATTCAAGATATCGCAGTTGACAGGAACCTGGTTGAATATAGATAAGGGAAACCAGACAACCGGCCCACAGGCTACCGCCCATACGTTGGCGGTGAGTAGCAACGCGACCTGGACGGTGGCTTCCAATAATACCGGTATAGCGACAGTCAGTCCTGCTTCAGGCAGCAACAGTGGAAGTGTGAGCGTGTCGGTTAAGGCCAATACCACGACCGGCTCCCGCGTAGCGACTGTTACGGCTACTCCGGCAGGTAATACGGCGAAGAGTTATACGGTTACACAATACGGGGTGGTTTTTCCAGCATCGTTTGCCAATGTTACTGACGTACCGGCTTCCGGAAAGGGTACAACGAATATTTCCGTTACATCGAATATCCCTTGGCAGGCTACCAGCAACCAATCCTGGTGTACGATCGGTAGCGGCAGCCAGACGGGAGCGAATACCCAGACCGGCGATACGAAGAATTTTACTTACACAGTGTCTGCCAATACCGGTGCTGTCCGTACGGCGACTATAACGGTGGAAGGAACAGGTAGTTTTACCGGCTTCTCAAGAACGTTTACCGTAACTCAGAAAGCCGGCTATCAGGGGAATCTGAGACCGAATGATCCGAATAATAACGATCAAACGAATGAATTTAAATAATAGAAAATATTGAAACAGTAAAATGAATAATAAAAATGAATAAAAACGATCTTCAAATACAACGGCTAAAAGCGATGGTTTGTATGATGTTTATGCTCGTTATCCTATCTGCTTGTACAGATGAGATAGAAGCCGACAAACCGGACAACGGGGCAGGAACGACCGCTACGCTCGAACTCTCGCTATCCGTTCCGCCGATGTTGGAGACAAAGGCGATGATTTGTGAGGCCGACTCCGGCAGTGAAGCCCGTAAAGCCGGTTTTTACTATGAGATGCAGGTACTGACCACCGATACGGTAGGCACAGATAGCTTGCAGGTTGCCACAAAAGCCGCATCGTCGCTAAAGAATGTCTATGCCTTTTTGTTCAAGAGCGACGGTACGTTTAACGGACGTGCTTCGCTTGCTACGGCAAATATCAATTCCAACTTATCACTGGTATTTTCGAATATCGCTGACGCTTCGGCTGCGGGCGGGCGGTTGGTGATTATTGCCAACGATGCTTCGGCTTCGGTTAATTATACCAGCAGTACTGCCTTTGCCAGCTTCAGTGGTACTTATGCGGCTTTTCAGAACTTGACCCTAACAAGTGCCGTTGCTTCGGATGTCAATATTCCTTATGTGGGGAGTGCTACGGTTTCTTTATCCGGCGGTGCTTTTACTGCCATACCGGTTGTGCAGCTTTATCGTATGTTGGCCAAGATCGTGCTGACAAACAGTACGTTTTCGATCACCGGGGGGCCGGCGCGTAGTTCTATCAATTTGTATAAGGCGGGTAATAAATATTTCGGTACACCTAACAATTATGATGGAACCGGTTCGGTCGTGACTGCTTCGGGACGGTATCTGACCACGGCTACAGCCGGAAGCAATGCGAATAGCAACACGTGGTATGTGGGAGAGAATGTGCAGACTACGGTAGCGGATGCGGCTTATATACAATTGGGTACGAATACAAAGTCGGTTGTTAACACGAGCCCTGCTGTTGGACAGGAATATATATCTTCCGGAGGCTATTCTTTCACCTATAAGGTTTATTTGAATAATTATGCTTTAAGGCGTAATAATGTATATAATATAACGGTCAATATAAGTGGGACGTTGGCCAGGCATTTGGAGTTGGCTGCCGGCAATAGTAATGTATCGGTTACCAATACGGTTGTTCATGGTGGCCTTAACATCGGAAAATTCGGTGGAGCCTCAGGTTATACAACCGGAACGGGAACTGCTCCGACTATAACCGGTTCTTATACAAAAAATTTGCTTATACAACCGAATACATCCGGGACAACGGCAACGGATAATGTAACCAAAAAGTGGTCTGATAATACTACTACCCAGTTGCAGACAGAAACCCGTAAATATTGGGATCGTACTTATACGTTGGCTCATATTGATAAAACAGCTGGTCTGGCTTATGATTATTGTTATAACCTTACAATTGGGGATGTTGCTAAAGGAACTTGGTATTTACCGACTCAGGCTCAGTTGGCGGCTATGTGGGGGATACTTCGAGGCATACAGGGAAACAGTTCCTACGCGGACTACTCTGCGTTCTACGCCAACACCTACTGGAGTTCTTCGGAGGGCAGCGCTGGCAACGCGTGGAACGTGTACTTCAGCGATGGCAGCGTGAGCAACTACGGTAAGACCATTACGTACAGGGTGCGGTGCGTCCGGGATCTTTAACGATTTATCAATTTATCTATTTAGGAGGTGACATTTTCAAATCCCCGCGTAAGCGGGGTCAATATAAAAAATTAGCAATACAATGACCGAGAAAGAGATACTTGAACTGGAAAAAGACAATTACACTACCATTCATTTGCATTTGGTTGGTATTTTCTGGCGTGCATACCAACGCAGTGCACTGGGCTTTTGTAAGGAGATACGGCCTTACAAAATGAATGTGCGTAGTAATAAACGACAACGTACGGTTGTCTCGTTCCTGGGATTCCCGGATTCTGCTTTGCAGGAGATTCTGGCAGTTGACGGGTGTGTCCGGGTGGATGATTCGCATATAACGCTTCCGATGCAATACCTGTCGGATGAGGAAGTAACCGAAATGTTACCGGTCTATAATGATCTACCTGAAAAAATACCGACGGTGGTTGCTCCGGCTGTTACGGCTCAGGAAAGGAAAAGTTTGTATTCCGGTTTATCCGGCCAGATCATGTCTTTTCCCTTGCATAGCAGCACGCCGCTCGAATGTATGGAGTTTATTGCCGGCTTGCAAAGACAATTGAGCAGCGATGGGTTTGTATGATAAGACACCGGTGTATCTGCGGATGCAGGAGCTGATCCGGTTGGTATATTCCCTGTCGACACATGTGTCGCGCGAATATAAATATACCCTGATGCAGGATATCAAACGCGATGTGATGAATCTGACGCGTTATGTTTTCAGGGCGAATACGGCGGACGATAAACGTCCGCATCTGGATCGGTTGGCAGAAGAGTTCGAATTTGTAAGGATGGAGTTGAGGCTTTGTTTCGATCTGCGGTTGTTCGGGATCGAGAAGCAGGCGCAGATCATCCGGTTGCTCGACGATATCGGACGGCAGATCAACGGTTGGCGAAAAAGTTGCAAATAAATTAGTATAAACAAGTTTCCATCGATCCGGAATGAGGAGGTGTCAACTATCAGGCCTTCCCCAGTGTGAGAAATGGTTATTCCGGTTGTCCACCGGTTGTGATAGCAAGCAGCCGGTCAATAATGTCGCGGGATTCCCCGGTGATGTGTCAATAGAGACAACTATCTGCGTTCAACGCCAACAACTACTGGAGTTCTTCGGAGAACAGCGCTAACAACGCGTGGAACGTGAACTTCAACAATGGCAACGTGAACAACAACAATAAGACCAATACGTACAGGGTGCGGTGCGTCCGGGAATAACAATATTATGGAAACAAAACAAAAGAAGAAAGATGGATGTGAAATTGGAAGACTTGCTGGCCAGCTATCTGCAATGCCGCTCGAATAAGCGGAATACGAAGGCTGCGCTGGAATTTGAGCGGGACTGGGAATCGGGACTGATGGAGCTTTACCGCGAATTGTATGAAGACCGTTACCGGTTATCGCCTTCGTATTGTTTCATTGTGGAGAATCCGGTGAAGCGCGAAGTGTTTGCCGCTGCATTCCGCGACAGGATCGTGCATCACTATGTGGTGTCGCGCCTGGAACCTTTCTGGGAGAAGTACTTTGTTTTCGATTGTTACTCCTGCCGTAAAGGGAAAGGCACCCTGTTCGGGGCAAACCGGCTGAAACGTTTTATTGCCCAGTGTTCGGAAGGGTATACAGCGCCTTGCTATGTTTTGCAATGCGACCTACAAGGATTCTTTATGAGCATCGACCGGGAGTTATTGGCGGAACGCCTCGATGATTTTCTGGGTGAGTATTATACGGGAGAAGATTTGGATACGATGAGACGTCTGGTCCGGATGATTGCACTGGCTAACCCGCTCGATGGGGTGGAGGTAAGAGGCAATCCCAGATTGTGGAAAGATCTGCCTCCGGATAAGAGCCTGTTTGCCGTTAATGGTTTTCCTACGCCGGCACAAAAACGGAAAGGGGTACAACTGGACTTGTTCCGTTGCGGGAAACAGATCGGTCTGCCAATCGGCAACCTGACCAGCCAGTGGTTTGCTAATTTTTACCTGGCACCGTTCGACCATTATTGTAAACATACGTTGGGGCTACGTTATTATGGCCGTTATGTGGATGATTTCTTTGTGGTGCATTCCGATCCTGATTATTTAAAGTCGCTGATCCCGAAATTCAAGGAATTTTTATCCTGTGAACTGAAAGCGCGGTTGCATCCGAATAAAGTAAAACTGACCGATTACCATAAAGGAATTTCTTTTATCGGGGTGACTATAAAAGGAAGTACGATGTTATCGGGGAAACGGATAAAGAAAAATACTCGTAAGGCGTTGCAGGGATGGAACGAACTGGCGGAGAACAGGAAGTTGACGGATGAGGAGGTCGAACGTTTTACACAAATGATGAATTCGTATCTGGGATTGATGCGCCACCACAACAGCTACCGGCTGCGTGTGTCGTTGTTGGACGGTATGTCGTCGCGGTTACGGAAGTATTTTTGTATAAATACGCCGGATAAAGTAATTAGCTGGGATCGTGTCTATCATAAGGCATGGCTGAGTGTACGGAACGAGTGTTATTCCCGTTTACATGCTCTGCGGCATAAGTATCCCGATAAAAAGTTCAGTTTTGAAGAGTTGTATAATGATATATGTATGGAAAGATATTTAAAAAGGATGGGAGGAATATAATATGGGATATAATAATCTTAAGTGCTTATTGGTATTAATGTTGTTGTCTGTTTTTTCATTGTCTGCACAAGTTGTATCTACGGCAACAGGTTATCCAGTGATTGATTTAAGTGCATTGGAACCATTGGGTGCAGTGTTATCATCATCAGAAGCTGCTAGCAGACGAACAGAAATGAATGCACAAACACCTACAAATGATGCGTCATTACCTGTTGGTGGTGATGAAAATGGTGTATGGAATGCAAAAATGTCTGTAAAATTTCAAGTAATGCGGGCAAATAGAAGTACTGGAACTGATAGAGCTAATGCTTGGGCTTTATGTAAATCATATAATGGTGAAGGTGGAACTGCTGGACAATGGCGTTTACCTACTCAACGTGAACTTGAAATGATATGGATATTACATCCTCAATTAATAGGGAAAGCAAATTTCACTGCATTTAATACTAGTAGTTATTGGGCTGCTACGGAGTACACTGCTACTAGTGGATGGGCTGTACGTTTCAGTGATGGTTATACTAGCAGTAACACTAAAACTACTTCGACTTATGTTCGGTGTATTCGTGATCTTTGATAATTTACCGAGTCAATTCAGACTTTATAACAACTTCATTCCAAACAAAAACAGAAAAAAATATGAATAAACAACAAGCGGTGGCTTTATTAATCGTTCTTGCGATGACGGGGTGTACCTCTTCGCGTAAACTAATGGAAAACGAAAGGGTAGATATTGTTCCCGAACAACAAATCCCACTTTCCCGTACGCAGTCGGTTCCCCAGGTTCAGGTCGATGCAGCATCTGTTTACGAACAGATGATCGAGTATTATGTGAATAACACAGGAAAGATCTTTTTAGAAAAACCTTCGGATCAATGGCAGACTGTTTCCCGCCATCTGGAAGCTGCTCTGCTGTTTAAGCCGGGCAGTACGGAGCTTTCCCCTGTTTACGGGAGTAACCGGACGGAACTGGAACGGTTGGAACGTGAATTGTCAGCCTTGCTAAGTGATGAGGCGGGACGTTTACAGGCAGTCCGTATCACCGGCTACGCTTCTCCCGACGGTAGTTCGCGCCGGAATGAAGAACTGGCTGTAGGCCGTGCATTGCGTTTTCGTAATTATCTGAGCCGTAAGCAGGGAATACCGGAACAAAAGGTCATTGTAGAGCAATGCGTGGAGGATTGGAACGGGCTGGTACGGCTTACAGCAGAGGGCGGAAAGCCTTATGCGGCTGAGGTGGCCCGGGCTGTAACAGGTACGACCGATCCGGATGCCCGACGCAAAGCCTTGAAAGCGATCGGTAAGGGGCGTGCCTGGAAAGATATGGAACAGACGCTGTTTGCCCGGTTGCGGCGAATGGAGTTGGAAGTGGTATTTGAAACGAAGGAACCGGCAGTTGCTGATGAAACGGAACAATCGTCGGTCGATTTGAGCGGGTTATTGGCACGGTTCAACCGACATCCGGAGGGGCTGTCGCAGGAAGAATTGCTGGCTATCGCTCCGGCATTTCGTCCGGGAACCGAACAATATCGTGAAGTATATGAGCAGGCGGCCTATCGTTTTCCTGATTGTGTGGAGGCACAACTGAATGCCGGTAGTGCAGCCCTTGCAGCCGGCGATACGGAGTCCGCACGTTTTTTTCTCAAACGGGTGGAAGGTAACGAACATGCCTGGATCAACCTGGGGGTACTTGCCCTGATGGAGAACGATCCGGAAACGGCTGCCGGATGGTTCCGCAAAGCGTTGCCGGTGAAACCCGGGTTGGCGCGCAAGAATCTGGAGTTGATGCATGTTCTCTATTTAACAAAATAAATGAATGATGGAGGAAGCGGATAAATACCTGGATGCGTTCCGGACAACCTTACCCGTGCTGATCGATAAGGAAATGAACAAGGTGCGCAAACAGCAACGGGGGTTGATCGGGCTGGTTTGTGTGTTGCTGGCTACCAACCTGTTGTTGTTGGGAGGCGCTATGTGGATACTGCTGGCACCTAAGACGGAAACGATGGATGTGACAGCGGCTCCGGTGGCAGAAGAGATGGCAGAAGAGACAAAAGAGGAGGTTCCTGTCTTTATCGAAGAGACAGTGGCCGAACCGGAAAAGCCTGTCATGACGAGCGACGATCCGCTTACTGCTTCAGCCATGCGGGCTGCCGACCTGGCTGCGCAGCGTAGCCGGGCAGAGCAGCGGGTGAGACAGGCGGATGCCGCGGTGGTCGATAAGAAAACACATACTTTATCGATACCGGCTTATGTATTGACGGAAAGAGGTATGACATTGCGTTCGCTGGCACGGCGTTATTATGGGAATGAAGTGTTCTGGGTTTGCATCTACGACCGGAATATGGATGCGTTGTCGTCGCCCGACATCCTTCCGCTGGGGATCCGTCTGAAGTTGCCCCGCCCGGCAGACTATGGGATCGATGCTACCGATCCTTCGTCGTTGCAGCGAGCCCGTAAGCTGGGGCGGAGCTTGCAGGAACAATGATACGTGAAAAACGAACTATTAAATAACAACAGAGATGAAACAACGTACACGATTTTCCGGGCTGGTAGCCTTCCTGTGCCTGATGGCAACTACAGCCCTGGCTCAGAGTTATACGATCCGGTTTGTAAAGGGGACAGACAGGATAGACCGTCAGGATAGCCGTACAGTAGGTAACCTGGGTGAATTGGTTTCCCGCCTGTCTGACTGCAAACACCAACTGGAGAAGGGACGCTATGTGGTGGGACTGACAGCCTTTCAGAATGTAGTGGATCGTTACGATCCGGCTGCGAAAAGCTTATCGTTGGCACAGGCGGCCGCTTTGCAGGAGTACCTGACGGATGTGTGTTGCCTGAATGACTCTGCACCGTTTGACCTTTCTGTCGATGCCCGGACCGATCTGGACAACCGGGTGATCGTGGAGTTGAGGAAACAACCGACCAAGACAGACCGGCAATCGGATGTACCGACACCTTCGCAGGAGGAGCCGGAGCTGTTCCGAAAGAAAGAAACACAGGCTTCGACTTCGGAGCGGAAAGAGGCGCAAACGGTGGTACAGGCAGAAAAGCCGGCAGCATCTTCGGTCTCCCCTACAAACGCGAACCGTTTCCTGCTGGGTAATATCGGATTGGGAGTAAAGACGAATGTGTTGCTGCTAGCCGGATTGTTGCCGGACGGATCGATGTATTCGCCGGTAGTGAATGTGGCCGCGGAGGTCTATTTCAGGGAGCGTTTTTCGGCGCAGTTGTCGTTTGCCTATGCGATGCCTTATCATAAAGGGGATAAAAACGACCTGTTCAGCGTGACCGGTTTCGTGGTGGAGCCGCGCTGGTGGCTACGGGGCGACGGGAGTTTCCGGGGTTTGTATGCCGGAGTGTACGGTCAGTACGGCAGTTTCGATGTCCGTATCAAAGAAGAGCTGGAAGATAACTGTACCGGTTCTTTCTATGGCGGTGGTATCTCTGCCGGCTGGCTGCAATCTGTGTGGCGCGGTTTTTATGCCGAGGCCGGTGTGCGGGTAGGTTACCGGAGCGATGCGGTGGATGTGTATTCGTATACCGCCGACAGTCCTTATAAGAAAGAGGCTTCCTATACGCTCAACAGCTTTACCCTTCAGGGATTCAGTCTGTCGGTCGGATATAGATTTTAGAAAACAATAAAAGGGAATGATAATGACAAAAGAACTGATAACGATCTTTCTGGGAATTTTACTGCTGGTAACAGGCTGTCAGGAGGATTTGCCTCAATCTGCAAAAATCGAAGAGGGGAAGGAGAACCTGGCGTTTAGCCAAGGGAGTGGTACACGGACGGTGAAGGTAACATCCAGCCATGCCTGGACAGCTGTCTCGTCGGGTAGCTGGCTGACGGTGTCGCCCGATAAAGGCGGAGCCGGTACACATGAACTGACGCTGACGGCTGCTGCCAATACGACAACATCGGCACGAACGGCGCAGGTGAATATACAGGTAGGACATAAGGTCAGCACGATAAAGGTTTCGCAGGCACAAAAGGATGCGCTGGGGCTCGATCGCAATTCGGAAGTGGTGGCATGGCCTGCCGGTTCCGTCTCTTTTACGTTGTCTGCTAACGTGGATGATTATGAGATTACCAGCGATGCAGACTGGTTGCAGCCTTCTCCGCTGAAGTCGGTCACGGAACAGACGCTGGTGTTGGTCTATGAAGAGAACGAAACCTATGAAGAACGTACTGGAACGGTGACTGTCAGCAACGGGACATTGAGTTCTTCGGTTACGGTTACGCAAGGGGGACGAGGAGCTTTGTATTTTGTAATCGAACGTGATACGGTGGCATCCACCGAAGTGCAATATGAACTGGCCTTGATGAAAAATACGGAGTTGAGTGGTCTGCATCTGCTCGACGACGCTTCATGGGTCAGTCTACCTGCCGATACCAAAGCGATGCCGGAGGAAGAACGTCTCTTGTTGACCTTTCAGCAGAATATGGAAACGGAACCGCGCGAAGCACGGTTGGTGATAAGGGATGAAAGCACGGGAGTCCTGTTGACCGATACCTTCACGCTGGTACAGCGGGGATTGGAGAATATGCTTCTGGTGGAAAAGGATCTGTATGAAGTAGCGATAGAAGGGGAAGAGTTCGGTGTTCCGGTAACTGCCAGCGGGCCTTTTGAAGTTATTTTACCGGAGGATGCTCCCTGGCTGACCGGTTCGGCGGGTGTACAACTGGGTGGTACGTTACAATTCATGGCAGAGGCGAATACCAGGCCGCAGCCACGTACGGCTGTGATCGTGTTGCGGCTGCAAAGTGAAATCCCGGTTGAAGCGACCGTGACGGTTACACAGGCTGCAGCCGAAGTAA
>ULWH01029594.1_pt1 | contig 12783 bp, 9 predicted proteins | sample 1960201 | NCBI WGS metagenome assembly ULWH01 (sample SAMEA4835808, study PRJEB28245) | human gut metagenome | biome: gut microbiome; material: fecal sample | place: Denmark | collected 2008
AAAGCCTGTCGGCTTTGCCAGCTCCCCCAAAGGGGGAGCTTTCCGAGAAGATGAACTTGCCGGTATTGCGAAAAAACTCCCACTTTGGGGGAGGTGGCATCGCGTTAGCGATGACGGAGAGGGCAAGCCCGCTGGCGGAATGGATTGCGTTCCATACAATTGCATTTCTTCCCTATTGGTGCTAGACTAAAAGCACAGTAACAGGATTGAGAGGGAACTGGAAATGATCAAAAAATGGAGCGTGAGCTACCCGGCAGTGAACGGCACGGAGCAGCGGCGGGTCTATGTCTACCTGCCCACCATGTACGAGGCCGATCCGGACCGCCGGTATCCGGTGCTGTATATGTTCGACGGCCAGAACGTCTTCTTCGACGAGGATGCTACCTACGGCAAGAGCTGGGGCATGGCGGATTATCTGGACTACACCGACACGCCGCTCATCGTGGCGGCGGTGGAGTGCAACGCGGGGCCGAACAACGAGCGGCTGGTGGAGTATTCGCCCTACCGCTTCGATGACCCCCAGTACGGCCACTTTGACGGCAAGGGCGCGGCCACGATGAGCTGGTTCATCCACCGGTTCAAGCCCTTCATCGACCGCAATTTCCGCACCCTGCCCGACCGGGGGCACACCTTCATCGGCGGCAGCTCCATGGGCGGCCTGATGAGCCTGTACGCCCTTCTCAACCACAACGACGTCTTCAGCCGGGCGGCGGCGCTGTCGCCTTCCATCTGGGTCTCGCCGGAAAAGCTCGACGGCCTTGTGGGCCGCGCCAAGCTCGAACCGGGCACGGTGCTTTACATGGACTACGGTTCCCGCGAGATGGGCAACCACGACGGGATGCGCAAGGGCTTTGCGGAGATGTGCAGCAAGATCATGATCCGCGGCATCCATCTGACGTCCCGTCTGGTGCCCGGCGGCACCCACAGCGAAGCCAGCTGGGAAAAGCAGCTGCCCTTTGTGATCCACACCCTGATGTACGAACTGGATTGACCCTACAAAAGGAGGAATCAACGATGGAAATGCAGTATTTTAAGGATTACAGCCCCGCTCTCGGCCGCGAGATGGAGTGCAAGGTCTACGGCCATGCGGGCCGCCCGATGCTTTACATCCCCTGTCAGGACGGCCGCTTCTTCGACTTTGAGGATTTCCACATGGCCGATACGCTGGCCCCGTGGATCGAGTCCGGTCAGGTGATGGTCATTTCCATCGACACCATCGACAAGGAAACGTGGTCGGACACCAGCGGCGACCCCTACTGGCGCATCCGCCGCTATGAGCAGTGGATCCGCTACATCGTGGAGGAGGCCGTGCCCAAGATCCAGCAGATCGCCCGCGAGCGGAACGGCTGGGACGGCGCGCCCGGCGTCATCGCCTTTGGGTGCAGTCTCGGCGCGACCCATGCGGTCAACCTGTATCTGCGCTTCCCGAACATCTTCTGCGGCTGCATGGCCCTCAGCGGCATCTACACCGCCCACTACGGCTTCGGCAACTATATGGACGAGCTGGTCTATATGAACTCCCCGGTGGATTACATGGTCAATTTCCCGGAGAATCACCCCTATATGGAGCTGTTCCGGAACCAGAAGGCCGTCATCTGCTGCGGTCAGGGCGATTGGGAGCAGCCGGACACCACGTGGTATCTCAAGCGCATTTTCGAGGCCAAGCACATCCCCATCTGGGTCGATCTGTGGGGCCACGATGTCAACCATGACTGGAACTGGTGGTATCAGCAGGTCGTGTATTATATGCCTTATATTTTAGGCTAAGCAAAGAGGAATCAACAAAACCATGAGCAATTTTATCTTTATCTCCCCGAACTTCCCGACGAACTACTGGCAGTTCTGCCGGGAGCTGAAAAACGACGGCATGAACGTCCTCGGCATCGGCGACCAGCCCTACGATGAGCTGAAGCCGGAGTTGAAGGACAGCCTGAACGAGTATTACAAGGTCGGCAGCCTCGAAAATTATGACGAGGTCTACCGCGCCGTGGCCTTCTTCACCTTCAAGTATGGCCGCATCGACTGGCTGGAGTCCAACAACGAATACTGGCTGGAGCGGGATGCCGCTCTGCGCACCGATTTCCACATCACCAGCGGCTTCCAGACCGAGGACATGCCCCGCATCAAGTACAAGAGCAAGATGAAGGAGTATTACCAGAAGGCCGGCATCGCCACCGCCCGTTATCACATGGTGGATGACTTTGAGGGCTGCAAGAAGTTCATCGAAGAGGTCGGCTACCCGGTGGTCGTCAAGCCCGACAACGGTGTGGGCGCTTCCGACACCCACAGGCTGTCCGATGAGGAGGAGCTGTGCACCTTCCTGACCTACAAGAGCATCCATCACCCGGATGTTTCCTACATCATGGAGGAGTTCGTCCGCGCCGAGGTCAACAGCTACGACGCCATCATCGACGGCAGTGGCAACCCCATCTTCGAGGCGGGCAATGTCAGCCCCATGTCCATCATGGACATCGTGAACGACAACGACAACTCCATCTACTACATCATCAAGGACCTGCCCGACGACACCCGCGCCGCGGGCCGCGCCGCTGTCAAGAGCTTCGGCGTCAAGAGCCGCTTCGTCCACTTCGAGTTCTTCCGGATGAGCGAGGATCAGGCCGGCATGGGCAAAAAGGGCCAGATCGTTGCGCTGGAAGTCAACATGCGCCCCTGCGGCGGCTTCACGCCCGATATGATCAACTTTGCACGCTCCACCAATGTGTACAAGATCTGGGCCGACATGATCGCCTTCGGCGGCACCGATATGCCCGTCGGCGAGCACTTCTACTGCCCCTTTGCGGGCCGCCGCGACGGCAAGCACTTCGTCTACAGCCACGAGCAGCTGATGCAGAAGTATCAGGACAATATGCGGATGGTGGACCGCATCCCCGACGCCCTCTCCGGCGCCATGGGCAACCAGATGTACGTGGCCACCTTCCCCACCTTTGAGGAGATGGAGCAGTTCTACGCCGACGTCCTCGCCGTCACCGACGAGAACAACGACGCCATCCAGCAGGAGTTGGTGAACGTGCTGGCCCTCGGCGAGCCCGCCGCCAAGGCCCTCATCCCAAAGCCCAACCTCTCCCCCGCCGTCAAGCCCACCACGGCCGTGACGAAGACCACGACCAAGGCCGTCACCAAGACGGACAGCCGGAAGAAAAAGTAAATGATAAAGAGACCAGCCCCGGAAACGGCCTGAACGGCATCGTTTCCGGGGCTGGTCTGCGTTTCGGAAATGTGCTATACTGTCCTCAAAGACACTGTTGAGAATGAGGTACGAGTATGAAAATTCCTGCAAATGGTTTTACACATGCTGGCAAGTTCCACGCGGATGATGTCTTTGCGACGGCGCTGCTGCAGATCATCCGCCCGGACATCAAGATCACCCGCGGCTTTGTGGTGCCGGACGATTTCGACGGCATCGTGTACGATATCGGCTTCGGCATGTTCGACCACCATCAGGAGCCGCGGGAAATGCGGGCCAACGGCGTCCCCTACGCAGCCTTCGGTCTGCTGTGGCGGGTGCTGGGGCCCGGCCTTGTGGGCGAGCGTCAGGCGCGGCTCATCGACGAAAACTTCATCCAGCCCCTCGATCTGAACGACAACACCGGCGAGCAGAACAGCCTGTGCGACGCCATCGGCTTCTTCAACCCGGTGTGGGACTCGAAGGAAGATCAGGATACCTGCTTTTTCAAGGCGGTGGCCGTGGCGAAGCAGATCTTAGAAAACCAGATCGCCAGCGCCAACGCCGTGAACCGTGCGGATGAAAAGGTCCAGCAAGCCTACAAAAACTCCCGCGACGGCATCGTGGTCCTGCCCTGCTACCTGCCGTGGAAGAACGGCCTGTACCGGACGGATGCCCTCTTCGTGGTCTACCCCAGCCAGCGGGGCGGCTGGAGCGCCCAGTGCGTGACCGACCACAAGACCAAAAAGCCTAAGCTCCCCTTCCCCCAGTCGTGGGCGGGCCAGCCGCAGGAGGTCATCGAGCAGAAGAGCGGCATCGAGGGCATCAGCTTTTGCCATGCCAGCCGCTTCCTCATTACGGCCAAGGACAAGGAGACCGCCCTTGCGGCCTGTCGTCAGGTGTTGAAAAACAACGGGAGACTGTAAGATGAGCGGCGGAGCGGAACACGAAGAACGGGCCTACGTCTATATGGTGCGGTGCGCGGGCGGCCAGCTCTACACGGGCTGGACCAACGACCCCGGTGCCCGGCTCCACGCCCACAAGACCGGCAAAGGGGCCAAGGCGACGCGGGCCATGGGGGCCAAGCGGTTCGCCTACTTGGAGCGCTGTGCCGACAGATCCGACGCCCTGCGCCGCGAAGCAGCCCTGAAAAAGCTGCCCAAGGCGAAAAAAGAGGCCCTGTGCGCGGAATGGGAAGGGAAGAATCTGCCCCGGCTGTCGGTGGCGACCCGCGCGGATGCGGCAGACATCCTTGAAATTTACAACTGGTACGTGCTGAACCACACGGCGACCTTTCAGGTCACGCCCTCCACGCTGGAAGAGTACGAGGACTGGGTGGACAACACCCGGAAGGTGGCCCCGCTGCTGCTGGCGCGGGACGCCGAGGGCAAGCTGCTGGGCTACGCCTGTGCCCACCGGTGGCACCCGCGGGAAGCCTACGACTGGTCGGTGGAGAGCACCATCTACTGCGCCCCGGACGCCCGCGGCCTCGGTGTGGGCACCCTGCTCTACCGCGCCCTGCTGGAAGTGCTGGATGCCTGCGGCTACTGGAATGTCTACGCCCTTGTGGCCGACCCCAACCCCGCCAGCGAGCACATCCACCAGCGGCTGGGTTTCTCCTGCGTGGGGCGCACCCCCCACACGGCCTATAAGTGGGGCTGGCTGGGGCTTTCGACGTGGTGGCTGGCGCTGCGCTCCGGCAGCGAAAGGCCCGCCCCCATCCGGCTCGCATCCCCCGAAGAGACCGCCGCCATCCTGAAAAAATACGGCAGCATATAACGCAAGAGCCTCCCGGTTTTCACGCCGGGAGGCTCTTGCGTTTGTAAGGGGGCTGTCCTCGGAGAGGACTGGGGGAGTTATTTCAGCATCTGCTGGACCTTGAACCACGCCCGCGCCACTTCATACTTGGAAACGCTGCGGTCGGGGTCAAAGCGGGAAGCGTCGGTTTCGTCGGCGGACTTCACAAGGCCGTTGTCGATGGCCCAGCGGGTCGCCTTCTGCAGCTCGCCGTCCTCGGCGGAAACGTCGCCGTACAGCGCCGGGAGCACCACGTCGGGCTTGCCCGCCGTCTCCCACAGCAGCTTCACCAGCTCACGCCGGTTGGTGGGCACCGGCACGCCGTCGGGCAGGGAGAGCTGCAAATAGCTGTCCACACCGAGGCTCACGCCCTGCCACACCAAGATGCCGGCCGCCGCGCCGCCCACGGCCACGGTGGCCATGGTGCCCAGCACCGACGGGCCGTCGTCATCGTCCGGCAGCTCCGCCGGGCGGATGTCCAGCCGGATGGTGAAGCTCTTGTCCTCGGTGTACTTGCTCAGGTCGGGCATGGTAAAGGTCAGGGACTCGACCTTGTTGCTGAAGGTGGAATCCTTGTCCATCAGCGCCTTGATCAGCGCGGTGGGCAGGTCCCAATAGTTGAAACTCATGCCATCCTGACCCTCGCCCACGGTCAGGCACACTTCCTCGTCTGCCTTCACCACCGCGCTGGTCTTGCCGTTCACAAGCCCGCCGCCGGTCACGGTGAGGGTGTAGGCGTTCGGAGTGATGGGCTTGCCATTGAGCGTGCCGGTGCCGGTGATGGAATCGCTGACCGTGCCGGGGTCAATGTTGGTGACAGCGCCATTGAACACGCCGTTTGCGATGGTGCCGTGGTTCTCAACAGCGCCGTTGAAGGTGCCGCCCAGAATGCCGCCGTTGTTGATGACATCTCCGTTGAAAGTGCCGCCCTGCACGGCAACGCCGTAGCCGATGAACAGCTTGCACTCTACGGGAGAACCGTCGGAGATTTTGCTGAAATCGATCTGCGCATTCGACAGGAACAGGAAATCACCGTGTTCCGGGTTGCCGAGGATGTACTCCCAGCCTTCCCCCTTGCAAGCGGTCTTTCCGCCGTTGGATGCGGTGGGGTAGCCATTGGTCATGGTGAAGGGTTCATGAATGATCGAGTCGTTCAGCACGATATCTTCTTCTTCCGGGGGAGTAAACGTGTAGTAATCCGAATCCGGCTCCTTCTTCAGGCCGCCGTAATCGGCTCTGCCGTTGATGTGGTGGATCGTGGAATTTTCAAGCTTTACAGTGAACTTTGGAGTTCCGGTAAAGTAAAGTGGGTATACGCCGCCATGAGATAGATGCTGGTTTACCGTATAGAAGATTCTGCCGCCATCTATGTTCGTCATTGTATGGCGTGTAAAACCAGTGCCAGAGGGCGACCGTAGGCCAAACAAACAGCTCAGAGTGCCGTTGTTTGTGATCCATTTTCCCATGAACAGGATGTCTTTCACTGTACCAGAATTGGAGAAGGTATCTCCGGAAAATTTGCCGCCGGTGATCGCCGCACCCTTGTTCACAACAACGTTGCACCTGACAGTGTTGCTATAGCGCGTGCTGGTAGCGTCGCTAGGTTTAGTATAAGTAAAGTCATAGCTCCCGCTTTCCAGCGTCAGCGTGGTGCCGTCATACGTCCAGTCCGTACCATACCAAATCGTCTTATTGTCTTCCGTACGAGATGCGGCATTGCTGGTGTCGGGGATGCCGTCGGTAGTCATCACAAGGTCGGTAACGTAAGGCTCGCGGTTCAGCACAACATCTTCGCCCGCTTTGGGAGTAAACGTCTGGTAACCCTTCCAATCCGGTTTAGTCAGGCCGCCGTAAAGCTTTTCGCCGTTGATGCAGGTGATTTCTTCATTCGATGAAAGTTTTACTTCAAGAGTCGGAGTTCCGGTAAAATAAAATGTACCCTCGCTGTACGTAGTTGTTGTGTTTCCGAATGCGGATGAATAAAGTAACACCTCGATGGTTGAGTTGTCCGCAGCTGTCAGCGAGTGACATTCAATGGTGCCTATGCCGGTAGGTTTTGAGTTGTCGGAATTGGGAGGGAACAGACAGTTCAGAGTGCCGTGGTTTGTGACAGAGGTTCCTTTGAACAGACCGTTTGTAACGGTGCCATAGTTCGAAAGGCTTTGTTCATTGAACATACCGCCGACGATCATTGCGCCATCCTCGACAACGATATTGTTCACATTGACGCAGTTGAGGTGGTCGCAATCGTCGAAGTGTTTGCTATCGCTGAATCCGGGAAAAGTATAATTAAAATCGTACTTGCCGCTTTTCAGCGTCAGCGTGTCGCGGGCAATTCCAATTTCATACGTCCAGCCGTCGCCCTGATAAACACCCTCCGAAATCTTTGTTGCTCTGGAAGGGTCGGGCTTTCCGGTGTCATTGTCCATTACGAGGTCGGGCATTTGACCGGTAAGCCCATTACTCGCATAAGCGGCGAAATCGATACCCCCCCCCGTATCTGCGAGGGCAGATACCGGTAAAAGGGAAAGCATCATGCTGAAGGCAAGAAGCAGGGCGAGAATGCGTTTTTTCATAGGGGCCTCACTTTCCGTTTTGTAGCTGCATAGAGACGACGGTTTTCTTGAACTGATTGTACCATAAAATGCGTCAAAAAGAAACAAAACCTGCGTGAATGGGGGTGTTTTGTGCGTGAACGGCGGTTCCGGGGCGCGAAGGGGCCGAAAAGGCCCGGCAAAAGCCTCCGCATATATGCAGTATGATTGCATAAAAATTGTATAATTTACAAAATATTTGCATAAACATACAAATTGACAGAAACCGCACCGGAAACGGGCAGAAGGTTTGGCGGTTTTCGGCATTGACGGAAAAACCGCACGGCGTATAATAAAAAGCGTGATAAGCAAGCGATGAATCGAGCGTGCCGGGAGGGATGCCCGGTGCAGAAAAACAAAAGTGTAATCATGAAAATAAAGGAGCGTTCATCATGAAAAAGGAAAACATCAAAAAAGTCGTTCTGGCCTACTCCGGCGGTCTGGATACCTCCATCATCATTCCTTGGCTGAAGGAAAACTACAACAACTGCGAAGTCGTCGCCGTTTCCGGCGATGTGGGTCAGGGCACCGAGCTGGACGGTCTGGAAGAGAAGGCCAAGAAGACCGGCGCTTCCAAGCTGTACATCCTCGACCTGAAGAAGGACTTCGTGGAGAACTACATCTTCCCCACCCTGAAGTTCGGCGCCAAGTATGAGGATTATCTGCTGGGCACCAGCTTCGCCCGCCCCTGCATCGCAAAGGCTCTGGCCGATATCGCCATCAAGGAAGGCGCAGACGCCATCTGCCACGGCTGCACCGGCAAGGGCAACGATCAGGTCCGCTTTGAGCTGACCCTGAAGGCCCTCTGCCCCGATATGGCCATCATCGCTCCGTGGCGTGAGTGGGACATCGAGAGCCGTGACGAGGAGATCGACTACGCCGAGGCCCACAACATCCCCCTGAAGATCAACCGTGAGACCAACTACTCCAAGGACAAGAACCTGTGGCACCTGAGCCACGAGGGTCTGGATCTGGAGAACCCCGCCAACGAGCCGCAGTACAACAAGCCCGGCTTCCTCGAACTGGGCGTGTCCCCGGAGCAGGCTCCCGACACCCCGACCTACCTCACCCTCCACTTTGAGCAGGGCATCCCCACCGCCGTGGACGGCAAGGAGATGGGCGCTGTGGAGCTGGTGGAGTACCTGAACAAGGTGGGCGGCGAGAACGGCATCGGTCTGCTGGACATCGTCGAGAACCGTCTGGTGGGCATGAAGAGCCGCGGCGTCTACGAGACCCCCGGCGGCGCCATCCTGTACAAGGCCATCAACGTGCTGGAGACCATCACCCTCGATAAGGAGAGCGCACACTTCAAGGCACAGCTGGCGCAGAAGTACGCCGATATCGTCTACAACGGCCAGTGGTTCACCCCGCTGCGGGAGGCGCTGGATGCCTTCGCCAACAGCCTTGAGAAGACCGTGACCGGCGATGTCAAGCTGAAGCTCTACAAGGGCAACATGATCAACGCCGGTGTGACCTCTCCGTTCACCCTGTACGATGAGCAGACTGCTTCCTTCGGTGTCGATAAGGACTACGACCAGTCCGATGCCACCGGCTTCATCAACCTGTTCGGCCTGTCCATCAAGGAGCGTGCAAAGCTCTCGAAGAGCTGGCCGAAGATCGAGGGCTAAGCGGTACACAAAGCCAACTTTCCCCGCTGCGTGTTTTCTACACTTTCACACAGCGGTTCTAAAACCGGCATGGTTGCCGGCGGCACCGCCGCAGGAGCGTTTTCCCCTGCGGCGGCTTTGCCGTTTTTAAGAGGTATATTTTTATGGCAGAACAACTCTGGAAAGGCCGTTTTTCCAAGGCGGTCGATTCGCGCGTCAACGACTTCAACTCTTCCATCCGCTTTGACCAGCGGATGATCGCGCAGGATATGCGCGGCAGCGGCGTTCATGCCGCCATGCTGGCAAAGCAGGGCATCATCTCCGAGAAGGACTGCGAGGACATCCTCAACGGTCTGGCTTCCATCGCGGATGATCTGGCTTCCGGCAAGCTGGAGATCGACCCCAACGCCGAGGACGTCCACACCTTTGTGGAGCAGACCCTGACCGCCCGCATCGGCGACGCGGGCAAGCGGCTGCACACCGGCCGCAGCCGGAACGATCAGGTGGCGCTGGATATCCGCCTGACCCTGCGGGACTACAGCAAGATGCTGCAGGGCCGCATCGTCGAGCTGGTGCAGGTCATCTGCAAGAAGGCGGCGGAGAACACCACCGCCGTCATGCCCGGCTACACCCATTTGCAGCGGGCCCAGCCCATCACCTTCGGCCACGCGCTGATGGCCTACGCATGGATGCTCCTGCGGGACTTGCAGCGCTTTGAGGACGCCACCGCCCGGATGGACGCCCAGTGCCCGCTGGGTTCCGGCGCGCTGGCCGGCACCACCTACCCGCTGGACCGTCAGTTCACCGCCGAGAAGCTGGGCTTCGCGGCTCCCTGCGCCAACAGTCTGGACGGCGTGTCCGACCGCGATTTCTGCATCGAGCTGGCCGCTGCCATCTCCACCTGCATGATGCACCTGTCCCGCCTGTCCGAGGAGATCATCCTCTGGTGCAGCTGGGAGTTCAAGTTCATTGAGCTGGACGATGCCTTCACCACCGGCTCCTCCATCATGCCCCAGAAGAAGAACCCGGATGTCACTGAGCTGATCCGCGGCAAGACCGGCCGCGTCTACGGCGACCTGAACACCCTGCTGGTCATGATGAAGGGCATCCCCCTCGCCTACAACAAGGATATGCAGGAGGACAAGGAAGCCATCTTCGACGCCGTGGATACCCTCGACCTCTGCCTGAAGACGGTGACCCCCATGCTGGACACCATGAAGACCCTGCCCGCCAACATGCGCCGCGCCGCTGCCAAGGGCTTCATCAACGCCACCGACTGCGCCGACTACCTGACCAAGAAGGGAATGCCCTTCCGCGACGCTTACAAGCTGACCGGCTGCATGGTCTCCGACTGCATCGCCAAGGACAAGACCCTCGAAGAACTGTCCCTCGACGAGTTCAAGGGCTACAGCAGCCTGTTCCAGCAGGATATTTACGACGCCATCGACCTGATCAAGTGCTGCGAGGGCCGCACCAGCTACGGCGGCCCCAGCGAAGCCAGCGTGAAACACCAGATCGAACTGGCCGCCGCACAGTTGGACGCATGGGAGGCGAACAACGCATGAGCGTGAAAGTTTTTATTGACGGCTCTTCCGGCACCACCGGTCTGCGCATCGCCGACCGTCTGGCCGCCCGGCCGGAGATCGAGCTGCTGAGCATCTCTGCCGAGGGCCGCAAGGACGTGAACGAGCGGGCGAAGGTCATCAACTCCGCCGATCTCGCCTTCCTCTGCCTGCCCGATGCGGCCTCGAAAGAGGTCATGCCCCTGCTCCGCCCGGATGTCAAGGTGCTGGATACCTCCACGGCCTTCCGCACCGACCCGGCATGGGATTACGGCTTCCCGGAGCTGAAGGGCCAGAAAGAGAAGATCAAAAATTCCTATCGCGTGGCCGTGCCCGGCTGCTACGCCAGCGGCTTCATCAGCATTGCCCGGCCTCTGGTGGAGCTGGGGCTGGCCCCGGCGGACTATCCCTTCAGCTGCACCGGCATCTCCGGCTACTCCGGCGGCGGCAAGAAGATGATCGCCGAATATGAGAGCGCCGACCGCCCGGCCCATAGCAAGATCGACGCCCCCAAGAGCTACGGCCTGACTTTGGCCCACAAGCACCTGCCGGAGATGCAGAAGGTCAGCGGCTTGGCCCACACGCCCGCCTTTGTGCCGGTGGTCTGCGATTACTATTCCGGGATGCAGGTGCTGGTGCCGCTGGACCTGAAGCTGGCGGGCACCACCGCCGAGGCCGTGGCCGAGGGCATCGCGGATTATTATAAGGACGGCGCAACGGTCTCCGTCCACGCGCTGAATGAGCCGCTGCCTGAAAACGGCCTGTACTCCAACGCCCTCTCCGGCTCCGACCGGATGGAGCTGTACCTGACCGTGAACGCGGCGGGCGACCAGATGATGCTGATCTCCCTGTTCGACAATTTGGGCAAGGGCTCGTCCGGTGCAGCGGTGCAGTGCATGAATCTGATGCTGGGGCTGCCGGAAACGGAAGGATTGGAGTAAAGGACTCCCTCAGCCGCCTCCGGCGACAGCTCCCTCTGGGAGGGAGCCTTTTACAGAGGACGATTACGCAAAGGCTCCCTCTTTGAGGGAGCTGGCACGGCGAATGCCGTGACGGAGGGAGTGTTTCCTGTGGGAAAGGAGAATCTTTATGCAATATAAGGAAGTAGCGGGCGGCATCTGCGCGCCCAAGGGTTTCGCGGCGGCGGGCGTCCATTGCGGCATCCGCGCCAACCACAATGAAAAATACGATCTGGCGCTGATCAAGGCGGACGTCCGCTGCGCAGCGGCCGGTGTGTATACCACAAATAAAGTCTGCGGCGCACCCATCAAGGTGGACCGCACCCACCTGACCGACGGCTATGCACAGGCCATCCTCGTGAACAGCGGCAACGCCAACACCTGCGCCGCCAACGGCGTGGCGCTGGCCGAAGAGTGCTGCGAGCTGGTCGGCAAGGCGCTGAACATTCCGGCAGAGGATGTTCTGCCCGCTTCCACCGGCGTCATCGGGCAGCCCATGGTCATTGACCCCTTTGCCCGCGGCATCCCTGCCGCCGCCGAAAAGCTGGCCGCCACCGCGCAGGGCAGCACCGACGCGGCAACGGCCATCATGACCACCGACACCCACAAAAAGGAATACGCCATCCAGTTTGAGCTGGGCGGCAAGACCTGCACCGTGGGTGCCATCGGCAAGGGCAGCGGCATGATCGCCCCCAACATGGCCACCATGCTGGCCTTCTACACCACCGATGCCGCCGTCTCCCCCGCCCTGCTGGAAAAGGCGCTCAAGACTGTGGTTCCCGGCACCTACAACCAGATGAGCGTCGATCTGGATACGTCTACCAACGATACGCTGATCCTCATGGCGTCGGGTCTGGCGGGCAACCCGGAGATCGTGGAAGAAAATGCGGACTATGACGCCTTCGTGGCGGCCCTGACCGCCATTGCCGAGCACATGTGCGCCGAGCACGCCGGTGACGGCGAGGGCGCGACCCACCTCATCACCTGCGAAGTGACCCATGCGCCCGACCTGAAGACGGCGCGGGCGGTCTCCCGCAGCGTGGTCTGCTCCAACCTGTTCAAGGCGGCGGTCTTTGGCCG
>ULWH01021531.1_pt1 | contig 12752 bp, 10 predicted proteins | sample 1960201 | NCBI WGS metagenome assembly ULWH01 (sample SAMEA4835808, study PRJEB28245) | human gut metagenome | biome: gut microbiome; material: fecal sample | place: Denmark | collected 2008
AGGTAAGATAGCTGTTTTCCAGATAGTCGCTGCCATCCCGCCAGAGGGGGAGCCCCATACCTTGCAGCAGTTCCGGCAGCTGGGAAAGGCACATGGCCGGTTCCTCTTTCGGCCGGGCATACACATCAAACCCGGCCACAAAGGCGATTGAGGAAATCTCGCCAACGGTTTGATCCACCAGCATGGACAGCGCCCACCAGACCTTGTCTGTGTCCTCTTTCAAAAGCGGAATCAACTTCTCGCAGTAAAGGCCCAGGCTCACCCTCTGATCCTCTGTTTTCTCTGCCCACATCTGAACATCCTCGACCCGGATCTCTATCTCTCCGGTCCGAATCAGAAAGCCTGGGGCGGGCTGGCGGCCCACCCGGATATTCCAATGGGCAAGCACCGATTCCGGGGCCTGCTACTGGAAATACACCAGCGGGAACAGGCGGGAGCGAAGACCCTCCGGGCTGAGGATCAGCTCGTATTTTTCCCCGTTGAAGCCCAGTTCAAAGGCGGTGTTACTCAGCGCGATCTCCAGCGCCCGACTGCACAGTTCGATCAATTCCTCGCTCCGCTGGTGGCTTTTGTCTGTGTCCATGATCTGGCGCAGCGTCCCCTCGATGCGGGCAAAGGCCGCCCACGCCTCCCGGGTCCTTTCCCGGAAGTTCTTTGTAAACCGGGGCAGGGCCAAACGATGGCGGCAATCGTCTATGTATTCCTGGGTGTCCTTGTCTCCGGGGTGGGCTTCCAGCGCCTTTTCAAAGTACCGCAGGGCGGGGCCCTCTTCATCCAGGTAATAATAGGCGCAGGCGATCCGGTAATTCCAGCAGTGATCGCCCGCAAAATGCTCCTCATGGGGTGCCAGAAGTTCCAGCGCCTTTTCATAAGGCTCCCGTTCTCCTGCATCGGCAGCGGCGATATAGGCCTTGGCCAGTTCGCTGTCCAGTTCCGGGGTGCGCCCCCCGGCGGGGATGGCCTCCAGAGTGTCGATCACCTTCTGAATTTCATTCTGGTCAAACCATTGCCGGCACTGTTGCAACAAATCCATATCCGTACCTCCGTGTTTTGACTTTCTATGCGGTCGTTGCTTTACTATAAATCATCATTCAAATATCCCAGTCTATGAAATCTTCACGGTTCAATACAAAGTGCTGATACAGGCACTTCAAATATTCCTGTTCATCCCGTGAGAGCTTCGCTCCGTTTTCATACCGCAAAGTGTCGGCATACAGGATAAAACCATCCACTTTTCCTGATGAAGCCCGAAACTCACCATTTCCAATAATAGCAACATCGCCACATACAAATGTAACCGAAGAAGAAGTGGTATGGATTTTCATAATTGCTTCGATCATCTGGTAATATCACCTCTCATCTCCGGGCGATACCATTCTCCACCCGGATGTCTGCACCCGGATCACAGGGCGGAAAACGTCATAGCCATTGTGTATTTCGTTATCCTCCCGGACCTCCGGTTTACGGTGGGGGGAACAGGGAAGATACCCAAGCAAAGGCCCCATGCCGCCGCAGATATTGCAGCCGCCGTCGCCGCCGCAGGTGGTCAGTGTTTTCCCGTCCACCAGCTCCCGTTTATAGGGGTCGTAGGCGATGGACAGGCCAAAGAAGTTGGGCTGCTCCATATCGTATGGCTTGCCCTGCTCTTTCTCGCCTTCATAGTGGTGCAGATGCAGGGAGTAGTCCAGCCCATCCCCCCAGGGGAACAGGGTGCGGCATCCGCCCCCGCACAGATAGGCCCACTCATCCGGCGTGGGAAGGCTGGCTGCCAGTTCCCACAACAGGGACCGCTGAAACTCCGGGTAGGTCATGGGATGGCACAGCCACGCCCGCCAGCTGTCGCCATGGCGTTCAAAGCGGACGGTTTCGTGTATTTCAAAACTCCGGCCGTCCCGGCCTGCCCACTTTCGCAAAGCATCCAGCCAGTCCGGGTGGGCGGTGATACGGGGGTCGTTCATGGGCACGCTCTCCCAGCCGATCTCCTCCGGTTTTCTGCCCACAAACAGGGGGCCGATGGTCACCTGGCGAACCGGGGCCATGTCCTGTCGGAGAAACGCCTCCGCGGTGCCCTCATATTCGATCTCCGCGAAAAAATCCGCCAGTTCCTCCTGGCTGGCCTTGTCCATCCCCTGGGCAAAGCTTTCCCAGCCGAGCGTCACGGTGTCGCCCGGGACAAAGACGAACTCCCGGCCGCCTTTTTCAAACACTCCCGTCGTGCAGCTCTGCCCCCAGCGGGAAAAGGCGTACAGTTCCTTGAAGGCAAGTCCATAACGAGCCCCCAGGGTCTGCATCAGCCAGAGCTTATCGGACAGTTTCAATGTATCAAATTGTGGGCGAAATAAATTCTCGTTCATAGCCGCGCACCTCACAGCAAGTCCGCCTTGATACCGCACCGTTCCAGAACGGGTAGCACCTGTTCCGGCCTGGAGGATAGAAGGGTCATATGTTTGAGAGCGGGGAACTGACGCAGTTCCGCTTCGGTAATGGTGTTGAGATCAAAGGCTCCGTCCTCGCCATCCCAGAACGGGCAGAGCTGGGTATAGATCTCGCTGCCGCCATCCATCTCGATCTCTGTCACCTCTGGGGCCAACCGCGCCGGGATCGGGTATTGTTCCAGCCACTTGCGAATCTCCGGGATGGGTTCATACCCTTCCGCGTCCAGGTCGATCTTGCGGCGGCGATACTCTCTGGCAAACCCATGGGCATCCAGTTTCGGGGCCAGCAAGCCTTTTTCGTACATCAGCACTTCCATGACCGCCAGCTTGAAGTTGAATGTATCAAAGTGCAGCACGGATTCCGTCGGCTTGGGCAGCTTGTATTTCTGCGCTTTCGCCATCTTTTTCTCCGGCTCTTTCCAGCTGATCTGCACCATGGCGGAGAGGGCCTCCAGCTTTGCTCTCTGCGCGGACTGCTCTTCCGGAACAGGGCCCGGCAGGCGGGTATAAACGGTAAAGCCGCCCAATTTGAGGGTGTGGGCAAATCCGGCAAACTCCTTCCAGCCGGCCTCCCGGTAGTCCCTGGACCCGATCCAGACCGCTCCGTCAAATGGCTGCCGCACCGCGTACTCCCCCTGCGCCGCTACCCGGACGCCAAGGGTCTTGATGGTCTGCTCATCCTCCTCCAGCCAGCCCTGGAGCCCAAGCTCGTCCCACAGGGCAAGGGCCTGGGTATAGGGACTCTCCCGGCCTGTAAGGGGGCTTTTCCGTGTTCCGTTTTTCAGAACGATGCGGGCGGGCCCCAGCTTTTCCGCCAGCTGCGACAGGGTAAACGGCGGCGTAAAGACCGACCCCAGAATGGTCAGGCTGTCTTTTTTGAGAAGGATTTTTCGCTCCGCGGCCCTGGGCGGCAGAAAGACGGGCAGATCCGGGTACACTTCTTTGTACTCCCGCCATTCCAGCTTTTTGGGCTTATTGGCCGAGCGCAAAAAGCCCCAGAAGTCGATGGGGTAACGGAACACCGGCCCGACCCCGTCCCGCCGGGTGACGATGAACACCGTGCCGTCGGTGAGTATTCCGATGTGCTGCATTTTCTCCCCGCCGAACATTCCCGGACGGATACGCAGCACTTCACAGGTGTTGCTGTTGACAAGCTGGGCAAAGTCATCGGAGAGGATCTCGCCGTTTCCCTGCACCAGCAGCCAGTCCCCGGCAAACCGGCGCAGTTTCAGCCCCTCGCCCATACCGGGCAGGGGAGCGACGCGGCACCGCCCGGTGTCCATGTCCAGTTCCAGCAGGCATTCTTCCACCCGCCCCTTGCCGCTGACGGCGTGGATCATGGTAATGCGGCCTGTGCCGGGAACGGGAACGGCCTCGGAGAGATGGTCGTATCCGTATAAAGGGAAGGTTTGTGTTGTCACCTTGCCCTTTTCCCAGCGGTAGATCTGCCCCTTGTACCACTCGTTGGAAAAGTAGACCCGGCCCAGCCCGTCTGTCGTGATGCCGCAGTGGTATTTGGTGCTCCATCCATCTTTCGGCAGGACCCAGTTTTTCACATCCCGGCAGGTGCCCCGGTCGGTCAGTTCGATCCGTGTAGCGTTGGTGGGATCCCCCACCCAGAGGGAATGGTCCGCCCAGCAGAGGGTCCGGGGCGGGCCGTCGTACCCGATGGGGGACGGTTCGGCCCAGTTGAGGGTGGCCGGATCCCTGCTCAGCAATGCCCGGCCAATGGTCCCGCCGCCGGCGGCTCTGGACGCGGCATAAAGTTCCTGTTCCGGGGAATAGGTGAGGCACCCGAGGTGCGGCAGACTGTGGGAGCGGATCACCTTGGGCGGACGGCACCGCAGATCGGCCACATAGCCGTTTTTCCATTCCTCCGCGTTCTGGTTTTTCCATTCGCCCGCCGCAAAATCCCCCGCCAGGGAATTAAAGAAATAGTCATACCCGTCCTGAAGGACGTATTCCTCGCAGGGCATCCGCTTCCCGGGGTCCTGCTCCCTGGCATGGTCGCCCCATTTTCGCCCTTGCTGTTTCATCAGGTGACAAAATTGCCCCTGCTTTTTGCAGTATGGCCCCCCATGAAGATTTCCATATTTCTTTGTGTATTTTGAGAGACCTTTTATTGGCTCGAGAATATCTGTCAGTGGGAAATAACTATACTTATAATTCTCATCTTCCAAAACGACTTTAATGTCAGCAATGTTTGTCCGCTTTTCTGAAAGATTGTTTCGTATTTGACGCATACCCAACATAGAATCGGCAATGCTGGCTTGGGCACTCTCATCAAATTCCCCCGAGGCATCAACCGGAATACTAACTTTTACTGATTTCATGTTTGACAATGATGCTCTTAACCCACGGTCAAATCCATATTTGTGCTTGTTCTCTTCCAATGTGTATGCAAGATAATAGGGATTGATTTTGGGATTTTTGATTTTGATTACGCCACAGTGATCAGTATACGCAAATTTCTCACCTATTGGCATAACATTGAATTCAAAAGTACCATCAATTCCCCAAAGCACATATGGAACGCTAAAATCTTCCACATTACTGTAGGAGGTGTAGACAAATGGACAGAAAACATTTGAACTATATGCCGGGATCCTGCCACTTGCCTCAATATAATCCTTTCGCAAAAGTCTTTTGCCGATTGATAAATCGAACAGAGTTTTATCGTTCAGTGATACTTCAACGGAACTTACTATTGCGGATTTTTTTTTTACAAGTTCGCGCAATGGCTCGTCAAATTCCATAAGAGTAGAGGCAGTATCACTGACCATGCCAATATAATCTTCCAAAGATACTGTTTCAATATTGTCTTCTATGCCGAGAGCGATTTTTTCCTCTCTAGTCCACCAACGATCAACAGACCAATGAGTACCGTTATAAAAACTCTCTATGTCAACGATTTTACAACGCTTATGGAAAAAGATGAGTTAATCCAATATGCAAATGAATTATATAAAGGAGCATTCGATGCCAACCAATATTTTTTGCTCATGCAACAATATGAACGGTATCGAAAAGATCATCTTACAGAGATGCAGTTGTCTCCGGCATTTTATAGTGTTGTTTATGAAGCTCTGCAAAAAGCTTGTTTTATTGAAATCGCAAAGCTTTATGATCAGTCCAGCGGTGTTGTCTCCATAGGTTTTCTCCTGAAAGCATGTCAGGAAAACAATTCTCTCTTCCCTGAGTATCGGAATCAGTTCACCATCAAAGACAATGAAAAAGAATACTCTTTTTCTATCCCATACCAACATCACTTAAAACCTGAAGAGGAGCGTTTCTTCAAAGACCAAGTAGAAAGTCAGCGAGTAATTTTCGAAGTTTTCCACATTCCAGACTCGGAAACAACTCCGGTCACCGTAAATCTTACTTTTCAGAAATTTCTGGATCTCTACCAAATGCGCTTTCGCTCTTTAAGCAAAAAACGCTCATATATACGTGAGCAGCGAAACAAAATATATGTACATAACGACCCAGAACGGATAAAAGACATTGATTCTGTATTCAAGAACAATCCAATTACATACCCAGATATTCAGGAATTGATTAACTTTGCGCTAGATTGTTCGGGTTTGATTCTCGGAATTCTGACTGGAGAGGTGAGGGCTAGGGAATATGCAAACATCAATGACTGGGACAACACTTTATGGTTTGCACAATTAGGGTTGAAGTATCAGGAAAACAAAAACTAGAGGGGGGCAAATCTGTAAGCACCCAGGAATCAACACATAAATCCTGATTCTATCCGAGAAATCTATTGACTTGTTCCGAGGCTATGTCAAACAGACGATCCACAACTGAATAGCAAACAACGAGTGATCAGGAGCTGGCTTTCCAAAAGCTAAGACTACCAGGGCCGTGTGAGCAGGTGTTCGGGTTTTCCCGAAGCCTTTGTTCATGCAGCTCTTTTTTGTTGCCCTGCTCACACAGTTTTCGGCGGTCCTTCTCCTGGCCACGGAAAGGAGGGCCTATGTTCTATTACCCGCTGGGACGAACAAAGCGCCCAGTACCCATGACCGGCAATGGCCTGGCTGCAATTTTGCTCTGTATGCTGGGTGTATCACAAGCTGTATCTTTCACAGGCTTGGGACGGTGGATATGCTGTCAAAATGGCTGTTTTGCGAGGTTTGTGGGCTGCAGGCGCTGTTCCTTTGGCCGGCGCTGCGCTGTTCGTGTAGCCGCAGCGGGCAACTGTGCTCAGGGTATTTCGCAACTGGTGAGCGTCACTGGCAGATCTCCGCAAAAAGAAAAAGGAAGCCTAATAAGGCTTCCACTTTTGCTTACAATTTCCCCTTTCGACCTGACAAGGAAGCCTAATTAGGCTTCCTTGCAGACGGGAAAACGCTGGGGGCCATAAGATATATCAAAATTGCCAAACTTACAAATTTGACTTTGGAAGGGTGAGCGTTTTGAGGGGTCTGTGTAACTTATATAAGATGGAGGGTATTTTTTTAAGGCTCATTGCATCGTCAAAACCGCCAAACTTTACCATTTTTTCTTGGAAGGTGTTCGTTTCGAGGGGACCGTGTTACAAGGATATAATGGGGAGATTTTTTCTGCGGCCAGACTTCCGTCAGATTCGCCAAACTTTTGAAAGTTTTTTGGAAGGGTGGCCGTTTTGAGGGGTCCGTGTTACAAGGATATAATGGGAGGATTTTTTCTGCGGCCAGACTTCCGTCAGATTCGCCAAACTTTTAAAAATCTTTTGGAAGGGTGGCCGTTTTGAGGGGTCTGTGTAACTTAAATAATATAGAGGGTATTTTTTCATGACCCGCGGCATCGTCAAAACTACCGAACTTTACCGTTTTTTCTTGGGGGGTGTTTCGTTTTCGGGGGTCCGTGTTACTGATATATAACGAGGGGACTTTTTCTGTGGTTGACTCCCCGTCAAATTGGCCAAACTTCCGAATTTATTTTTAGAAGAGTGAAATTTTGAGGGAATCCGTGTCACAAGGATATAATAGGGGGCTTTTTTCTGCGGCCAGACTTCCGTCAGATTCGCCAAACTTTTGAAAATTTTTTGGAAGGGTGAAATTCTGAGGGGGTCTGAGCTACTGGTATATAATGAGGGGACTTTTTCCCAGCCACGCCACCACAGCAAGGAACCCTACATGATGGGTTCCTTGTTCGGGCAAATTCCGCTGTCCGCCGCCGCAAGGAATCCTACATAAGGAATCCTGGAATCCCGTCACATTCAAAACAAGGAGCCCTGCATAAGGAACCCTTGGCCGCCGTCAAACATTCCCACAGAAAGGAGGGGTAGCGCCGCTTCCGGCCGGCGTCCGCTGTCCGTTTATCCGCCCAGGCGCGTTTTTCGCGCCGCAAAAACCTTTGAGAGCAGGTGATCGATGAAGAATATTGACATCCAAACCCTTTACAAACTGTTGTTCGCCGACTATCCTGACATCGTGACGGTGCGCCAGCTGCAGGTCATGCTGGGCATCAGCCGCCACGCGGCCTACGACCTGCTGGCAGACGGCAGCATCCGGGGGCTCAAGCTGGGCAACGCCTACAAGATCCCCAAAATCAACGTGATCCGCTATGTGGTGGAGAACGGCGTGCAGCCCACCGCACGGGCCGCCGGCTCCTGACCCTTTGCGCTGCAAAGCGCCCCTCGCCGCTGTCCGCCCGGTGTTCGCCCTGTGCGGGGCCTGACAGGCGGTGCGGGCATTTCCCCTGCGCCGGGCTCAAGGCCATTTTGCGGGCCTGTTTGGGGCCGCTGTGGCCGCAACCGATGAATCCAACCAAACCAACGGAAAAGGAGAAATGCTTTTGACGAAATTCGAACCTATTGACGCGCGAACCCTTTCCATCACCCCGCTGCCGCCGGTGCGGTGGCTCGTTCCCGATCTGTTGTCCGGCGGGCTGTCCATGCTGTCGGGCGGCAGCAAGATCGGTAAAAGTTGGCTCTGCCTCTGGTTGTGTTTGCAGCTGGCCAAAGGCGGCGAACTTTGGGGGCGGCCGCTCCGCGCCCAGGCGGTGCTGTACCTCTGCCTCGAGGATACATACGCCCGCATCCAGAACCGGTTGTTCCGGTTGAGTGAGGAGGAAATGCCGGACAACCTCTACTTCCAAACCGCCTGCGAGGGGCTGGGCCACGGTCTTGAGGAACAGATCGAGCAGTTCCTGGCCGTCCGCCCGGACACCGGGTTGGTGGTCATCGACACCCTGCAAAAGGTGCGCACTGGCGATGCTAACGGCAATGTCTACGCCTGCGACTATCGGGACATGAGCGCCTTGAAATCCCTGGCCGACCGGCACAACATCGGCATCCTGCTGGTGCATCATCAGCGCAAGGACCAGACCGGCGACCCCTTTGATGACATTTCCGGCTCGGTGGCCCTGATGGGCGGGGCAGACACTAGCTGGGTGCTGCGCCGCCGGCGAATGAGCCAGAACGCCCAGCTGCACGTGACCGGCCGGGACATGGAGAGCCGTGCTCTTGACCTGCGCTGGGAGGACTGCCGCTGGGAGCTGGAGCAGGAGGAGACCTCCGAGGAACTGGCCCGCAAGGCCGTGCCCGCCTGCGTGTGGGCGGTAGCTGACTTTGTGAAGCGACAGAAGTGCTGGCAGGGCACCGCCACCGAACTGCTGGCCGCCGCTGGTATCGCCGATCTGCAGCCCAACCAGCTGACCCGCAAACTGGTGGAATTTTACCCCACCGATCTGGCGCCCCTGGGCATCCGCTGCGAGAGCCACCGTACCGCCAATGCCCGGCAGCTTCGGCTCTGGTATGACGGTGATGACGCGGATGACGATAAAACCGGCACATCCCCTGACGGCGGGGGTATCCCGGAAACACCGTCAGCACCGTCATCATCGTCACAGCAGGCGCTTGGGGGTAACAAGCATGGGCTTTGTGTTGCCACCGGGCAACCCTTCGCCGCCGCAGCCGCGGCCAGTACGGGGAGCACCCCGAACCCCCATGCGGAGGTGGCCCTGTGAGAACAAGAAGCGTGGGCCTCAATGTGCGGGTGAGCCCCGCCGAGAAACAACGAATCCAAACAGCGGCCGGCCGGTGCGGGCTGACCCTGTCAGAATATCTGCGCCAGCGGGCGCTGGGGTATGAGCCACGGTTCCACCCGCCCCAGGCGTTTTTTAGCTACCTGACCTGGATGGACAACCTGACCGATCAGCTGGCCCGGTTGGATCCGCCTCTGGCGGAAGAGTACCGCCGCTGCCGGGAAGGGCTGCTGGACAGCCTCTTGCGGAAGGAGGATGCCTCTGGCGACCACTAAAATCTGGCCGGTGCGGGACAGCCTGCGCCGGGTGGTGGACTACGCCGCCAACCCGGACAAGACCGAGTACAGCGGTCTGGCCCAGGCGCTGCACTACGCGGAGAACGACGCCAAAACCACCCTGCGGGAAACGGCCCAGCTGGTGAGCGGCGTCCACTGCCGTCCGGGGACCGCCTGGGCGGAGATGCGGGCGGTGCAGGAGCAGTTCGGCAAGACCGAAGGAGTGGTGGCAATGCACGCCTACCAGAGTTTCAAGCCTGGAGAGGTGACCCCGGAGCAGTGCCACTCCATCGGGGTAGAGCTGGCCCGCCGGGTGTGGGGCGGGCGGTTCCAGGTGCTGGTGGCCACCCATTTGAACACCGGCTGCCTGCACAACCACTTCGTCATCAATGCGGTGTCCTATGTGGACGGCAAGAAGTATGAGCAGCGCCGAGATCAATACCGGGAGATGCGCCGGGTGTCCGATCAGCTTTGCCGGGAGCACGCCCTGTCGGTTATCCGGCAGCCCGGCGGCAAAAAGCCCCGGCCTCTCTACGAGGGCACGGGCCAGACCCGGTATGAGGCGATGCGCCAGGCCATCCGCAAGGCCCTGACTCAGACCAGCACCGAGCGGGACTTCGCCCGGGTGCTGCGGCAGCAGGGGTATCTCTGGCGGCGGGAGGAGGGCCGCAAATACGCCACTCTCCGTTCGCTGGACGGCGGACGGGCGGTGCGGGTCTACCGGCTGGGGGCGGAGTACGACTGGCCCGCCCTGGAACAGGCGCTGGCCCAGAACTTTGCCCGGTATGGCCCCCACTTCTATGACCTGAACTTCAACCCCAAGTACAGCCTGCGGCCCCGGCCTGTATATTATCCGCCCGCACGGCGGTATCGGTGCCGGGGCGTGTTCGCCCATCAAAAGAGCAGCCTGTTCCGGCTGTACCTCTACTACTGCTATCAGCTGGGCATATACCCGAAACGGCCCGCACCCCGGGTGAACTGGCCGGAGATCAACGCCCTGTGGCGGGACATCGGCAAGACGCTGGAGGAACTGCAGCTGACCAGTGAGCGGGGCTTTTCCACGGTGGCGGAGGTAAAGGCCCACCAGGAAACATTGGCGGGACAAATCACCGCCCTTTGCCAAGAACGGGCGGACTGCGCCCGGCAGCTGCGGTGGAAGGAGCCACCGCCCGGGGCAGCCCAGAGGCGGGCGGAACTGACCCGTCAAATCGCCGCCCTGCGCAAAGAGGATGCAGCCGCCAAACGTATCATCGAGAAGGTGGAAAAGACCGCCGCCTGCCGGGAGGAATACCGCCGCCAGCAGGAGCGGGACAAGTCACGCCAGAAACACCGGAACAAAGACCGAATCCGCTAAAGCCAAACACCCGCGCCGGACGAATCGGCGCGGGTAATCTGGTGGATGTGTACCCATTCCAGGCGCGTGACCTTGTGCAGTTTTGTGAATAGCTTTCGAGACAACTTCCGGGTATTCTTGTGTCGGACCCGGAGAATACCATCAACCAAACAAAGGAGGAATGTCCATGGTATCTGGTCGACTCACCGAAAAGAACGGGTATTTTTACATTGTGCTCAGCTACAAAGGCCCCGACGGCAAGCGGGTGCAGAAATGGCAGGGTACCGGACTGCCGGTGAAAGGCAACAAGAAAAAGGCCGAGGATCTGCTGCGGCAGGCCCGCCATAGCTTTACCCCGCCTGCACCCGATCGTTCCACCGACCTAAGTCCGGACATGTTGTTCAGCGATTATATGCTTTACTGGCTGAAAATCATCCGAACTTCTGTGGAACCAACCACTTGGTCCAGCTACTGTTTCAACGTGAAGGACCATATCGTGCCGTACTTCGAACCCACCGGCATCACGCTGGGAGGATTGAAAGCCAGCCATATCCAGAGCTTCTACCTTCATGAGCTGGAGACCCTCAAAGCCACAAGCGTGATCAAGCAGCATGCTAACATGCACAAGGCTTTGAAGTATGCGGTAAAGCTGGACCTCATCCCCGGCAACCCGGTGGACAAAGTAGAGCGGCCAAAGTTGCAGAAGTATATGGCATCTTACTATACCGCCCAGGAGATGGAGGAGTTATTTCAGGCGGCCCGAGGCAGTCGTCTGGAACTAATCATCCTATTTGCGGCATTTTATGGACTGCGCCGCAGCGAAGTGCTGGGCCTGCGGTGGGACGCCATCGACTTTGAGGCTGGAACGCTGACCATCCGGCACATTGTTACCAGTGCGAATATTGAAGGCAAGCACATTCTCATCCAGGCTGACCGGGCCAAGACCAGTTCCAGCCTGCGTACTTTGCCACTGGTGGAGGGGTTCGCCCAGCGGCTGAAGGAGTTGAAGAAACAGCAGGAATACAACGAGCGGCTCTGCGGAAACTGCTATAACAAAAAATACAAAGGATATCTATTCGTAGATGAGATGGGCAATCTCATTCTTCCCAATGCAGTTTCCGAGAATTTTGGAAAGCTCCTGAAAGCACATGGTCTGCGGCATATCCGCTTCCACGATCTGCGCCACTCCTGTGCCAGCCTGCTGCTGAAACAGGGGGTACCCATGAAGCAGATCCAGGAATGGCTGGGGCACAGCGACATCTCCACCACGGCGAACATCTACGCCCATCTGGATTCCCAGTCGAAACAGCTGAGCGCCGCCACAATGGAAAAAGCCCTGGCCCTGCCCGCAGAACTTCCCGAAAGCCGGTGGTAAGGCAAGAAAAATGCTGTCGGCGTCAGGAGAATAAAAAGCGGCGCTATGCCGATAAACCTCGACATAGCGCCGTTTTCTGGCGGAGACGGTGGGATTCGAACCCACGTGCCCATCTCTGGACAAAACGATTTCGAGTCGTTCTCGTTACGACCACTTCGATACGTCTCCATATTTAATTTTCAAGCACCGCCTTGCAAGATATTTGGAAAAATGCAAGATTTCGATGCAAGATAACGCAGGAAAAATCGGATGCGCACCCAAGGAAAAGCCCACTGTTAAGCCATTCCTTGCGGACAAATTGACCAAAAGGTGAGAGTCTTTCGAGTCAGCCCCGTTATGACCACTTCGATACCGCTGCA
>ULWH01044923.1_pt1 | contig 12742 bp, 12 predicted proteins | sample 1960201 | NCBI WGS metagenome assembly ULWH01 (sample SAMEA4835808, study PRJEB28245) | human gut metagenome | biome: gut microbiome; material: fecal sample | place: Denmark | collected 2008
CATCTATACGATCATATCGTGTATGATTCCACAAACGAGCGCGATTTTGCGACCGATCTGGACACCAACACAGATGTTGCGGTTTATGTAAAGCTGCCGGACGGCTTCTATATCGCAACGCCGGTCGGACATTATAATCCGGACTGGGCGATTGCCTTCTATGAAGGCTCGGTGAAACACATTTATTTTGTTGCTGAAACAAAAGGAACACTGGATTCTATGCATTTTAATCATATCACGCCGGTTGAGCAGGCAAAAATCGACTGTGCCAGAGTGCACTTCAAGGCCATCAGCGACGGAAATGTTGTGTATGATGTGGTGGACAGTTACCAAACCTTGCTGGAAAAGGTAATGAAGTAGGTTGAAAACTCTATCATAAAGTTTCTTTTGCAATCAGAAGGGGGTGAGAGCAATATGCGCTGTCCGTGGTGCGGAAGTCCGATTATGATACGCGGGTCATCTTGGGAATGCGGCTGGTGCGGAGACTTTGGAAGTCTGCAAAGAACACCGGCAAAAAAGTCACCGAACACGGCGCAGATCACGTTGACGCTTTCCTTCGTCTATCATGTTGACCTACCCGAAACTTGGAGCGATTTGAAAAAGGCACTGAGGCAGATCGCGCCTAACAACACCTCACTCTCGCAGCTTCTCGGAAAAGTGTTGCTGCATCACATCTCAGTCGGCATCCAACACGCAGGAGCTTCGACGGATGAGAAGAGAGCGGAGGAACTGCGGACATTTCTACATAATACTCTTGAACTGAATCTGGGTGAAAGCGCAGACGAGATCATGCGCGATGCAAAACGCGGCGTTCTGTTCCGCGAGGAAGCCGCCCTTTCCGAAACGGACTGCGGCACGTTCTGGACGGAACTGCTCTCGACGCGCCCGGTAGAAGACTACTACAACCGCGTCGATCCGGACGGCTTATTCGAGCTTTTCTCCGAATTGTCTTCTGCCTATGCTTACTTCGGCGGGAAAAAGGATGAGGAAATGGGCGAAGCGCAGGACTACCGGAATGCGCTGGAAGAAGCCTATCACACCCATTGGCAGAACAAGGTGCTGCTGCACCCAGACGTGGAGCGCGCCAAACGTCTCTTGGCGCAGGGCAAGTTTCCGGATTACGAGGATATTTGCCGCGAGATTTTGCTGGTCGAATACCCAGAGGAAGTTCCGCATGAAACCGCCGAGGATTTCGATGAATTGTCGTGGAACCGCATTTTGGACGATGTGTTTGCAGACGAGCCGGAAAAAGGCATGGAGATGTGGCAGCGGCTTCTGGACATCGCAGAACCGTCTCTGAAAACCGACGCTAAAACTGCCGAAAAACTTCTCCCAGATTGGGATTGGCTGGATTCTCCAACCGACGATCAGGCGCTTCCACTTTTGGTCGCGTTGGATGACGAGCGGTTTGTATCACAGCTTTTTGAAAGCGCGTACCTCGACAGATTGCAGTTCCATGTTCTGGAGATCTGTCGGGATTGTGGGGAGGAAACGCTGGCGCGGCATTGTATGGACCTTGCGCTGAAAAATTCCTGTCTGGAGGAGCAGTGGAGGAAACGGTATACACAGGTCCTTGCGGCTGCGCCTTCTTCAAAACGCGCAAAGACACCTGCCCGTGCACTTGCAAGACCGCCCGTCAGTACACCGTCAAAGCCGGCTGGCGAAAGCTATTATCAGTTCTGCAATGTGCAGTTCAAGGAGGATGGAGCGGTGTATGCCTATCTGACCGGGGGAATTTCGCTGAAAGCAGGCGATTTTGTAGTCGTTCCGATCGGCAATCATCAAGCAGAAAAGCTTGCTCGGGTGACAGAGGTGTTCGTTTGCAGCACACAGAATGCGCCATATCCGCCGGAGAAGGCGAAATTTGTGCTCCGCAAGTCTGAACGGACAGCCTTTCCGGAACGCAAAAAGCCGCAGCATCCTGCTCCAAAGCAAGCAGACATGTCAGCACCGACTGAGAAGTCTGCGCCGCCTGTACAATCGGCAATCACACCGCCGATCGTCAGCCAGACGCCGACGGAGCCAGAAATAACCGAAAAGAAATCTACGCTGTCAAAGAAGCCGTTTCCGCTGGGGAAGATCATTGCGGCTGTTCTGGCAGTAGCCGTGATCGCGTGGGTCTCTATTTCCGTCTCGAACCGCAACAAACAAAGAGCGGCAGCTTACGAAGCCGCCCTTCAAGAGCTGTCAAACGGCAATTACACTTCTGCCGAGCAGGACTTCTCGGAGCTTTCCGGCTATCGGGATGCGGCATCGCTGTCCGTCTACTGCAAGTACGCCGATATGTACAAAGACAGGACGGACTACGCAGGCGGGCAGGATGAACTTTCAAACATCACGCTGCAATATGACACGAGCTGGCAGCAGGATGTTGACGCACTGGAGACCCGCGTCAAGGGCTATAAAGCAGAGAAAGACGCTGTCGAGGAAGCCGAGCGTCAACGCATCGCTGCGGAGAATGCCGCGAAGCGGGAGCAAAGTCTGAAAGATCAGTATTCCGGAAAACTGCCCGTGGATGGTATGCCCGTGAGCTGCTTAAAGTACACGTCACTTGGATCACCCACCAAAACCGAAAAGTGTCAGTTCTATGACAGCATGGATGTCCATAGACAATACAAAATCCTGCATTGGTATAACAGTGAGGGACAGACCGTAGCATACTGTCATTCTCATCAGCCAAAGGGTGAGTATACAGAAGTCATTTATGCCTTTACTTACTATGAGACGCCCATCGGTCGTCCCAACTCTGCCCCGGCTTGGACGCCGCCGAGTACATCGGGCAGCAGCAATTCCGGAAGTATTCTGGATGACTACGACAATCCCGAAGACCTCTGGGAAGATAACCCGGACTGGTATGAGGACGAGGATGAAGCGTGGGATGAGTGGGAGAATGGATAATAGGCCTTGGATTGTGCGGAGAGGCAGAGCAATTTTAGACTCGCAATAGACAAAGAATACGCTGCCGACAGCTTGCCGGCAGCGTATTTTCATATTTTGGAGTCGCGGAGCCACTGCTGGAATTCCTCTAGTGAGATGATCTCGCGGTCGCATTTTTTCTTTTCTTCTCGGGCTTTCTCGCTCCATGCGTAAAACTGCTCGTCGGTGATGTGCCCGGCCTTGATCCACGCGAAGCGCTTTTTATACTCCTTGCGATACGCCTTGAAGATGGGGTCGTCGGTCTGCTTTTTCGTCCACTGCCGGAACGCGCCGATCTCGTGGCAGCGCTGTTCGCCGTACTTCACGGGGCGCTCGCAGTACTCCGCGCTCACGCGCCCGGTCTGCGGGAACCAGCGGCCGCAGTTTTTGCAGCGGCGTACCGTTATGCCGCGCTCGACGCAGCTTCGCAGCGAATAGTCGATCATGTCCCGCACGGCGGACGAGTACAAAACAGGCGCGCAGCGGCCCGGTTCGACCGGTTCAAAACTCAGCGGGATCGGCTCAAATCGGAACAGCTCCGGATCTCTCGGCTGGTCGTAATGATAGTTTTTCGCCGCCTGCTTCTGCGGCTCGCGACCGGCGGAGTCCACGTCCAGCACGCATTCCAAAAACTTCTCGACCTGCTTCCTTGTCTCTGAAAACTGCTTTGCAAACTCCTTTAGATCCAAAGCAATCGCCTGAATCTCCGCTTGATCGTACGACGATCACGGCTACCCGAAAACAAAGGCTGTCTTCGGCAAGAGCAAGCGCGAGTGCACCGAAAAGCTGGCGGCGCTCAAAGCGCAGCTCGGCGGCATTCCGTCGGACAAGCTGCGGCCGGAGATGCGCTTTGCCGACTGGCTGGATTACTGGTATGAAACGCACTGCAAGCCGAACATCCGCACCTCGACGCAGTCCGGCTATGAAGACCGCATCCGCCTGCACATCAAGCCGGAGCTGGGCGAGATTCCGCTGAACAGGCTGACGCAGAACGACCTTCAGCAGTTTTATGCGCGGCTGAAAAAGAGCGGACGCAAGACGCGCACGGAGTGTTACGGCGAGGGGCTGTCCGACCGCATGGTGCGGATGTGTCACGCGCCCTGCCGCTCGGCGCTCCAAAGGGCTGTACAGGATGGACTCATCCGCACGAATCCCGCCGAGGGCTGCAAGCTGCCACCAAAAAAGGCGCGCGAGATGCAGGTGCTGGCGCGGGATGAATTGCAGCGGTTTCTCATTCAAGCGAAAGCCGAGGGTTACTATGAACTGTTCCTGCTGGATTTGGCAACGGGCCTGCGGCGCGGCGAGCTGCTGGCGCTGCAATGGGACGACCTCGATTTTGAAACGGGCGTCCTCACGATCAGCAAACAGGTCAGCCTCGTCCGGGGCAAGATCGTGATGAGCGTGCCGAAGACGAAAAACTCCATCCGCAAGCTGGTGCTGCCGCCTGCCGTCGTGCAGGTGCTGCGGGAATACCGCAAAAGCGTCCACTCCCGCTGGATGTTCCCGTCGCCGGTGCTGGAGGATCTGCCGCTCAACCCCGGTTCGGTCTACGACCGATTGCAGTTCATCTTGGAGCACGCAAACTGCAAACAGGTGCGTTTTCACGACCTCAGACACACATTCGCAACGTTGGCGCTGCAAAATGGGATGGACGTAAAAACGCTCTCCGCCATGCTGGGGCATGTGTCGGCGGCCACGACGCTGGACATTTACACGCACTCGACCTCTGAGATGCAGCACGCCGCCGCGCGGAAGATCGACTGCGGAATCGGCAAGGCAGAACTCCCGGACGAGCCAGCGCCGCAGGCAAATGCGCCCGCCATCGTTGACTTTCAGCCTTACATGGGCAAGGTCCGGAAGCCCGGCACAGGCTGCATCAGCCAGATCAACGACCACCTGTTTGAAGGCCGCTACTCCCCGACATGGATCGACGGCAAAAAGCACGCGCGGAATGTGTATGCGCATACGCGCGAGGAATGTGAGGAGAAGCTGAAGGTGCTGATCGCGGAGATGAAAGCGGAGCTGGCGGAGTTGAAGCGGCAGAAAGCGGACAGTCATTGATCGAATGAACGGAACGCAGCCGCCCGGAATGCCCCGGACGGCTGCATTGTGTTTTGGGCGCGGTTTTGCTATAATGAAATAAATTGGGATTTGTTGCTCCATACGCCCTTGACAATAGCCCTTACAATATACTATAATAATATTTACAAATACTATTTGTAAGTGGGGGACTTATGGAAAACAATCATTTTAACGTTGCGTGGGCGAAAAGCACTGCTCTATATACAAAAGCAGCTTCGGTACTTGGCGTCGGATACCCGGAAATGATGGTGCTGTATGCGCTGGAATCCATGGGAGAACTGACGCAAAAGCAGATCGCAGAGAATTTCGGTATGCAAAAACAGACGGTTCATACGGTCGTGAGCGCACTTCAAAAGAAGGGCTATTTACTGTTGGAGGCCAGCGAGGGCGATAAACGTGAGAAGCGGATCGTCTTGACTGAAAGCGGACAGGTATACGCCCACAGAATGATTGCGCCTTTACGAAAAGCCGAGGAGAAGGTTTATAGAACAATCGGGAACGAACGGCTCCAAGCCATGTGTGAAATTCTTGACCTTTTCAATCTTCTCTTTGAAAGAGAGCTGAGCGGAGGTCTGGGCAGTGAATAACAAGCGGACTTTCTTTCAGTATGTGATTCCGTCCGTGTTATCCTTTGCGCTTTCCGGGGTGTATGCCATCGTTGACGGTTTCTTTGTAGGCAACTCAATCGGGGATGCCGGACTTTCCACAATCAACATTGCATATCCCATCACGGCGGTCCTGCAATCCGTAGGGACAGGAATCGGAATGGGTGGTTCAGTCAAATACTCCATTCTGAAAGCAGCAGGAAATGAGAAAAAAGCACGGGAGTTCGTTGCCGGTGCAACATGGCTGATGCTTCTTTTCAGCGCTGTCCTGACTGTCACCGTTTTCTTCACTTCAGAGAAAATCCTTTCTGCCCTTGGTGCATCGGGCGAGTTGCTTACTCTGGGAAATGAGTATATCAAGGTAATTGCCCTTGGAGCGATTTTACAGGTGTTCGGCACCGGAATGGTTCCGTTTATGCGTAATTACGGCGGTTCTTTGTGGGCAATGATCGCTATGATCTGCGGCTTTGCTACCAATATTGCTCTTGACTATACTTTTGTGTGGGTTCTTGGACGGGGCATGTACGGTGCGGCATTGGCGACCATTATTGCGCAGGGAGTTACCATGGCGGTTGCACTCGTGTATTGCGCCATCAAAAAGAACCTCACTCTGAAAATCGCACCTGTTGATACCCCGAAAACGGCATTTCAGATATTAAAAATCGGACTTGCTCCATTTGGCTTGACCCTTGCCCCAAATATCTCTCTTGTGATCATCAACCGATTTTCGGTTTCTTATGGCGGACAGGAGGCTATCGCCACCTATGCCTGTATCTCCTATATCATCTGCATTGTTTATCTTCTTTTGCAGGGTGTCGGTGATGGTAGCCAGCCGCTCATGAGTCAGTTCTACGGAGCAGGCGAAGAAAAATCGCTCAAACAAACCAAAACGCTGGCGTATGAATTTTCCATGGTTTTGGCGGTAATCAGTGCGATTCTGATTTACCTGCTCCGTGGAAAGATTGGACTACTGTTCGGTTCATCTGCCGAGGTAAACGCAGGGGTCATAAAGGTCATGCCGATCTTCCTCGTGTCGGTTCCGTTTGACGCCATCACACGAGTTTCCACGGCGGCTTTCTACGCAACCGAAAAAAATGTGCTGTCCTATGTTCTGACATTTATCGAACCCATCATCATGCTGGTGTTGATGCTGATGCTGCCGCCGGTGTTTGGCGGTCAAATCATGATTTGGTGGAGCACCGTATTTGCAAAGGTCATTACCGCATCAGTAAGCATTGTGCTGTCCGTTAGATATAGCGCACAAAGAAATCGATAACTTCCAGTTTGCCGAATCCGCAGCGCAAACTCTGCGCCGCAAGAAACAAAGAATAGCTTTTTGAAAAAATCGAATAATTTACATAGAAAACCCGCTGAAATCTTATGATTTCAGCGGGTTTTCTGGTCCGAGTGACTGGTTTCGAACCAGCGGCCTCGTGGTCCCAAACCACGCGCTCTACCATCTGAGCTACACCCGGTTATGAAATTGAAAGTCTAAGCTGTCTGTAGTCAGCCATGTGGTCAAAGGCGGTTTTTCGGGTGATTCCGGAAATTGCGGAAAACCCGCAGATGCCCGTGTGTCAAGGGGTTCGGGCGTTTTGGCTCCGGAAGGTCGGATGGATTCCGATACGCTCCCAAACCACGCGCTCTACCAGCTGAGCTACACCCGGGTATGAAATTGGGGGCGGGCTGTCTGTGTAAGAACTGCCGAGACAGCTTGGGTGGGATTATTATAGCGGATGGGCGGGGGAAATGCAAGGGGCGGGGAGAAAAAACAACCCCCGGTGGGGCTTCCGCGGGGCGGCGGGAGCTGGTATAATGGCGGCAACGACATGAAGAAGGAGTTTCCCCATGAAAAAGACTGTAAATGCAAAGAATCTGGCGTTCTGCGCGCTGTGCATCGCGCTGTGCGTGGTACTGCCGATGGCGTTCCACGCGATCGCGAACGCCGGGATGATCTTCCTGCCGATGCACATTCCTGTGCTGCTGTGCGGGCTGGCGTGCGGGTGGCCGTATGGGCTGATCTGCGGCGTGCTCGGGCCGCTGCTGTCCGGCGTGCTGACGGGAATGCCCGGGCCGGCGGTGCTGCCCGGGATGATGGTCGAATGCGGCGTGTACGGGCTCGTATGCGGGCTGATGATGCTGCGCGTGCACACGGGCAAGCTGTATGCCGACCTCTACATCAGCCAGATCACAGCGATGCTGCTGGGCCGGGTGCTCTCCGGCGTGTGCAAGGCGCTTCTGTTCGCGCCGGCGACGTTCTCGATCGCCGCGTGGGCAACGGCATCGTTTGTGACGGGTCTGCCGGGCATCATCATCCAGCTCGTGCTGCTGCCCTCGCTCGTGGTGGCGCTGACGAAGGCGCGGCTGCTGCGCGTCCGGTACGCATAAGATGAAGCAGCAGGATGTGATCGAATTTTTCGATCAGGCGGCCGCCGGCTGGGACGCACAGCTGCGGCGCAATGAGCCGGTGATCGCACGGATTTTGGACAACGCCGGGGTCCGGAGCGGTGTGCGGGTGCTGGACGTGGCGTGCGGGACGGGCGTGTTGATCCCGGACTATCTGCAGCGCGGCGCGGCGCAGGTGACGGCCATCGACATTTCGCCGGAGATGGCGCGCATCGCGCGCGAAAAGTTCCCGCAGGAGAACGTGACCGTGCTCTGCGGCGACGCGGAGCAGGCGCACTTCCCTGCCCTGTTCGACTGCATCGTGATCTACAACGCGTTTCCGCATTTTCCGGAGCCGGAGCGGCTGCTGGCGCATCTGGCCGGGCTGCTGGCCCCGGGCGGGACACTGACCGTGGCGCACGGATTTTCCCGCAAGACGCTGGACGCGCACCACGCGAAGACCGCGCGGCAGGTCTCGAACGGGATCCTGCCGGTGCAGGAGCTGGCTGAGCTGTTTTCGCGGTACGTGCACGTGACGGTGCAGATCTCCGACGAGGAGATGTATCAGGTGGCGGGACGGTATGCCCCTTGACAAATCTTCCCGATGCAGTATAATAAAAATAACCGAAGGACGCCTCGACAAGCGGTCATCCCCGGTTAGAAAGCAGATTCTTAAACTATGTTAAGAAACCGTCACTTGGCCGAGTGGCGGTTTCGTCCATTTATGCGGACCGTGATCGTCAATCCAAGGAAATGGAAAGTCAATGTGATCGGCATAAGAACACCTCCTTTCGGAGGGATTCCGGGAACGAACCGCCCGTCGCTGTTTTGGCGTCCTAATGGGTCCATTCGGACCGGTTTTATCTTACCAGAAAACAGGAATTTTGTCAAATTGAACACAAGAAAAGACTCCGCCCGGATAAAATTCCGGGCGGAGTTTTTCAGCTGTTGCGGAAACGGGCGAGGAAGTCTTTGGTCTGCTGGTGCTGGGGATCGGAGAAGAGGGCTGCGGGGGCGCCCTGCTCGAGGATGACGCCTTCGTGCATGAAGACGACGCGGCGGCTGACGTCCCGGGCGAAGGCCATCTCGTGCGTGACGACGAGCATGGTCATGCCCTCGTTGGCAAGGCTCTGCATGACGGTGAGGACCTCGCCGACCATCTCGGGGTCGAGCGCGCTCGTCGGTTCGTCGAACAGGAGGACTTCCGGGTTCATGGCCAGCGCGCGGGCGATGGCGACGCGCTGCTTCTGGCCGCCGGAGAGCTGGCGCGGCTTGGCGTTGACATAGGGGGCCATGCCGACCTTTTCAAGATAGCGCATGGCCTGCTCGTGCGCCTCGTCCTTGCTGCGGCCGAGGACCTTCATCTGGCCGACCATGCAGTTTTTGAGGACGGTCATGTTGTTGAAGAGGTTGAAGGACTGGAAGACCATGCCGACGTGGGAGCGGTATTTGGCGGCGTTGACGCTCTTGCCGGTGACGTTTTCGCCGTGGTAGAGGATCTCGCCGCTCGAAGGGGTCTCGAGCAGGTTGATGCAGCGCAGGAGCGTCGATTTGCCGGAGCCGGAGGCGCCGATGATGGAGATGACGTCGCCCTTGCTGACGGTAAAGTCGATATCGCGCAGGACCTCGTGCGTACCGAAGGACTTGCTCAGGTGCCGGATCTCAAGAATGTTGTCTGCCATATCAGCGGTCCCCCCTGCTTCGTCCAAATTTGAGTTCCTGCTCCGTGCGGTCGCGGAACTCCTTACTCTGCTCGTCATAGTTGCTGCCGCGCTTGGGGTGCGAATAGGTCCCGGCGGTCATGGTGAGCGGATCCTCCTGCACGAGCTCGTAGCTGTCGGAGCCATCCATACCCTTTTCGACCAGACGGAGGATGCCGGAGGCGATCAGGGTCATGAGGAGGTAGCCGGCCATCTCGATGACGGCGGACGGGAAATACTTGTTGTTGATGCCGACGATATAGCGGTGCGAGGCAAAGAACTCCGTGAAGCCGATGATGAACATGACGGAGGTATCCTTGACGTTGATGATGTAGTTGTTGCCGATCTGGGGGAGGATATTGCGGATGGCCTGGGGCAGGATGACGCTGGTCATGGTCTGGAAGTGCGTCATGCCGATGGCCTTCGCGCCCTCGGTCTGGCCGGGGTCGATGGAGATGATGCCGCCGCGGACGGACTCGGCCATATACGCGCCCGTATTGATGGAGACGATCAGGATGGACGCGGCCCAGATGTTATCAAAGCGCAGGGCGTTGTCGGTAAAGTACGGCAGAGCGTAGAAGATGAAGACGGCCTGCAGCATCATGGGCGTGCCGCGGAAGACCTCGACGTAGATGCGGATGATGACGCGGAGGATCTTCAGGAGGATGCGCTTGGGCCAGGGGTCGTTTTTGGCGCAGGGGATGGTATTGAGGATGCCGCAGGCAAGGCCGATGATGCAGCCGATGGCAGTCGCAGCCAGGGCAAGGCCGAGCGTGCTGAGCATGCCCCGCAGGTACATCGGGTGGTATTTGTCCCACAGGATGGCGATATCCTGCATGAGCTTGGCAAGCTTATCCACGGGAGAGAGCTCCTTTCAAGAATTCAAGACGGGAATACGCGAAGTCAATGTCTCCCCTTCCAGGGGAGGTGGCTCGGCGGAGCCGAGACAGAGAGGTCGCTGCAAATTTGTGACAACCTCTCAGTCAGCCTGCGGCTGACAGCTCCCCTGGAAGGGGAGCCTTTTCCGCTGCGGCGGGGATAACCTCTCAGGCCCTTTGGGCCAGCTCCCCTTGACAAGGGGAGCCTGGTGAGAAGGTTTGCTGATGGTTTAGACCTCCGGCTGGACGCGGATGGCTTCGTCCATGAGCTGGTTGAAGTCGTCTTCGGTCATGGTGGAGAGGACACTGTCGATGGCGTCCTTGAGGACGGTGTTGCCCTTGCGGACGGAGATGCCGATGTTGACGTTTTCGGCGCGTTCAGCCTCGGAGGCGAACTGGAAGTCGCCGTCGGTGCCGGAGAAGTTGAGGATGACGAGGTTCTCGTCCTGCGCGGCGGCGCCAATGGCAGTGGGCATGTCGGTGCAGATGAAGTCGACGGAGCCGGTCTGCAGCTGCATGATCATTGCCGGTGCGGTCTCAGCGGGGGCAAGAAGGTCGGCGTTTTCGATCTGCGGCAGGCAGGAGTCATACCAGATGGTGCCGGACTGCGCGGTGCACTTGCCGCCGGCCAGGTCGGCGATGGAGGTAGCGCCAGCGTAGGGGCTGTCCTTGGTGGTGACGCAGACGATGGTGGCGTAGTAGTACGGGCCAGCCATGTCAACTTCCTGCATGCGGTCGGCGGTCATGGACTGACCGGCGATGTTGGCGTCCATCGTGCCGGACTGGACAGCCGGGCAGAGGGAATCCCACGCGGAGGAGACGATCTCAAGCTCCCAGCCGTTGGCCTCGCAGATCTTCTTGGCGATCATGACGTCGTAGCCGTTGGCGTAGGCGCCGGGGACGTTGGAGATGGGAACGGCGCCGTTGGAATCGTCCATCTGGGTCCAGTTGTAGGGGGCGTAGGCACATTCCATGCCGACGGTCAGAACGCCGTCTTCCACGCCGGTGGCGGGGGTATCTGCGGTCTCGGTGGTTTCAGTGGTTTCGGTCGATGCGGGGGTCTCGGTGGCTGCGGGGGTGGCGGTGGTGGAGCTGGCGCAGGCGGCCATGCTCAGCAGCATCAGGGCTGCAAGGACGAGGGCAAGGATTCTTCTCATTGTTTTCATTCACCTTTCGTTTTTTATTTTCCCAGACAGACTTCACAAAAGCAACAAAAAAGTGGGTCGCTTCTGTAAAGCGATCCACGGAATGAACAGAAAACGGAAATCCCCGCCCCTGCCGCTTCCATCGATAGCGCTTCACAAAGTTTTTCTTTGTGACAGTCCGGCAGATCTTATCTGCCGAGCCAACACCGCGGGTACAGGCAGCGCCTGCGGCATTTCGGCGGTCTCCCCTTTTCCGAACGGCCACTGCCTGTGCTTGCCGCCCGGTACTTTTGAAGCCCGCGCCTCTATCTGGAATGATTGTCTGGATTATAGCGTATCACTTTGCATTTGTAAAGCTAAATTTTCGTTAGAAAGCAAAAATATTTTTCCGTGTTTTTGTGCAGAGTGCATAAGGAGGCGTTTTTTCCTGTCGGAAATCATTTTTGGAATTTGATTTGCTTTTACAGGGATTCTTTGCTATACTATAAAAAATGAACATCAGGAGGTTCGTGTATCATGGCTGACGAAAAAACGATCCTGAGCTACAAGGGGCGGCCCCTCATGCGCAAGGACAATTTGGTATATTACGGTTCGATGGCAGATTCCCACATTGTGATGCTGCAGATCCTGGAGACGAAGAAGGTCGGCGACGCCGACGTGGCGAGCAAGGTCTCCGTCGAGCTGCAGTTGACCGATCCCGGCGTGCGTGCGCGCGACCGGATCGTCAAGAAGAGCGAGAAGGACGGCTTCTTTACCGCGCTGGACCTCGGCTCCGTCTGGCTGGCCCGCGCGCTGAAGGACGCAAAAAAATAATTTCGTCCGTGTTTAAACGAGAGGAAGCCGCACATACTATCTGTGCGACTTCTTTTTCATTTTTCCATTCCTCTTTGGCCCGCCGCGTGCGGGCCGGCCGCCGGTTTTTGACGCCGGCGGTTATTTTTTTCGCCGCGGTACATACTAAGGACAAATGCTGACAGGGAGTTGATCGCCATGCGCAAGGGCGCGCAGACGCTTGTATTTGAATCGAAGCC
>ULWH01053754.1_pt1 | contig 12726 bp, 15 predicted proteins | sample 1960201 | NCBI WGS metagenome assembly ULWH01 (sample SAMEA4835808, study PRJEB28245) | human gut metagenome | biome: gut microbiome; material: fecal sample | place: Denmark | collected 2008
GGAACAGTGGCAACGGTAATAGTGGCTACTGGAACAGCGGCGACAATAACAGTGGATACTTGAATACTTCGACACAGGAATATTGCTTTATCTTTAACAAGCCAGTTGAAAAATCAGTATTGTCGATCACTAAGTTTCCGGCATTCATGCGCTTCACTTTGACAGAATGGATACCTGACTCCAAAATGTCACAGCAGGAGAAAAATCAGCACCCAGAATACGCTACAATAGGCGGTTACCTAAAGAAGTACACATATAAAGAAGCCTTCAGGAAGTCTTTTGAGGAAGCAAAGCAATTCCCGGACTGGCCTGAACAGCTTGAGAAGCTGAAGTCACTGCCCAACTTCGATGCCAAGATATTCGAGGAGATATCAGGTATCACAACTGAGGAGCTCGGTGTCAGTGATGAAGATCTTGCAGCCAAGTCAACTGTAACCATAGAAGTCACCATGGCAGACCTGGAGCAGAAATATGGCTGCAAAGTCAAGATTGTAAAGGATAGGTGATATGTCCGCAAATACTTTCTATCCACATACAGAAAGGGAGCAGTTAGCTCCTTTTGCAAACAAACGTGTGTTGGTAACTGGAAAAGTGCAGCATATTGCAGCGTGGATGTCGGGTAAAAGGTGGGGGTTGCGAGCTAACCTGGTTCAGTGCAAAGTAAAGTACGGCAATATTCAAGTAAGTGTCGATCATTTTACAGTCAATGTCGGGAAACAATTTATTGCTGTTCGAGCCAAAAGGAACACAACAGTATCTTTCTATGCCACAGTTAAGGTGTACCAGCCTGACAAACAACTGAAATATGTGCCAGATGACGTTAAGGTCGCTCTCGGTCTTACACCAAGAGTACCATCATATGGTATCAAGTGGCCTACAAGGGTCGAGGTGGTCAGTAGATGTTAGTACGTGTAATTCCAAGGTACCTTATGGTACAGCTGTATAACAAGCATGTAGAAACTGGAGATACTGATGCCTTTCTTGACGGAAACCACTTTATTTCCGTTTACAGCACCAGAGATACGTCACCTTTGCCGGACCATCCACATGTACTTAAATTGATGTGCGATGATTTGACTCTTGTCGATATGCGTACATTTACAGAGGACGGCTGGAATCATGTTACACTGTTCGATGAGGACATGGCAGACAAGACCGCAGCCTTCATAAAGAGCATCCCTGACACATGCAACTCACTTATAGTACACTGCGACGCAGGTGTCTCAAGTTCATGACAGCCATAGGCATACTTGCCAACAGATACTTTAACGATGAAGGCAGCACTGATGACGAGAAGTTTCAGCATGACTCGATGCCTTGGTTGTCGCCAAACTCGCACATACTGATGCTTCTCAGACCCAGACTGCAAAGAAAGGAAACAAATGTCTAACTTAATCAAAATCGGACGCAACAACGAACTTAAGAGGGCCACACTGGAACTGCCTAAGTACGGTGAGCTCACGGACGAGCGTGTAGTACAGGAAATGCGCGGCGTATTTGACGGATTCGAGTACGACCCGGACACACAAGTCGAGACTGTGTTCAAAACAGTCGAGCAGATCGAGACTTATGCAGCCGAAGTCAGTAAAGAGCTTGAACAGGCCGACAATGACTTCAAGATGGCAGCAATCACCAATGCAGGTGCCATTGCAGCCAAGCGCTGGCACTTCGGCTTTATGATCAGCAAGTGCCTCAAGGCTTCAAAGTATGGAGAAGGTGTCGCGAACAAGATCGCAGCCGCAGCCAATATTTCGCTGCCGTACCTTTATCAGTACAGAGCAGTCGGCGACAATCTCAGTATCAGAGACGCTTACATCCTTGGTATGTATGGCGCTGGCTGGGATTGCATTCGTCAGGTTGCCGCAGTAAACGATCCCGATACAAGACAGAACCTCATCCAGTACTTTGTCCAATCTATCACGGACTGGAACAACAGTGTCGCCAAAGAGCAGGCTAAAGAGGCGCTCAAGTCAGCATTGTCCATGTTGAAGCATGGTCCAGCCGAACTTGATGTTTCCAGTCCGGCCAAGATCGAGACAGCGGTCAACTTCGAATCCGAAGCCCCTGAATTTATGGAAGCCAAGAAGCAGCTGCAGAAGCTGATGACAGCATGCAGAGGCATTGTCAAAGACAACAAGCTGTCTCCGATGCTTAAGGCTTTTGGCGACTGTTATCTTGCCGATAATGTCCCTGATGCTGAGGCGCATCTTGATACACTGCACGAAGACGCGACATCAGCATTGGAGCTTCTCCAGCAGGTCGAGAGTGTCTTGCCGCAGCTCAAGGAAGAAGTCACAAGCTTGCAAAATATGGGGCTCAGTCATGCAGACAGTTAATTTGGAAGTGGATGTGTCGGCCCTTATGTGTCCTCATTGCGGCTCTGTCGACAGTGTCAAGCTGATCGACCTTGGACCGGAAAGAGATGCTGAAGGAGAATACGGTAACGTCAGATGTACCTGCTATGAATGCGGTTGGTCGACATGTGATATGGATACAGCAGAGGATGCGGTGTACGCTTTTATCACAGGTCTCGATTGTGATGTCAGGCACGACATAATATGAAACCAATAGGCTACGGGAAGCTCATTAAGCTCCTTAAAGCCACAGCACCAATATCAAAGCAGTTCGAAAATGAAGTTCTGCGGGATCAGCGCCTCGCAGAACTTTTTTCTTGTGTAGCCGAGGTTATGCTGCCGAAAGCTGCAGAACAGCAGAGATGGGCGTTGTGGCAGTGTTTCAAGGGTCTGGAAGGCGTGCGTGTAACACATAGGCATATAGTGTCCTGTGTGTGCAGAGCAGCAGCAAACATGCACTACATTCACGAAGGCATCGCACCCTTCTATTGGGATGGCAACAGCACAGCTGCTGTAATGAATTGCTTAGGTATAGAGCAAGATGTAGTCGCTAAAGGAAAGCGCAGGCTGCTAGTGCATTTGATGTGTCTGCTTGGCGAACCTGCTGGATTGATATTCAAGATATCTCTGAGCTGTAACATGCTTGAGTACTTGCTGGGTAAGCAGTTTGGCGTGTCTTTTCGAAAGTATAATGCAGCAGCAGAAGAGATCGCCGGTTGTGTCTTCAAGTGTACAGTAAGCGAGGACACAGCTGGAGCATATATGTCAGATTTCAGCGCAACGCAAGCTATGAAAGACCACAACAGAAAGCTGGCAGAGATGCGCGTAAATCCAAGAAAATGCAAAACACCTGCAATGCCATGCGCGTCCTGTACCAAAACAAGGGCTCAGTGCATTTTGGCATGTAGAGTTAAGGACAAATGAAATGAAAACAGAAAGAGTACTGAAGAAGAACGCAATCAAGGCCTATAAAGCCTTTAACAGTGACCTGACTTGCAAAGGCTTCCAATATGAAGTCGGCAAGACCTACAGGCATAATGCTGTCTTGAAACTGTGCGAGGCAGGCTTCCATGCTTGTGAAAGGCTGGTTGACTGCTTCAGTTATTATGAGCCAAACCGGGCAAAAACTCGAATTTGTGAGATTCTGGTTTGGGGCGATATCCAGAGAAATACTGAAGACACCAAGTTATGTGCATCCAGAATACATATTGTAAAGGAGGTGTCCTGGAATAAAGTATGCCGCCTATGCAACAATATCGGCATCGGCAATCAAGGATTGGGTAACTCTGGGAATTACAACAGTGGAAACTCAAATTCCGGTAACTTGAATGCAGGTAATAAAAACAAAGGTAAGTACAATTCAGGTGACTGTAACACTGGCTTAGGTAATGTAGGCACAGGCAATATAGGCAATAATAACTGTGGCCACTATAATTGCGGTCATAGGAATTCCGGAAACAATAACATAGGATGCCGCAATGTAGGAAACTACAATACGGGCTACTATAATGTCGGTAACTGGAACAAAGGGTCGTTTAATATCGGCTGCTTCAATACAGCAGATGCCACTGTACATATGTTTAACAAGCCTGTTGTCGGAATCAGGCCATTTGATATTTTAGTCCCAGGTTTCTGCATCTTCGATACGACAGAATGGGTATCGGCCAGATGTATGACAGCTGAAGAAAAGAGGTGGCATCCCGAGTGCGTTACAACAGGAGGGTACCAAAAACAGTACGACTACAAGGAAGCTTTCAGAAAGTCTTTTGAAGAGGCAAAGCGACTCCCGGACTGGCCCGAACAGCTTAAGAGTCTGAAGGCGCTGCCCAACTTCGATGCCAAGATATTCGAGGAGATATCAGGTATCAAGGAAGAGGAACTTGTTTAAAGAAAGGAGGACAGGATGAAAATAACAGACCTCGATACAAAAGATGTACAGGTAACACGTACAACAAAACGCTACATATTGAACGATAAGGTGTTCGAGCTGGATGAGTGCCCTGACTGGGCTCAATGGGCTGCTGTGAATGAGGATGGGAGAGCGCATTGGTTTGATTCTCAGCCGTGTATTCGAGCAAAGTGTTGGGTACTCCAACCATGCAGTAGCTCAAGTCGTATTTGCTTTGGTTGGTTTTTCGACGCTACCGACTGGCAGCACAGCCTTATCAAGCGACCTGAGAAGGTACGCGAGGTTACCATGGCGGACATTGAGAAGCAGTTGGGTTGCAAAGTCAAGATCGTGAAGGAGAAGGGAAAATGACTACAAAATATTTTATCTCAAAGTACGGGGAACAACTTAGCGGCGATCTGGTTGAGGAACTAGCACACCATTCAGATGTACGCAGTCTCGTCCATTGGTTGCTGCATGAGTGTGGTTATCTTGAGTCTCTGAAGCTCGACTGGCTGGTCCAGTTGCTCAGAACCAGAGATGCAGACAGCTTGAGACCTTATGTTGCTGAAGCTGTGCTCAAATCCTGGCAGCAGCCAGTGTCCATCGGTATTCCGTCGCCATTGTCGCCTGAAGCCGAAGCATTGCTTACTGCAATGATAAATGATCATGAACATACGCAAGATGTGTATGCTCATGCAGTGAACATGAAAGAGCTCTCTGTGCAGAATGTACAGGTGGCTTATTGTGCATCACCCGATATCAAGCGCTTGTTGTGGCAAATCATGCACGGCATTGTTGTATGGAAGGCGCTTGATTACCGGTTAACAGAAGCTTATGTAACAAATCAGGTGCTGGAGTACATTCGCCCTGCTGTAGCTTTGTTTAAAGTCGACTGAAGTAACAGAAAGGAGAACACATGAAAAAAGGACTAGGAAACCTGCTGGATGCACTCAGTAAGGCAGACGGCGGCGTCAGTATGTCCATTACAGAATTCAAAGAAGCCCAGTATGGCATTCCGCTTAAGCATTACTGTCTGCAGTATCTTTTCGGCAGCACTGGGCTCAGGTACGGCGGTTTCTATCTGCTTGCAGGTAAGCCGAAGTCGTGCAAGTCGCCATTTGCTTTCTTCCTTGCGCATCTCAGCTGCGAGAATGATGGCATTGCATATGTGTACGAACTTGAAGGCAAGGCGTCACCGACGTTGCTCAACAGCATGTTTGCAGACAAGCCCGAATGGCGAGAGGATGGCGGCCCTTTCAAGCTCATCAGAGGACTGACATTGGATGGAGCCGAGAAGCACCTTACAAAGTCCGTGCTTAAATTATTTAAGCAGTACGCGGTCTACGATACTCCGCTGCTGATCGACTGGGACTCCATCTCAGGGGCTGCGATGTCAGATGTCGTGTCCAAGATCGAGAAGGAAGGTGTAGCCAGTAAAGGATACTATGAAAAAGCACACATCATGAAGCATCTGACAGAGAGCTGGGTGGCGCTTACCAACAACATGCCTGTCGTATTCGTCGGCGTCTTGCAGGAAAAAGAAAAAGCTGCAGAAGGCTGGGCACCCGCAGGCGGGCCGCAGAAGTCGTATGGCGGCGGCGATTCGCAGCTGTTCAAGGCAGGTACATTGCTGTCGTTCTCTCACAGTACGCTGCAGAATGGTGCTGGCAAGCTCGTTCGCATTAAGACTGCATTGAACGGATTTGCAGACAGCAGAGGTATTGAAGTGAAATTTGTCTGGGATCAGTTCGGCGATCTTGAGACTGATTCACAGGGACACAAGTGGCTCTTCGCAGAGGCGACGGCAAAGTGTCTCGCACAGCCGAAGATCGTCGGTGAACTCAGAGACATCATTGATGTAAAGATCAATGATTCCGGTGACCGGGTAACCTGCAAGACGTTCGGTCTTGATAAGGTTACAGCGACTGAGTTCGAGGAAGCTTTGTTCGCACCTGAGAACGACAAGGTACTGGAAGATCTCTACAGGTACCAGAAGATCGAGAAGATCAAGCTGCCCTCAGAGTACGCAGCTTACGCCGAGAAAGCAGGCGACAAGGAGGCAGCTTACAAAGAGGCGCAGAAGCAGGCACAGCTCGAAGAGCGTGAGGCCAAGGCTGCGGAAGCTGCTGCAAAGGAAGCAGCCAAGCAGGCAAAACGAGAGGCGAAAGCCAAGAAGGCCGCTGCAGCATCCAACCCGTTAGCGGCTTTAGCAGACATGGCTAAGAAAGCAGAGGCGTCTGATGCAAAAGCTGAATAACAAGCGTGTTTTCTGTACACCTTACGACGATCAGCGTATTGTGACAGCAAAAATTAAGAACGAAAAGCACTATGTACTGAAAGCGTGCCCATTCTGCGGACGCAAGCCGGTAATCGAGACAGTGGAACCGATATTTCACTTTGACAAGGTACAGTACTTTGTCTCATGCGCGCACCACGGCTGCGACTGCTACACAAGAACCTATCGCAGTCCGGGTGAGGCAATTGCGAAATGGAACAGACGCATCAGTCCACTTGACCGTATTGTAGCTTCTGACTTGAAACGCAGTCTTAAAGCAGCACAGAAAGAGGCGACAAATGAGTGATACATCAGAATGGCCCTTGACAGCACAGGCTGTCAAGGAAATGATGACCGAAGTCTGTGACAAGAATTTGTTCGACTCCGGCGGAACTTACGGCTACGCTTATGAACGCAGAGCCAATTGTGACAAGGAACCCGAATTCAAGATACATTACGAGCTCCTTGATAACGGGAAACTATGTATCGAAGTCACAAAGAGCATGTACTGGCATCTTGTGAACACCTGCCAGTACAGACACGACCTCACTGTTATGCTGGACGCATATGCAGATCTCAAAGACGAGCGCTACGGCGCATACCTTGGCGAGGACTTTTTCACTTCATTTGGTCTCAATGCAAGCTCTGATAATACATGCAACATCGAGACACTTCTGGATGGTACGTTTCTGTTCACACAGGCGTACACCAGCGATGAGTCGACAGGTCTGTTCGTGATCAGCACACATAATGGATGCGACGTGCGCTCTGGTTACAGCAGCGCCAAAGTCTTTGAGAGTCCGGACGCTGAAGTCCTGTACGGCTTGGACAGTGCAAGCCTTATGTGTCACGGATGTGATACACAGTTTGATCTGTCAGCCAGTGGCACTCTGACACTTGATCCTGACCAGTTTAGCCTCGAGCAGAACGACGACTTGCCGTACTTTGTCGACGGCAAACTGTACTGTCCGAAGTGTCATGAGCCGATGGAGGTGCGCTGATGCCTAACGCACAACTCATGGCTGCGCTGCACGCAAGTACCAAAGCGTTGCGAGAAATGGCACGCGATGACGCCACGTACGACTTCGTATATGCGCACAAAAACATGTTCGTCAGCAACAGAGAAGCCTTCAAGGCTGCTGTAGCCGCGTGTCAGGAGCGCTCAGGCAGAGAGTTGCTTGACAGGCTGGACCTGCAGGAGATCGGCATCGAGAAAGTGACCGAAGCGGAGCTGCTGCACAGCTGTTACCACTTTGTCGACAGTCCATTGTACAGGCGTTTCATTCAGCTCGTCAGCAGGCACGGCGGCATAGGTACGGCAATCTTCGTCGTCAACAAGCGAGGCATTGTCGTCACCAATAAGTACAGTCTGGACGCCTATGTACGGGTCAAGCACGTACTCGGCAGCACCGGTAAGTTGCCTGGCATCATGTGGGCGCCTGTAGAAGACCTTAAAGGCTTCACGTTCTACAACTAAGGAGGTGGGATGCTGGAAACAAAAGTTATGTTCAATGCTTCGGAGATCACAATCAAAGTGTCTGTGTGGGCGCGAGGTGATCCTTTCCCTGCTATTGGGCATGCTGTAGGTATAGACACAGAAACCGAACTTATTACAGACGCCGAGCTTACGCCTCCATTGGTTGTACTCGGCGTTTTCAATCCTGCTGACATGACCTGCTACCAGATATCCTGGATCGATGCACAGTACTTCATGCAGGAACTGCTTAAGCGTGACTGCAAGCTGTACTTCGCGAATGCAGGGTTCGACTACTTCGAGCTTGAAAGCGATGAGCTTCGGGATGCAGTCAGCAATGACCGTCTCGTAGACTTGCTCATCAGAGCGCCGCTGAAAGAAATCGCCACGATAGGTTATATCAGAACACACAGTCTGAAGGACGCCTGCCAATGGCATCTTAATTACGAGATGGACAAGCACGAGGAAGAGGGCGACCAGGCAGCTCGTGTCACGTTCCGCAGGAACAAGGACGTGACAGATGAGCAGCGCCTTTACCTGGCAATCGACTGCGCGTCCACCTATTACGGATGCGAGGCGATTGGTCCTCAGGCGACAGAGTGTACACATACACGCGGGCAGATCGTCCTGTATCATATCAGCAAGAACGGTTTTCCGTATGATCCGTACATGTTTGATTACTGTGAGAAGCTGTTGCAGCAGCATATGGACCAGTATCGTGCGGAACTTATAACGTACGGGTATCCTGATCCATATAAGAAGGACATGCCGACAGACATCAAGCAGCTGCAGGACGGCTGGCCGATGTTCAGGGACGCCTGGTTCGCCGCACACATCAAAGAGAAATACCAGTTCGAGGACTCGCTGCCAGGCAAGAGCACAGTAAAGCGCATAATGCTGTACGGCACTGCGTACATGCAGCACGGGACCGATAAAGGCACTCTGGCGCGGGTGTTCGCAGCATTGCTGCTGCAGGACAAGAACCTGTCCAAGAAGGAACAGGCTGCATATGACCAGCTGGTGGACGAGCACGACTTTCTGGATGCCTGCAACGGTATCGGCAAGAAGGAAGTGTGGCCGACGCTGCTGGTCGCGTGGATGCGTGCCGAGATGGACGGCAAGGATATCGCTGGCGTCTGGCAGGCAGTGGACGATGCGGTGCAGGACCATCCGCAATGGTTCTGTACCGAGGAGCCTGTCAAGCCCAAGGCGTTCATGCAGGACCATCTGCGGGAACTGCAGGAAAAGTACCCTGGACTGGAGTTCGACAAGACGCTTAAGTCAGGTGAGCTGAAGTGCTCAAAGAAGGACGCGTGGAAGCTGGCGGATGCTGGTGTGAACGATCCGCTGCTGACCGCGTACGTAAACTTTGGTCATGCGCAAAAGTACAAGTCGTCGTTCACTAACAGGGAATACCTGAGGAGCGACGGCAGAGTGCGGTGCCGCTTTGGCATCGTGGAGAGCGGTCGCACATCGGCCTCTAAGCCGAATCTTTGTAAGTATATGATATATAAGTACTTATACTTTAGACAACATATACGCTGGAGATTGTAAAACCTATTGAATTGCTGGGACACTGTCAGGTTGTAGACGGAGCCTGTACAGTCAATCAGCAGCCAAGCCTTGAAAGGAGGATAAAGGCGGGTTCAGAGACTATCGAACAGAGAACTGAGCAATTGTAGTTTCAGTTCTAACTAAGTAGAGTAGGCTCCAATCGGAGCCGAAGCAGTAGGCGTACGAATACATAGTACGATAATATAGTCCCACACTCCTGATAACAGGAGAAGCCTGTGAGAAGGCGTAAGTGTAGCAGCAGTATCCGTCACACGATCCGGTGTTTGCCTTGAAAAACATGTACAAGCCGCCGGATGGAACCATTTTTGTCAGCGTCGACTATAGCTTCGAAGCGGAGCCTTCACACCGCGAGGTGTGTCGAACAAGAAAGTGAATTGCTGGGACACCTTAACGGGTCATACCGAAGGTAATCAGCAGCCGATCAAGGGATCTTCTAAGGCAAAAGCTATGGAGCCTGGAAAGGGTTCAGAGACTATCCCGCAAGGGAGTAGGGCGAAAGTCCGAAGCACTCCTTCTCTGGAAACGGAGAAGATGATATAGTCCATATGCGCAGAGTTGGTCGCGCTGGCAGAATCGTGCATAACAAAGTACGGCGAGTCCGTGCTTGGTACCATTATCAACGCGGATGTATGTCCGCATTACTTCTTCGCCGGTGTCATGATGGGTCTCATAGATGCCGACGTCAGCTTTTGCAAGGATCCCCAGGAAGTGGAGCGCGTCAAGAAGTTCCTTAAAGAGCACGTAAGCAAGGACGAAAGACAGAGAGCAAAAGCAGTTAATTTCGGTTAAATAATATAAAGGAATGTAAATGTAGTATAGATGTTTAGAGTGTGGATGTCTGTTCTAGGCTAAGCAACCAGCTAAATACTGTTCTCAAGCACATAAACAAAGGAAACAGAATCGTAGAAGATAGGTGTATACCTGTTTAAATTGCGGTTGTAAATTTTAGAGAGCAAAGCGTTCTGATTATGTTTTTTGTGGGAATAAATGCCGGTGTGAATATAGATAGAGTCATCCTTAGTTCGATTAGAGGTAGTTCGTAGTCAGTAGAATGCAAGCAGCTAATACATTGCGGTTCAGCAATAAATAGGCAAAAGCTCAAGCTAATGACATATGTTGCGGTAAAAACCGGTTACGGTGGACATAGGAAGCTTTAGATGCTTAGCTGTATAGACGCGGGATATCAGTAACAGACTTTGGTCATAGGTGCTACAATAAAACTTTAGCTCAATCGCCCTACGTATAGGTAATTGCGTCTAAATAGAAAACTTTAGATAAGCGTAGACGTATGTATGCAAAGAAGAAAGCACTTGGCCTTATTGTTACTGAAAAGTCTACTAATCAGAAGGTAAGATAGGCTATAATTAAATAGAGACATGGAATATGCTAGTGCTGTGGTTACTGTCAGAATGTCGATGCTTTGCAGCTACATCATGCAGATATGGATAGAAGCCACAATAATAAAGATAATCTAGTTCTCTTATGTGCTAATTGTCATCAGATACTGCATACACGTATAAAGCGCAATTGGCATATGTATACGTAGCCTAAAGTCACATGTATACTACAATAGTTGCAAAGTATGTAGGCCGAAGTAAAAGAGCGGAATGAAGCGGGAACTGCCGACAGGCAAACCCGAACCGAAGGCACGCAGGAATGTGTGTCAGGGGCAACGCGTAGCAGTACGTCCAGCTCGGATATGAACTGCCAAGAGGCCGCTCCTCTGCAGGTTATACTGCAAAAATGTACGCTGAACACCGGTGTATGGACAGAAAGACCGGGAACTATGGGATAAAAAGCCCGTAGGATAACAAATTGCTGCCAGGTGGCATGAAAGGCAAACGCCTATATCAGCACCTGAGAGAATGCGGCATCAAGGCTACGTTGCAGGAAGCCTTCCAGCTCAGGGAAACCTGGCTGCGAACCTTTAAGGAAATGAACCTGCACTTCGCCAGAACGCCGCTAAGACAAGACCCAAGGGAAAGGTACGCCTGGATACCTGCGAGTGACGACGACACAAGTACAGAGGACGCTGACCCGAAAGCAGACAAGCGCAAGGGTCGTCAGCTGTATGAAGTCACCACAATCACAGGCTTCAGACGTAACCGTACCGTAATCAACAGCTGTCTGAACACAGAGTTTCAGAACCCCGTCGCACATCTTGCGAAGGAAGCTTTATGGAACTTCGAGAGGGCAGGACTCGGTAATCGTCTGCTAAATTTTGTCCATGGCATCGTGGACGTTAAAGAAAGTGAATTGCTGGGAGTGCATAATGCCCGACTGCCTGATACAGGAGCGAAAGCAGAAACAAGTGTCGGGATGCCTCAAGCTGAAACAAGTACCCGTGAGGGGCGCTAAAGGGTGTGACAATTGCTAATCAGCAGCCGATCAAGGGATCTCCTAAGGCGAAAGCTATGGAGCCCGGAAAAGGTTCAGAGACTAAGCGCTCCTTCTCTGGAAACGGAGAAGATGATATAGTCCGAAGGATGAAGCAGACTACTGGGCCTACCCCAAAGAGGTCAGGCAGCTTGCTCCGATAGTGGAGCGATTGTGGCTGGAGCCTGGTCGCCGTGTGTTCCCTCACGTCAAACTCAAGTGCGAGACTTCACTGAGCTTGTATTGGGACAAAGGCGGCATCGAATTTCCGGATGTCGAGTGGGACGCTAACGGAGAGCCGATATTGGAGCCTCCGCCATTCGTTCAACAGGCGTATGCCGCAAAAAGCACATAAACATGGCCCCCTGTGAGGTAACACTTGCAGGGGGCTTTTCTATTGAGGAAACGAGCATGAAAACGATTACAAAATGTACGTTGCTCGCAGCAGCTGTAGCTTGTACTATGTTAACTGGCTGCGATAGCGAAGAGGATTTGCAGAGATATAGATGCGATGAGATTACGCGTCTATGCGAAGACCTGAAGGTGATTGAGTACGACGGATGTGAGTACTTGCTTTTTGGTCCGTACTCCTATGCTGGACTTCTAACACATAAAGGTAACTGCAAGTACTGTGAACAGCGAAGGAACAAAACAAAATGAAAACAGAAAGAGTACTGAAGAAGAAACCAATCAAGGCCTATAAAGCCTTTAACAGCGACCTCACATGCAAAGACTTCCAATATGAAGTCGGGAAGGAATACCATCATAAAGGCAAGCTTGA
>ULWH01019101.1_pt1 | contig 12697 bp, 8 predicted proteins | sample 1960201 | NCBI WGS metagenome assembly ULWH01 (sample SAMEA4835808, study PRJEB28245) | human gut metagenome | biome: gut microbiome; material: fecal sample | place: Denmark | collected 2008
CTGGATATCCTCGGGCTGGAAAAGGAGCGGAACACCTTGGTAGATTCCCTGCCTTTGGGCTGGAAGCAGAAACTATCCTTCTCCGTGGCGATCATCCATGAGCCCAAGATCGTTTTCTTGGATGAGCCTACCGGAGGCGTCGATCCCGTCACCCGCCGCCAGTTCTGGGAGTTGATCTATGAAGCGGCTGCCCGGGGGATCACGATCTTCGTCACCACCCATTATATGGATGAGGCGGAGTATTGTAACCGTGTCTCCATCATGGTAGACGGAAAGATCGAAGCGTTAGACAGTCCCTCCGCCTTGAAGCGGGATTTTAAGACAACGAATATGAACCAAGTCTTCCACGCCTTGGCTCGAAAAGCAACGAGAGGAGAATAAACGATGAAACAATTCATATCCTTTGTTAGAAAGGAGTTCTATCACATTTTCAGGGACGCACGCACGACAATGATCCTCTTGCTCATGCCCGTCATCCTGATCATCTTGTTCGGATATGCCATCACGACCGAGATCAAGCGTGTGCCGATCGCTATTTTCGACCAAAGCCGGGATGAGCTGACACTGAAGATGACAGACCGCTTGAATGCCAGCGAGTACTTCGAGCTGTATACGACCGTCGATAGCTATGAGGATGCCGGGGCCTTGTTTCGGCAAGGAAAGGTACACGTCATAGTTGTCTTCCCCCCCGGGTACGCTTCCACGGCCGATGCCCAAGTACAAGTCTTGGCGGACGCTACCGATCCGAACGAGGCCACGCAGCTAATCGCCTATTGCTCGGCGATCATCGCGGAACAGTTGAAAGGCGAGTCGGCGGTTGAGGGTAAAGCCGTGACCCCGGTTACCTCTTTGCTCTACAACCCTCAAATGAAAGGTGCCTACAACTTCGTGCCCGGCGTAATGGGTTTGATCTTGATCCTTATATGTGCCATGATGACCTCGATCGGCATCGTGAAAGAGAAGGAGATGGGAACGATGGAAGTCCTGCTGGTCTCCCCGTTGAAACCCATCTACATCATTTTGGCCAAGGCGATTCCATACCTATTGCTGAGTATGGTGAATATCGCTACGATCTTGCTGCTATCCTATTTCCTGCTGGACGTTCCGATAAAAGGCAGCCTGCTGTTGCTGGTTTCCGTGTCCATCCTGTACGCGATCGTATCCCTCTGCCTGGGCCTGCTGATCTCCACGGTAGCCGATACCCAGCAGGCGGCTATGTTGATCAGCGGTATCGCCTTGATGCTTCCGATCATGTTGTTGAGCGGCATGATGTTCCCGATAGAGAATATGCCGGATATCCTGCAATGGTTCTCCCATATCGTTCCGGCCAAATGGTATATCATCGCCGTGAAGGACGTGATGATCAAGGGGCTTCCCGCCGTGTCGATCTTGAAGGAGATCGGGATACTGTCGTTCATGGCGGTCGTGCTGGTATTCTTGAGTGTGAAACGTTTTAAAATACGATTATAAGCTATGTTACGATATTTGTTAGAGAAAGAGTTCAAGCAGATCCGTCGGGACCGGTTCATGCCGAAGATTATCTTCATTATCCCGATCATGCAGTTGATCATCTTGCCTTTCGCCGCTAATTTCGAGATGCGAAATATCAACCTTAGCATCGTGGACAACGATCATTCCGTCACCTCCACGCAATTGGTAGATAAGGTACTATCCTCCGGATATTTCCGCCTGACAGACCGGTCGGATCGCTACGACGAGGCGCTGACCTCGGTGGAGAGCAATGAGTCCGATATCATTCTGGAAATCCCCTCTGATTTCGAGCGGGACTTGGGGAAGGAGGGCAGGGCGGACGTGATGATCGCCGCTAACGCCGTAAACGGAACCAAGGGCGGCTTGGGTAGCTCCTACCTCTCCTCGATTATACAGGATTTCAATAGGGAGAAAGGCTTCGCCTCTATGGGATCGGGCAGGGGAGTGGCTTCGATTAACCTGTTCAATCCCCACTTGAGCTACAAGATCTATATGGTTCCCGGCATCATGGTATTCTTGCTGACGATTATCGGGGGATCGATCTCCGCCTTGAATATCGTGAGCGAGAAGGAGAAAGGGACGATCGAGCAGATAAACGTCTCGCCCGTACCCAAGTCCCTGTTCCTGCTGTCGAAGCTGATCCCTTTCTGGGTGATAGGCTTTGTCCTGCTGACGGTGGCGATCCTCATCGCTTGGCTGATCTACGGCTTGGTGCCGGAGGGGAGTTTCGGGGTGATCTATTTGTTTGCCGCCGTATATTTGATCGCTTTTACGGGATTTGGCTTGGCGATCTCCTCCTTCTCGTCCACACAGCAACAAGCGATGCTTACGGCGTTTTTCTTCTTGATCATTTTCGCCTTGCTAAGCGGATTGTTCACGCCGATCAGCAGTATGCCGGAATGGGCGCAGAAGATCACGCTGGCGAATCCGGTGCGTTATTTCGTGGAGATGATGCGTATGGTCTATTTAAAGGGGAGCGGCTTTGCCGATTTACGGGGACATTTTGTGATTGTCTGTCTATTTGCTGTTTTTTTTAATCTGTTAGCGGTAATTAGTTATCGTAAAAAGGGGTAGTTCGGAAATAAATGTTTTCTTTGTATCCCGTTTACGGATTATAAACTAATACAGCGAAAAAACATGTCATTTATCATTGTCGTACTTTGTTTGGCCTTATTGATTGTCTTGATATCCTACTTTAAGGTGGATGCTTTCATCGCGTTTCTGATCTCCTCTATCTTGGCGGGCATCGCTTTGGGCATTCCGTTGGAGAAGCTGCCGGACTCGGTGAATAACGGTATCGGGAGTATCTTGGGTGGGTTGACGTTGATTATCGTATTAGGCGCTATGCTAGGCAAGTTGGTGGCCGAGAGCGGAGCGGCACAGAAGATCGCTTCCGTGATGGTGTCGCTTTTTGGTACTAAGCATATACAATGGGGGCTGATGGTGACAGGCTTTGTCGTGGGTATTCCGTTATTTTATGGGATCGGATTTGTGTTGTTGGTGCCATTGATCTTCTCGATCGTGTATAAATACAAGCTTCCGGCGGTCTATATCGGGTTGCCGATGTTGGCGGCGTTGTCCGTGACGCATGGATTCCTGCCCCCGCATCCGTCTCCGGTAGCCTTGGTGGTACAATTCAATGCGAATATCGGCCTTACGCTGATCTACGGTTTATGTTTGGCGATTCCGGCTATCATTATCGCCGGGCCGGTGTTCGGCAGTCGGTTGAAACATATAAAATCCGGTCCGGTCACGTTGTTCGAGCAGAAAGAGGATAGCGGGAGATATGGTATGCCGGGCAAGGTGAATAGTTTTATCAGCGCTACGTTGCCTGTCTTTTTACTGATTATCGTGACGGTTATTCCTTATTGCTTTAAGGATATGGGCGAGATGGCGAGCGGGATAGTCTCTTTTATTGGTGCTCCTTCCATTGTAATGCTGATCGCCTTGTTGTTCGCTACATATACGCTGGGCATCCGGCAGGGACGTAGTATCAAGTCGGTTATGGCAGTCTATGGAGAGGCCGTGAAAGATATCTCTATGATCCTTTTGATCATCGCGGGTTCTGGTATCTTCAAGCAGATCATGGAGGATAGCGGGGTAAGCAATGAGCTGGCGACAAGTCTGGAGCAATTGCCCGTTCATCCGTTGATCTTGGGTTGGTTGATCTCTGCCGTGATCCGTTTGTGCGTGGGATCGGCTACGGTGGCGGCGTTGACGGCGGCGGGCGTGGTGATGCCTTTAGTTACGCAAACGGGTGCGAACCCGAACTTGATGGTTTTATCTTTAGGAGCGGGTAGCTTGATGTTCTCGCATGTCAACGATTCCGGCTTCTGGATGTTCAAGGAATATTTTAACCTAAGCATAAAGGATACGATCTGCTCATGGTCTATCATGGAGACGATCGTGTCGGTCGTAGGATTGATCGGGGTAATGATCTTAAATATGATTGTATAACAAAAGAATGATTGAGCAATGAGAAAGAGATGGCTGCTTAGTATCGTTATTATGCTTTTCCCTTTCGTCGCCTCGTTTGCGGCGGACCCGGAGGAAGGTACTTATCCAACGGTCGGGAGGCTTTTTCATATAGCACGAAGCGTGAATAAGAACTTGGTTTGTTACGATGTGAATCTGAGGGATGGTAAGCTGGATACACATGATCCCTTGAACGTTTATTGGGTCAATCGGGAAAAGCATCCGGGGGAAACCAATGGCTTGAGCTATATCCAACGGAAAATGGCTTATGGGTATAAACTGATCTCGGCGAGTGATAATGCTTGTGTATGCTCATTGACCGCTTATCCCTCCCGCCAGTTGACGATTACCAAACGTGATTCCCGCTATGTATGCTACATAACGATCAACAACCAACAGGCGATTCTCCAGTCCCTCTACGTTAAAGCCAGCTCTAAGAATCCTTTAAGCGTCGAGTATGTAGAGCTACAAGGAATCTCTGTCGCCACGAATCAACCGGTAACGGAAAGAGTCAGGAAATAGATCAATATATTTTTTACTAACATATAAATGAAAGAAATTATGAGCATGATTAACGCAGATGAGAATTTTGAGAAATTAGGGTTGACCTTACCTCCCGCACCGGCTCCGGCCGGAGTTTACAAGCCTTGTGTGATAGATGGCAAATACCTGTATCTTTCCGGTCACGGGCCTGTGCGGAATGATAAATCCTTGATCATCGGACGTATCGGTAAGGACTTGACGATGGATGAAGGCAAACTCGCCGCCCAGCAAGTAGGCCTTACGATGTTGGCTACGATCAAGGCGAATTTAGGTAGCTTCAACAAGATAAAGAGAGTGATCAAGGTATTGGGTATGGTAAATTGTACGCCCGATTTCGGAAAGCATCCTTATGTGATCAATGGCTGTAGCGAGTTGTTCGCCGCCGTATGGGGGCCGGATAACGGTGTAGGTACCCGTAGCGCCGTAGGATTCGGTTCTCTTCCCGATAATATTCCTGTAGAGATAGAGGCTTTGTTCGAATTATACGAATAAGCCATGGACGATTGGTACGTCATAAGTAATGTAGACCGGATAGACTCGCCAGCCTTGGCGTTCTATCCGGATCGTATTTCCGGCAATATCGAGTTGGCCAAGAGGATCATAGGCGATACGAACCGGCTTCGTCCGCACGTGAAGACGAATAAGGCGGCTGAGGTATCCCGTATGCTGCTGGATGCCGGAATCCGGAAGTTCAAGTGCGCTACGATTGCCGAGGCCGAGATGCTGGGGCATATGAATGCCCCCGATGTATTATTAGCCTATCAGCCGGTAGGCCCGAAGATTTCCCGCTTATTAGATTTGATAAAGGCATATCCCGCCACCCATTACTCCTGCTTGGTAGACCAAGCGGAGAATGCCCGTGCGATCTCGGCTCTTTGCGAGGCCGGGAATATCACCTTGGATGTCTTTATCGATCTGAACGTGGGAATGAATCGTACCGGAGTCCTCCCGGAGAGAGCGGAGGCGCTGGTGGATGCGATCCTACCGTTGAGGTCTCTGCGGATTATCGGGTTGCATGGCTACGACGGACATATACATGACGCGGAGCTATCGGTACGTTGCCAAGGCGCGGATGCAGCGTACGCCTTGACCGAACGTGTGTTCCGGGAGATATCCCGCAAGTTTGCCTATCCATTGGTAAAGGTGATGGGAGGTACTCCTACATTCCCGATGTACGCGAAGCGGAAGGATTGCGAATGCAGTCCCGGCACGTTTGTGTTCTGGGATTGGGGGTATGGAAACGCTTATCCGGATATGCCGTTCAAGGTAGCTGCCTTATTGATAACTCGGGTCATTTCCGTGCTGGATGAGCATCATGTTTGCGTAGATCTTGGTTACAAGGCGGTAGCCTCGGAAAGTCCTTTGCCCCGTGTGTTTTTCTTGAACCATCCGGAGGCGAAACCTATCTCCCAGAGCGAGGAGCATCTGGTCTTGGAAGTCCCGGACAGTCGGCTCTATCCATTAGGTTCCGTATTCTATGGCATTCCCGTTCATATTTGTCCTACGGTCGCTTTATACGACAAGGCTTATGTGATCCGGGATCGTGAGGCGATCGGCGAATGGCCTATCATTGCCCGTTCACGTCGCATCACCTATTAACGGTAATCAAATTTTCAATTATCAATTATCAACTCTCAATTAATAAAATGAATAAGCCATTTATTATCGACGCTCATCTCGACCTTAGCATGAACGCTTTGGAGTGGAACCGGGATTTGTGTCAACCCCTAAAGGAAATAAACCGGAGAGAAATCGGTATGACCGATAAGCCCGACCGTGGAAACGCCACTATATCGTTTGAGGAACTGCGTAAAGGAAACGTCGGGTTAGTAGTCGCCACCCAGATCGGTCGCTATGTAGGGCCGGATAATCCACTTCCCGGTTGGCATTCCCCGGAACAAGCTTGGGCGCAGACCCAAGGCCAACTTGCTTGGTATAAGGCGATGGAAGAGGAGGGCCAGATGGTCATGATCCGGGATAAGAAGGCCTTGGATACGCATCTGGCTCTTTGGAAAGACGGTGAACCCGCCGACAAGAAGCCGATCGGTTATGTATTAAGTATCGAGGGAGCCGACTCGTTCATCACGGTGAATCATGTGGAAAGGGCGTATGCTTATGGCTTGAGGGCGGTTGGCCCGGCACATTACGGCCCCGGAAGATATGCCAACGGTACGGATTCTACCGGTCATCTGAATGCCATGGGGAAAGAGTTGTTGCGTACCATGGATCGCTTGGGTATGATTCTTGACGTGACCCATTTATGTGATGAGGCTTTCTGGGATGCGTTGGATTTGTATAAGGGACCTATTTGGGCGAGCCATAACAACTGTCGGGCCTTCGTAGATCACAACCGCCAGTTTAGCGACGAGATGATCAAGGCGTTGATAGAGCGTGGCGCCGTGATCGGTATCGCCCTAGACGCTTGGATGATGGTACCGAACTGGGTGCGAGGCGAGTCTACTCCAAGAGGCATGAACTGTGGAATGGAGATTATGGCGAACAATATCGATCATGTCTGCCAATTGGCCGGAAACGCGAACCATGTGGCTATCGGCAGTGATCTGGATGGTGCTTTCGGTACGGAGCAATGCCCGTATGACCTAGTAACGATCGCCGATCTCCAAAAGATATTCCCGATCCTTCAATACCGTGGCTTTACGGACGATGCTATCAACCGTGTCGCCTCTGGTAACTGGATTGAGTTCTTACGGAAGCATTTGCCGGAATAAGCTACTGCAACCCGGGTTGCAGTGATACCGCGATGCGGATGCAGTGTTACTGCAACCCGGATTGCAGCGTCACTGCATCCGCATCGCGGTAAAAAGACAAACAAGGTGAGTCTATTTTATATCTGCAATACCAAGACGAACCGGCATCCCTTCTTATATTCCTTATCGATAGATAGGGTTCCGTTTAATTTACTAGCCATCAGTGCGCAGATGGGTAATCCCAAACCATCGCCTTGCGCTAGATCCTTCGCCTCATTGAATGGCTTGAATAAGTTCTCTTTTAGATCATCCGGTATGCCTGTACCATTATCGGTAATGATAAATTGGCAAACATGAGCGCCTTTCCGTTTAAATTCCAGACGGATGTTACCGCTGGAAGTATATAATGCGGCATTCTTTAACAAATGTAATAAGACTTGCTCCAGATGCTCGGCGTTCGTCTTAATCTCCAATTGGGGCACGTCTGTTACGAGATTGACCTCCGGTTGAATATCCCCTTTAACCTTCTCCACGATTTTCTTACTGAAGTTTCCTACATTAAAAGAACTAACCTCATACGGTTCCATCAACGTATTCTCCAAGGAGGAAAGCTCTTGGATATGAACCGTAAACTGTTTCAAAGCCTCTACCCGTGTCCATACATCCTCGGCCTGCTTCGGAGCTACCGCCTGTAATTCTTTGGCGGATGCGCTAAGCTTGTTCAAGGTAGGCTCCATCTGAACCGATATGTTTTGGATGAATTGGGCTTGTTGTTCGCTATGCTCGTTTGTCGTCTGGATGATTTTCTTTAATTTCTTGTTCAGCACAATAAAGCGTAATAGAAGGAATCCCAAGAAAAGCAAGGCGGCTATCAGGATTACCACGAATGTGATAAGTCCGACAATCATATATTGCTTAACAGACAATTTATCGTCTTTCTCCTGTATTGTCTGTAGGCTCTGATCGTATTTTTGCTGTAATGCCCCTAGTTTATCCTCTGCCGTAAGAGCCTTTACGGAATCCGTCCATACGATGTATTTCTCGTAGGTACGTTCCATCAGCGGGGCGTTGTTTGCCTTACGAGCGATAGAGATCAGGTTCCGGTAGCAATCGTTCACCTTCTCATATTCTTTTTTCTCCTTATACTGGTTGATCAGTTTCTGGAAAGCAGCATCCCCCTGCTCGTTTTGCCCGAACGTATAATAATAACCTGCTTGGGTATATAATAAATTGTTCGATAACTTCTCATCGCCCGCTTGGCTGGCCAGATTATCTAATGTATTGAGTTGAACTTGCGCTTGGGCGGCGTTCTTTAGCTTAATATACATTTCCAACCGCTCTTTCGTTACTTGGAAGCGTTGCTCATAGAGCGATTTCTGCAACTTCTGTTCCTCGGTTAAGATGAATTGGTTCATCTGGCGGCAAAGATCGAATGCCTCTTGGTAATAATTCTCGCGATAATATAGATAAGCCGCCTGCGTACCGGCATCGATCGCTTGTTTGTAATCACCTTTTTGGGATAAGCTCTTGTAAGCTTGTAAAAAAAGATAACGAGCTTTGGTGTAGTCTTTTTTTTCCAGGCTGCTTTGTGCCTGTGTCATAAATTGATTCGTCGTGTTTTGCGCCTGTGTGACAGGGTAGAAACAAAGCATAAAAGATAGTAAAAGATAAATGACCCTCATAACTTAAATTTTTTTGAAGTAAAAATATGTATTTACTGGGATTCATACAAAATATATCAGGGGAAAAATAATAGATATTTTATTATAAGATACGATTTGTGTGTCAATATTCATATTTATTTTGTCAATTCTGAAAGTTCCGAACAAGTGGAATGTGCTATCTTTATCACATTTATTAACCTTAAGAATTGTGTTTATGAGTATATCCGTATTAACAAAAGGCATGTCGTGTCTATTCTTTTGTTTTTGTGTTTGTTGTATGAATGCGCAAGTAAGAAACACTGATCCTATACGTCACTTGAGGATATCCGGTTATTTGGGGCAACGGATCGACGCTTGTATCGAGTATCGAGTGAAAGCTCAAGATGTGGATCATTTGGTGGAACCTTTTCGGCATAAGGAAGAAACCTCGCGCTGGCAATCGGAATTTTGGGGAAAATGGATACAAGGGGCGATCGCCTCATACCGTTATGATAAAGATCCTGAGTTGTACAAGATTATTAAGAATGGAGCGGAGTTGTTGATGGAAACCCAATTGCCGAATGGATATATCGGTAACTATTCCGAGGAAGCGCAGTTGAACCAGTGGGATATATGGGGGCGAAAATACACGGCTTTAGGTTTGATCGCTTATTATGACTTATCCGGGGATCGAAAAGCTTTGGATGCCGCCTGCCGGGTGATCGACCATTTGATGACGCAGGTGGGACCCGGAAAAGTGAATATCGTGACGACCGGTAATTATATAGGAATGCCAAGCTCTTCGGTACTTGAGCCGGTGATGTATCTGTATAATCGTACCCGGCAAGATAAATATCTGGATTTTGCCAAGTACATCGTAAAGCAATGGGAGACTCCGGAAGGCCCTCGATTGATTAGTAAGGCGATTGCGGATATTCCTGTCGCCGGACGTTTCCCACATCCAAAGGTTTGGTTCTCTCCGGAGAATGGACAAAAAGCATATGAGATGATGTCTTGTTATGAGGGCTTGTTGGAACTTTACAAGGTCACTAAGAATCCATTATATTTATCTGTGGTGGAGAAAACGATGAATCATATAATCAATGAGGAAATCAATGTGGCCGGTTCTGGTAGTGCATTCGAGTGTTGGTATGGAGGCAAGGCGTTACAGACCTATCCTACTTATCATACGATGGAGACTTGTGTGACGTTCACGTGGATGCAGATTTGCGACAGGATGCTTGGACTAACCGGAAATTCCTTATATGCGGACCAGATCGAGAAGGCTATGTATAACGCTTTACTAGCCTCGCTGAAAGAGGATGCCTCTCAAATAGCGAAATACAGTCCGTTGGAGGGCTGGCGGCATGAAGGTGAGGAGCAATGCGGTATGCATATCAATTGTTGCAATGCGAATGGACCTCGTGCTTTCGCGATGATTCCGCGGTTCGCTTATCAGGTAAACGGCAGACGTATCGATGTCAACCTATATGCGGCTTCGAGCGTGGAGGTAGAGTTGGATAAAAAGACGAGGGTGTCGATGACACAGGAGACGAACTACCCGATAGACGGGCAAGTCCGGATTGTGGTGGAACCGGAGAAGACGAGTGATTTTACGATCGCCTTGCGTATCCCGGCGTGGAGTGAGCGAACTGTGGTGTCTGTCAATGGTGAGCCTTTAACGGATCTGTTGGCTGGAGCATACCTACCGATTCATAGGACTTGGGAGAAAGGGGATGAAATTACGGTGGAGTTGGATATGCGGGCTCGCTTGGTGGAGCTGAACGAGGCTCAAGCGATCGTAAGAGGCCCTTTGGTGCTGGCTAGAGATAGCCGCTTTAAGGATGGAGATGTAGATGAGACTTCCGTGATCGTCAGTAAGGATGGTTATGTGGAATTAACTCCGGTACAAGCCCCCGATTTCGCTTGGATGGCTTTTACCGTTCCTATGGTTTTAGGAACGGATTTGGAAGGAAACGGCAAGGCTCGCCCGATTCATCTGTGCGATTTCGCATCAGCTGGTAATACGTGGAATCAGGCAGAACGTTATAGAGTGTGGCTACCAAAAACATGGAATGTCATGCGTACGCCTTATAAACCTTATTGAGCGGTTCACTCCAGCTCAATGCGTCCGATCCCTGAACTCCGAGGGCGTAACCCCTTCTTTCTTCTTGAAGAATGTGGAGAATTGGCCGGCATTCTCGAAATGCAGGCTATAGGCGATCTCGGAGATCGTCAAAGGGGTGCTAGTCAGAAGCTCTTTCGCACGAAGGAGCTTCTGTTGTAATTGATATTGGGCGGGGGAGACGCCGGTGTATTCCTTAAACATCCGGCGAAACCATGAATAACCTAAACCAAGACGGGCAGCGATCTCTTCCGGACTTAATGGGTCCTCGATGTTCTCCTTCATTAATATACGTGCCTCGTTGATTTTATCTACGACATAGGTGTTCGTGAAGGAGTTGTTCTTTTCCTTATAATATACGGAGCCTAATATATGAAGCACGATACTGGAGATCATCTGTTGGTAACCGGATTTCTCCTCCGAGGCGAACTTCAGTATATCCTCATAAAGTCCGACGATCGTAGCGCTCAGCCCGATCCGGTGTAGCGGCTCTTCCTTGGTAAAGAATTTCTTCTCCACACGTTTATCGATATGAATGCCCCGGAAACCTACCCAATACTCATCCCATCCCGTTTCCCGGTCCGGATAATAACTATGCCATTCCCCGGGGAAAAGGAGGATCATCGTCCCTGCGTTTATCTTTTGCGATTTACAAGACTGGGAGGAAAAGTACCCGCTACCTTTCGTTATATATACCAATTGATACTCATTCAGGATACGTCCGGTCTGAGGCTTGAAATTATACTTCTCCGGATGCCGGGAAAGCGGATAGGCGCAACCCGGCGGGATGAATTGATATCCGACCGTCGTGACGACGATTCCCCATTCCTCATCCGTAGCGCTGATCGTCAAGTAACGTAGTAAATCATTCCGCAGTTCGTTCATGTCAGATTTGAAAGGTTTAAAATCATTTTCGTAAGCAAATATAGCAATAATGCTTCTACTTTTGCTTTCGTCAAACAAATAACTTTGTTAAGCCATGAAGGAATATAATTTTCTAGCCTTTGATATAGGGGCTACCAGTGGACGGGCCGTGCTCGGAACCTTAAAGGATGCCAAATTTGAAATGAAAGAGATCCATCGGTTCCCGAATCCGATGGTGGAATTACACGGACGGTTTTATTGGGATATCTATCATCTTTATACTTCTCTTATAGAAAGCTTGACGATATGCGCCCGGCAAAGAATCCGGTTACACTCGATCGGAATAGATACATGGGGAGTGGATTTTGGGTATGTGGCTTTGGATGGCTCTTTATTGGGCTTACCTCGTGCTTACCGAGATCCTTATACGGACGGCGCTCCCGAGGACTTTTTCAAACGGATTCCCAAGGAAGAGGTCTATAAGCGAACAGGTATTCAAGTGATGCCGTTTAATAGCTTGTTCCAGCTTTTCAGGGCGGGGCAAGACTCGTTTATACCGCAGGAAGTGGCGGAAAAGATATTATTCATACCGGACCTTTTGGCTTATATGTTGACGGAGCGTATGGTATGTGAATATACGATCGCTTCCACGTCTCAATTATTGAACCCGGAAACCCATAAATTCGATTACAAGCTCTTGGAGGCCGTGGGTGTATCTCCTACTTTGATGTGTCCAGTGGTGATGCCGGGAACGTTGATCGGACGGTTGAGCGAGTCGATCGCCCGTAAGACAGGAATCGGGGAAATCCCGGTAATCGCCGTGGCCGGTCACGATACGGCGTCGGCGG
>ULWH01002010.1_pt1 | contig 12678 bp, 7 predicted proteins | sample 1960201 | NCBI WGS metagenome assembly ULWH01 (sample SAMEA4835808, study PRJEB28245) | human gut metagenome | biome: gut microbiome; material: fecal sample | place: Denmark | collected 2008
GCATCACAGATTACTTAACGATATACTTGTCAAGCTCAGCCATAAGCTCATCGCAATCATCGCTGTGAACACGAAGCTCGAGGGGCTTTGAAAGATCCAGGCTGAAGATACCCATTATTGACTTTGCGTCAATTGCATATCTGCCGCTTACAATGTCAACATCATAGTTGCACTTTGTAACTGTTGTTACGAAATTCTTAACGTCTTCAATAGTATTGATTCTGATATTAGCTGTTTTCATACAAAAAACCTACCTTTCATATTTCAGGTCAAATTTCGGCTCCTGACCGATTGATTTCATTTTACCAAAATGTAAGGCGGTTGTCAATTGCTTTTAACTGATTTTACTTAATTTTTTCAATCGGAGATAACCGTTAGCCTGATTTCCCGTTTTCGCCTTATCACTGTAAGTGCTTATCGCTCCTTACAGCTATATAATAACACATTTCACGATATGGTCAAGAGTATTATTGTCAAAAAATCGCCACAGCTTGCAAATTTCGTAATAATAAAGTATAATTAGGCTGTCGGGAGTTTAGTTTTGGTGAAACTAACCACAATTTATTATGGAAGTGATATTATCAGATATACCGTACAGACCTTCGGATGCAAGGTCAACCAATATGAAAGCGCTTCGGTAGCAAAGGCTATGGACGAACACGGATACGAGAAAACAGACGATATTTTCACGGCGGATATTGTTATAATAAACAGCTGTTCGGTGACGGAAAACAGCGACAAAAAAGCGAAACAGCTTATTAACAGGATAAAAAGCAGCGACCCTATGAAGATAGTCGTGCTTACGGGCTGTTTTCCGCAGGCTTTTCCCGAAACGGCTTCAAAGCTGTCAGCCGATATAGTAACGGGTACCGAGCATAAAGACAGCATTGCGGATATGATAGACGTTTTTACCGGCAACAAGGTAAAGCAGGTTGCCATACCGCCAAGACCCGTTAAAAAGCAATATGAAAAGCAGAAAAACGCCGATATGGGCAAGACGAGAGCATTTATAAAGATTGAGGACGGCTGTGACAGATTCTGCAATTACTGCATAATACCTACCGCCAGAGGCTCTGTAAGGTCACGTTCCTTGCAGGATATAACCGAGGAAGTAAGGTTTCAGGTATCGTGCGGTCATAAGGAGATGGTGCTTGTCGGCATCAACCTTTCCTGCTACGGTCAGGAAATCGGGCTGAGGCTTGCAGACGCAATAGAGGCGGTATGCTCGGTGGACGGAGTTGAGCGTGTACGTTTGTCATCGCTTGAGCCGGAGCTGCTGACAGATGAGGATATAGCAAGAATGGCGGCGCAAAAAAAGCTCTGTCCGCATTTTCACCTGTCGCTCCAGTCCGGAAGCAGTGCTACATTGAAGCGTATGAACCGGCATTATACGCCCGATGAATACTATGATATAGTCCTGAGGCTGCGAAAAGCGTTTCCCGATTGTGCGATAACTACCGATATTATGGTAGGGTTTGCGGGGGAAACCGACGAAGAATTCAAAGAATCCTGCGAATTTGCCCAAAAAGTCGGTTTTGCGGCAATGCACGTTTTTACCTACTCGATAAGAGAGGGTACAGCGGCGGCAAGACGCACAGACCACGTTGCACACGATATTGCCGTAAAGAGATACCACGCTATGAGCAGCCTTGCAAAAAAGCTGAAAGAAGAATATTTCCGCTCGTGCGTGGGAAAGACGGAAAAGGTGCTTATTCAGCGCAGGGAAAGCGAAGAATACGCAAACGGCCTTACCCCGCAGTACGTTCCCGTTCGCATATACGGCAGTGACGCAAACAGGCAGGATATAATTACTGTACAAATTACAGGAGCATCGGGCAGTGATTTTTGTGTCGGAGAAGAAATAAAATGCTTGTAATCGGGCAGATATTGTAGTATAATTAAAAGGTATTGATAGTTTTGTGCCTTTACACGCTTGCAAAAGCCTGTGGCACTATCACAAAAAACGACGGAGGAAGTTTATGTCAGTTTATCGCATTTATGTGGAAAAGAAACCGCAGTTTGCCGTTGAGGGAAAAGCTGTTCTCTCAGACCTTAAAACCGCACTTCAGATTAAAGGTATCAAGGATGTGCGTATCGTAAACCGTTACGATGCAGAGGGTATCACAAAGGAGAATTTTGAAAAAGCTACTCCCACCGTATTCTCAGAACCGCCTGTTGACGATGTTTATTATTCACTGCCTGAGATTGAGGCTGATGAAAAGATGTTCGCAACCGAGTTTTTACCCGGTCAGTTCGATCAGAGAGCAGACTCAGCCGCTCAGTGTATACAGATGCTGTGTCAGGGCGAACGTCCCACAGTTAAATATGCAAAGCTGTATATCCTTAAGGGCGATATTTCAGATGAGGATTTTACTAAGATAAAGCACTATCTCATAAATGCCGTAGAAGCAAGAGAATGCGGCTTTGAGCAGTATGAAACGCTTGATGTAAAGTATGATATTCCGAAGGATGTAGCTGTGCTTGACGGATTTATCGGTCTTTCCGAAGACGAGCTTGCTCAGTTTATCAAGAAGTACGCACTTGCTATGGATCTTGGCGATATAAAGTTCTGTCAGGAATATTTCAAGAAGGAGCAGAGAGATCCTACCCTTACCGAAATCAGAATGATAGATACATACTGGTCGGATCACTGCCGTCATACAACATTCGGAACAATAATCGACAATGCGAAGATTGACGCTCCCTACATTGCCGAAACTTACAAGGAATACAAGCTCGACAAGGAGGAGCTTGGCAGAAGCGCAAAGCCTGTCTGCCTTATGGATATTGCGACCGCCGCAGTAAGAAAGCTGAAAAAAGACGGTCTTCTCCCCGACCTTGACGAGAGTGAAGAAATAAATGCCTGCTCCGTAAAAATAACCGTTGACGTTGACGGCAAGGACGAGCAGTGGCTTCTTATGTTCAAGAACGAAACACATAACCACCCCACTGAGATCGAACCTTTCGGTGGTGCGGCAACCTGCCTCGGCGGTGCTATAAGAGATCCGCTTTCGGGTCGTTCTTACGTTTATCAGGCTATGCGTGTAACGGGTGCTTCGGATCCCCTGCTCCCTGTTGACAAGACGATCCCCGGCAAGCTCCCTCCGAGAAAGATAACAACAACAGCCGCACAGGGCTATTCGTCATACGGTAACCAGATTGGTCTTGCAACAGGTCACGTTGCTGAAATCTACGACCCCGGATATATGGCTAAGCGTATGGAGATAGGTGCTGTAATCGGTGCTGCTCCTGCTGAGAACGTTGTCCGTGAACGCCCCGTCCCCGGTGACATAATCATCCTGCTCGGCGGCAGAACAGGCCGTGACGGTTGCGGCGGTGCTACAGGCTCATCAAAGTCGCACAGCGTTGAATCGCTCGAAACCTGCGGTGCTGAGGTTCAGAAGGGTAACGCTCCCGAAGAAAGAAAGCTCCAGAGATTATTCCGTGACAAGAACGCAACAAAGCTGATAAAGCGTTGCAACGACTTTGGTGCAGGCGGTGTTTCCGTAGCTATAGGCGAGCTTGCTGACGGTCTTGAAATCGACCTCAACGCAGTTCCCAAGAAGTACGACGGTCTTGACGGAACAGAGCTTGCCATCTCCGAGTCGCAGGAAAGAATGGCAGTTGTAGTTGACAAGAACGATGTTGACAAGTTCATCGCTCTTGCAGGCAAGGAAAACCTTGAGGCTACTCCCGTTGCGGTAGTTACCGAAAACCCCAGACTCAAGATGAACTGGAACGGCAAGACTATCTGCGACATTTCAAGAGAATTCTTAAATTCAAACGGTGCGGAAAAGCACACGGATATATATGTTCCCGCTCCCACAGTCAGCTACTCTACAGGCAGACACAACACTAAGGAAGAATGGGAAAAGCTCGTTACCGACCTTAATGTATGCTCACAGAAGGGTCTTGTACAGCGCTTTGACTCAACGATCGGTGCAGGTACTGTACTTATGCCTTATTCGGGCAAGACACAGCAGACACCCGTACAGGCTATGGCGGCAAAGCTCCCCGTACTTTCGGGCAACACAAAGACAGCTTCCATAATGGCATGGGGCTTTGATCCTTTCGTAAGCCGTCAGTCACCCTATCACGCAGCCGCTCTTGCAGTAGTCGAGAGTATGGCAAAGGTAGTTGCCGCAGGCGGTAAGAGCGAAAAGTGCTGGCTCACATTCCAGGAATATTTTGAACGTACACAGGGCGATCCTGAGCGTTGGGGCAAACCTTTTGCCGCACTTCTCGGTGCATATAAGGCTCAGATTGCACTCTCAAGCGGTGCTATAGGCGGCAAGGACTCAATGTCGGGTACATTTGAACATATAGATGTTCCGCCCACGCTCGTTTCTTTCGCAGTTTCAACTGCAAAGTCAGACAAGATAATTTCCGCTGAATTCAAGCTTCCCTGCAGTGATATTTACTACATTGCACCTGCATACGATGAAAACGGTATGCCTGACTTTGACAGCGTCAAGAAGGTATTTGCTACAGTAGAAAAGGCAATTGCCGACGGCACTGCCCTGTCAGTATGGACTTTGGCTCACGGCGGTATTGCAGAAGGTATCTTCAAGATGTCGCTCGGTAACAGAATCGGTGCAAAGCTTAAAGCTATGGACGATGAAAAGCTGTTCGGTCTGCACTACGGTGCATTCATCATCGAGGCTAAGGGCGCAATAGAGGGCGCAGAGCTTATCGGTGAAACAGTGAGCGACTACACGATTACGGCAGGCGATGTCAAGCTTGACATTGCAGATCTTGAGAAGAAGTATGACGCTGTTCTTGAACCTATCTTCAAGAATTCGCTCCCCGAAATGCCGAGGCCCGTATCGGTTGCTTATGACAAGGGCTGCGACTTACTTATCAACAAGGCTCCCGGCACTATTGCAAAGCCTAAGGTACTTATCCCCGTATTCCCCGGTACTAACTGCGAATACGATATGGCTGCCGCATTCAACAGATACGGCGGTGAAGCTGAAATTTTCGTTATCAGAAACCTTTCTGCAAAGAATATGGAAGACAGCGTAAACGAATTTGCAAAGAGAATCGAAAACAGCCAGATGATAGCTGTTCCCGGCGGTTTCTCAGGCGGTGACGAACCCGAAGGCTCGGCTAAGTTCATCAACGCATTCTTCCGCAATCCTAAAATCAAGGATGCCGTAGAGAATATGCTCTATGCCCGTGACGGTCTTATGATTGGTATATGCAACGGCTTCCAGGCTCTTATCAAGCTTGGTCTTGTGCCTTTCGGCAAGATAGTTCCTCTGTCAAGCGAAAGCCCCACGCTTACATATAACACCATAGGCAGACACCAGTCACAGCTTGCTCTTACTAAGATTTGCACCAACAAATCACCGTGGCTTATGCACTGCAAGGTGGGCGAGGTTTACAACATACCGATTTCGCACGGCGAAGGACGTTTTGTAGCAAGCGACGAGGTTATCGCAAAGCTCATCGAAAACGGCCAGATTGCTACTCAGTATGTTGATCTTAACGGCGAGCCTACAATGGATCTTGCATACAATCCCAACAGCTCGATGTGCGCTATCGAGGGTATCATTTCTCCCGACGGCCGTGTACTCGGTAAGATGGGTCATACAGAGCGTATAAGCTCAGACACCTGCGTTAATGTTGACGGCAACAAGGAACAGCTTCTGTTCAAGGGTGGCGTTGACTACTTCAGAATTTAACATTAAAACCGCATAAAATCTGCCCTGCAACGTATTTAGAACGTTGCAGGGCATTTTTGTGTGCAAAAATACAGAGCAGACTTTCGTCTGCTCTGCGATGTTTTTACTTACTTATTCTTTCTCTTTCTTGCCTTATACGTTAAAGGAACTGCTCCGCCGGCAACAGCCGCTACCGCAATCCAGGCGGCAAGTGACGATGCACCTGTTTCGGGGTTTCTCTTTCCGAATTCTTCTGGAGCTTTTTCAAACGCACAAGCTATACACTCATAATGGCCTATACCAGGCTCTGTGGCGGTAGGTTCTTTATCTACCACCCACTTGAACTCGTGGTCGTCAGCATCGATTATATTGCCATTGTCATCAACGTGCCAGTGCTTATTCTTATCGTGTTTCCATTCCTTCTTACCGCTAAGCTTAGGAAGTGCTTTCTCCTCCTTGATGCCGCAAACGTTGCAGGCTCTGTACTCTTTACCCTCAGATGTGATTGTCGGCTCAACGAGAGTTTTCCACTCGGACCAGTCGTGTCCCTTCGGAGAAATCTCCTTTATGTCTTTTCTTTCATCGCAATTTCTGCAATGCACAGAATCCTCGCCTTGCTCAGTGCATGACGGTGCAATATCAACAGTACGGGAATCCTCCCATTCGTGCGCCGGCTCTATAATTCCGGTCTGTTCGAAACCGCAATGGATACAAGCGTGTTTCTTAACGCCGTTTTCAGTACAGGTTGAAGGCGTTACTATCTCCCATTCGCCGTAGGTGTGATCTGTAACGGGAATAACCGTTGAATCCTTTGTTGCGTCACAGCGTGAGCAATGGATGGATTTAGAGCCTTCGGTCGTGCAGGTAGGTTCCTTGTCTATCGTGTAATCCTCTTCCCACTCGTGAGCGTCCGGGTCTATATCGGTATCTTCATATTCAGTGTATCCGCAGGTCTCACATTTTCTTGTTTTCTGACCGCCTGCAACACAGGTAGAGTCTTTTGATACCGTCCACTCACCAAATGAATGTCCTGTCGGTTCGATCTCTGTTACATCCTTTGTCGCATCACATCTTGAACAATGTATTGACTTTGAGCCGGGCTGTGTACAAGTAGGCTTTACATCTGTTGTGTAATCGGCTTCCCAGTCGTGTCCGAGCGGTGATGTGTCACGTTCCTCTTCTCCCTTGCATACGGAGCAGATACGCTTTTCCTTACCGCCTGTTGTGCAGGTTGCAGGTTTGCTTTCTTTCCACTCACCAAATGTGTGACCGCTTGGAGCGCCGTTTTCAAATACAAGCGTTGTGTCATTTGTGTGCGCTCCGCATTCGCACGAATAGAAATACTTGGCAGGATTTACGCAATCTGCAGGAACTGCAAGCGTATTCTCATTTACGGTCTTTATATCAAATATATGATTTACTTTATTGATTTTTGTCTGACAGTTCTTACAAAGATTATAGTGTCCGGTAAGATCGGAATAATACAGTTTACCGTCACTCTCGTGTTCAACCTTATAAGTCAGCGTGAAACGTGCCAGAGCCTTATCCTGAGTGCCTGCAGACGCATCCGCATAAGTGGTTCTGTCTGTTATAACGATGAAATCTTCGGTATAAGTTCCTGCGGCTAAATTGCTGTCGGGCTTAACTGTGAATGTTGCCGTTGCGCCCTTTGCCATCTTTAACGAGCCGTCATCGGCAGTACCCCATTCATTGCCGGCAGTGTATGATACGGTGAACGAAGAAGTATCGGTTATGGCACCGCTCGCTTTATTAAGGTCGGATTCCTTTACTACTCTGTACTTTGCTATAGAACCGCCCTCTGTGACTTTCACCTTGAGCGATACTGTCTTTGTCGGGTTGCCGTTATCAAAATCTGTACCGATGTCAACAGTTGACACAGGATTGTTTTCACTGTCTGTTACAGATATTTCAACATCTTTAAGACTTGCGTCTGCAGTCACGATAAGGTTGCGATCAACCGAAAGTGCTATGAACTCACCTGTCGTGCTGTCAAACGTGTACATATTGTCAGGTATCGCATTACCGTCAATATCTGTTACCTTAACGCCTGAGAAACGGTATTCATCGGGATCGTTCAGAGCAAATACAAGCCTTGAAGAAACTCCTCTCATAGCAAAGACGTTTCCGTCCGATACGGTTGTTTCAGCCGTATTATTTGCCATTACGCAATAGGGCATTACATTTACGCACGGCTCGCTGTCATCTATTATTTCACCGTCACCGCTACGGACAATATTAAGTCTGTTTGATTTCGATACTATTGTGTTGGCATCGGCAACATCGATTAAAGTATTTCCGTCCGACAGCTTTATTTTATAGCCGGTTTCCGCAATGCACTTACCGCTTGCATAATCCAGTGTATATCCGGCACCGTAAGCAGGTGTGAACCTACGGATAACACCGCCGTTCGTCTTTGTTATCTGTACCGCACTGTCGGCTTTTGTGATACTGCCGTTTGTGAGTATCGTACCGTTATCGACAGACAGAGTACCTGCTACGGAAATATCGCCGTAGGTTTCAATAACAGTGCCGTCAGCTACCTTCGCCGTTCCTTTACCGATTATATCAAGCTTTGCATTTTCGTAACCGTTCGCAGACAGGAGCTTAAAATCGCCCGAAGTATCGCCTGTATCGGAATCATCAAGTTTATTGACATTGAGAATACCGTTTACTGCGTATATTCCGCTTACCGATGTTCCGTGATTTCCCGGATTGCCTTTATAATTATCCTGTTGTTCAGACGGTGCATAGGTATTTGTACCGGGGTTTCCGCCTCTTCCGGCTGTAACGTTAAGTCTGCCGCCATTAAGATACACCTTTGTATTATCGGTTATAGCCGCACCGCCGTTACCGCCGTCGCCGCCAATGCCGTAATACGATTCATTTGTATCGTAGTTAGTGCCATAACCTGCATCGCCGCCTTTACCACCATTGCCGCCGATAACAGTTACAGTGCCGCCTGCAACCGTGAACGACGAAACATTTACCGCAACTTTGCCGTCCTCACCGTTTTTTCCGTTAGCCTTATCGGAACCGCTATCCGTCGAACCCCATCCGCCATTATCGCCTGTGGCTCCGATAAAGCCAATAACACCGCTTGCGTTTTCACTCTCACTATAAAAAGTTATTGTTGCATCTGTGCCGGCAATGCCGTTCACTACACTTACCTCTGCGCCGTTCTTGAGTATGACATTTACATTTCCTTTAAGTTCTACAGGATTATATACATTTTTATTGTTGTCATAATCATAGGTTGTTGTGATGATATTAACGATACCGTCAGCCACATACCACGTTTCTTTACCGGCAGTGCCCCATGCAGTATCAGTTGAAGCTATCCTTGTATAATCAGTTACCGTTCCGCTTATAACAGTACCGTCTGCGGACAGTCCGTAATAACTCACCGCTTCATCGGCAATTGCATTTATCGCCGTAAAGGACAGCGATCCGACTGCAAGGACGGCAGATGTTGCTATGCAAGTTATGATTCTGGTTGAAAATTTTCTTTTCATTTGTCTCTCCTTATCCGGGAAATTTCAAGTAACGATATGCGTTACTTATCTATCATACAATTGTAACATTCCATAAAGAGAATTTCAACAAATATGGCACGAACGGTCAAAAAATGGCGGCGAATGGTATAATTACCTTCGCCGCCTGACTATAATGAATGATTTACTTATCAAAACCGAGCAATTTCTTCGTTCCTGCTTTTTCAAGCGCAACTGTCAGAAGCACACCTGCTATAAGCCCTACAGCACCCTGTATTGCGTTTCCTAAAATGCCTGCCGCCGCTGTTGCTACGTTGCCGTAAAGTATAATAGCATAAACGAAGTAGCCTGCCACCATAATTATTTCTGCCACAGCGCCGCCGATTACCTTGCCGACAAGCGACTTGAAATAAGAGCCGTTCATAAAGCACTTAGCAATGTAGAATGCCGCTACCGCCATAAGTGCCTTGATTATCAGCGTTGCAGGCGCATAATAAGCATAACCCGTAAGCAGATCCGCCATCGCAGAGCCTATACCTGCCGCCGCAACTCCCCACGGCGAGCCGATAAGCCATACCGATGTAAGTACCATTACATCACCGAGATTTACATAGCCCTTTGTAAGCGGCATAGGTATCTGTACCACCATTGTCGCAACACAGGTAAGTGCGGCAAGCACAGCCGCCGTAACCATTAATGTGAGATTTTTTGTCTTTACCATTTCTTTTTTCTTCTTTCTTTTGTATTTGGCTTATTTGCCTTTTTTCATATCATTGGCGGAGTAAACGACCTCCGCATAGATAGCCGCAATAATTCTGTACAGCTCAACCGGTATCGTTTCACCGCTGTTGAGCATTACAAGAAGCGCCGCCGTGCTGTCGTCACGATAAACGGGAACGCCGTTCTCGTCTGCGATATTTATAATCTTCTTTGCAAGCTCGCCAAGGCCGGACGCTACCACGACCGGAGCATAGTTAAGGTCGGGATTGTACTTAAGCGCCGCCGCAGCCTGCTTTCCTAAATTACGCTTGGACATTAAGACCCTTCCTCCTGTCAATTATTTTCGGGAAAACCTCTGTCAGCACATGAGGCTTTCTCAGCACCGCAGTTTCAAATTTTGCGGGCTTATAGCCGATATTCCTTATTATAAGGTCAATCTTATCGCTAAGCTTTTTTATCTTGAAGCCGAACTTTTCTGGATAAAGAAGCGACAGATTGATGTTTTCGCCCAGTGCGTACATATCGACCTCAAAACGTCCTATAGATTCAACGTCAAATGTCAGGAACAAGTGATAATTCTTCTGTCCGACAGGCGTATTGTTGGGGTTATTCTCGTCATTATCGACCCACAGCTCGCCGAATGCCTTTGTATCCTCAATCTGCAACGGCAGGATATAGTGTGCAAGAGGCGTGAATACACCCGGTGCATTGAGAAGGCTCTGCAGAAGATTTGACGCATTGAAATCGTCCAGCGACTGAATAGCCTCGTGATTTATATTCTTACCGATAAAATCGGTCAGCTTATCAAGAGTAGACGGTGCGGAAGGGATATTGCTCGAAGGCGGCAGTTCCTTACGCTGTGCCATCTCGTTTACTATATTGGTGAAAAACTCAAAAAGCGTGTCACGCTGAGGTATATCCGGCATTTCACGGAGAATCTCGTTGAGATAATCGACAAGTGCCGCCATATCCTTGATCCCCTGAAAATCACGATGCACCGCTGGAATAATCTGTCGGCTGTCAGTGCCTGTCAGCATCGCCATTATTATATTCTTAAGTGTCTGCAATCCGGATTGTTTTCCTTCATCAAACGGCGATGTCAGAAATTCCAGCTTATCCCTAGATAAATCCAGCTCCGCAAGATAGCTTTCATCGGATAAATGCGACTTAATGAACAAAGACAGAGATAATTTTTCAGCTTTATTGTCAAAAATGCTTAAATAGTCTTGATTTTCAGACTGATTTAGTGTATTATTATAACTATCAGGAATATCCGACATCTCGCTGAGCTGTTTTTTGCTGAAAATCTTTTTAAGAAGATTTCCAAATGCAACAGACAGTTCCCTACGCATATCGTCAGACGGAATATATGCAAGGAGATTTGCAAAGCTCTCCTTGAGCATACCGTTGTTGGTATTGTAGCGTGAAAGATTATGTATTATGAGCGGAATGAACGTCTGTGTTCTTTCATCGTTCAGAAGACTTGCGGAAACGTCCTTCAGCAGTGCGAGCGTTTCACTCTTGAGCGGCTCGAACATATCAGCCGCACTACTGCTCTTCCATTGTGAAGACAAATCGGAGAGCTTACGGGAGAGCGACTCGTTCGGTGAAAAATATTCGGACAGGAATTTGAGATTTGCACCGAGTGCATTAAGTATCTCCTGCTTGTTTGACGAATAGTTGAGTGCTTTCAGTAGCTGACCGATACTTTCTTTTATATCGGGGCTTGTGGTGGTCTTCAGGATACCGTGGAGCAGCTTGTAAAACTCATCACCGCTGAACATCGTGTTCTGCTTTTCCTGGTTCTGAATCTCACGGACCAGCTTTTCGGGAGCAAGATAAAAGCTCTTGATAAGCTCATCCATATCGTCGTAAAGCTCTGTGTAACCGTTGATCATCGTCTGCTCGAGCAGATCCGAGCTTAACAGGTTCTTGAGCGTTTCGACCGCCATAGTGGGATCTTTTATCTGAACAGTAAGCGGAGCGAGATTCTTTCTGCCCATCATCATAGCGGCGGCGGAATCGTTATCCTGCGCCGTAGATGCTTTGATAGGCTGAGCAAGCTCGACCATATCAAACGGTTCTATATTACCGTCATACTGCCGGTTAGTGAACGAATAGCTCTTACTGTTGGAAACAGGAGCCGTAATCTGTGGAATGTTGGGCATATATATTTCCTTTCAGATGCACATTTTAAAGCCGTGCATCGCATTGCTTGACTTTAAGTTTAGCACATTTCAAGGGATTTATCAATATCAATCTTACGATTGTAAAATAAAAAAATCAGGGAAAGGCGGTTTTGTATATGGCAAAGGTTGAACCCGGCATGGAATCCATGCTCGAAATGTACATATTTGAAACCAATACGTTGCTTGAACAGCTCGATGAAATTCTTCTCAGAACAGAGGATGCAAATGTATTCTCGCAGGAGGATATCAACGAGATATTCAGAATAATGCACACAATCAAAGGCTCGTCTGCGATGATGGGATTTGAAAATCTCCAGCATCTTGCGCACAAGGGCGAGGATATGTTCTTTGTAATAAGGGAGAAGCCCGAAATTGCGAAGGACGCACATTTTGTATATGAACTTATATTTGAGGTTTCCGATCTATATAAGGCTGAAATCGAGTATATACAGAATTCGGGGGATGACGACTATACGCCTACCGACTTCTCGGAAACGTTCAAAAAGCTCGAAGACGCAACGGAAAGATTAAAGGCAATGGAAAACGGTGCCGCTCCTTCGGAAAGCGCTCCTTCGGAAAGCGCTCCTTCGG
>ULWH01059340.1_pt1 | contig 12630 bp, 20 predicted proteins | sample 1960201 | NCBI WGS metagenome assembly ULWH01 (sample SAMEA4835808, study PRJEB28245) | human gut metagenome | biome: gut microbiome; material: fecal sample | place: Denmark | collected 2008
ATTTCAAATTTAAAGACTTATGATTACTGAAAAACAATTTAAGAAAAGATTAGCTAGGACTCTTCTGGTTCGACAAAATAAAAGCAATAATGCGTTTGTTGATAGCAGATCTGAATTTATAGCAACAAATAGGCTGATTAATGCCATACAAAGAAAACAAAATAAAGTCAATGATTTCAATTCTTTACAGGAAGGAGATGCTAAAAAACTCATGATAGACATGTTTAAAAAGAAAAAATTTCTTTCTTCTGGAATGGAAGAAGAAAGTATACAGCGAACTCCAGACAAATCAAGTTATCTTGGAGGGGACTTATTTACTGTTAGTAAATCAGACTTGGGTCATGGAACATTGACAAATTCTACAACACAAGATTATGTAAATGAATCGTCTACCCCTAAACCAACCAATGTTTATTTTGACTATGCAACAGCTTCGGGTAAAACAGCGGCTTCGGGTCTTGTAAAACAAAGTCCTTTAGCTTATGGTATAGATAATCCTGTATCAGATTTTGCTTATTCAACTGGTAGAATATGGGATGCAGGTCACAAGTTGGGAAGGCAAAATGGTGGACTTGGAGATAATAAAGATTGGGTGTTTCCACAAACTCCTGCTTTTAATCAGGGAAATAGCAGGTTGATGAATGGTGCGACAAAGCAATCCACAGGAGCTACATATCCTCTTTGGAGAGAACATGAAAACACCTTTCATGATGGTGTTGAGAGTGATGGCGCCGGATGTTGGTGGATTAAAACAGTATAATTCTTAAAATAAATATCAATAAAGTTGATTTATTTTAAGTTAAGGTTGAAGTACTTAGGTGATGATTTCTAGACACGTTTCTATGACACTTTGTCTAATATTGTCGGATCATCTGCCTTTTTCTTTAGAAAGTCATTGTCAATGACATAGGCATCCATCTGATCGGCAGGGAAAGGAAGCAGTAGCTGCTCTATGTCTGATTTCCCTAGCTTCGGATCAAGCCACATTTCCTCGTCTTCCTGATTGAGTATTGCTGGCATCCGGTGTTTCGTATTGTGGATATAGTCAGTGAGAGGATTCGCATCAGTCGTGATAATCGAAAACGTATTGACAACTTCCCCAGTCGATTTGTCTAGCCAGGTGTCATATATTCCAGCCATTGAGAATATCTCTTCGTCTTTCAGAAAAATATAGTAGGGGATTTTCTTGCCTCTTTCATGTCTCCACTCGAAATATCCTGTCGATGGGACAATACAACGTTTTGATCGGATCGGTTCCCGGAACGAGGGTTTAGAGAAGATCGTATCAGCCCGGGCGTTCAACGTCATCCGCTTTATCTCATCGGCTTGTTTCTCGTCTTTCACCCAGAACGGGATCAATCCCCACCTATAACTCTGAATTTCTGGATCAGAAGTAATGACCGGACAATCAGGAAAACTGAAAGCATTAACCCTATACTGCTCCTGCTCTTTAAGAATCTTTTCCGCGATCTCAACCACACTAAGGTTGCGGCCATACCTGGCAGCCAATTTTGTAGCCTTTGCACTCATGCTATTATAGAAACACATACTACTTAATCTTTATAACGTCCGACAATCTAGTTGTATAACAAGGCGAGAGCAGTTCTTGTTTCAGCTTCCATTTTCTCCGCCCGCCCTGAATCGCCAAAGATAGATTATTTCGGGTAAATCCGCTATTGAGTCGATCTACTACTTCCATCAGTTTTTTATGTTTTTCCCGATCTACTGTGTCAAACATGTTTTGTTGTATCGCACGATCAGGAACGATATCCATGATAATGACACCTGCTTTCTTGAAGAAATAGCCTTTTCGGTAGATGTTCCGGAGAGCGGTCAGGGCATAGTGAACGATTTCCGGTGTGCTATTCGTTGGTACCGGTAGCTTGATAACGCAGTTTTTGAAATATTGTGGTAAGTCCTCCCGGAAGTTATTGGTATGAATAAACACCATGAGAGCTTGAGCACAAGACTTTTGTTTTCGAAGTTTTCCTGCGCAAATGCTAGCGAAGGAAGACACAGCCTCTTCCAGTCCTTCTATTTCAGTAATGCTTTGGCCAAACGCTCGGCTGGTACAGATTTGTTTCTTTGCCGGTGTAACTAGCTCAAGATCGATGCAGGGCTCCCCGTTTAATTCCTTCCAGGTACGTTCACCGACAACGGTCATTTGTTGCCTAACCCATGCTTTTGGCATTTGAGCAAATTCGTAGGCGTTGTGTACACTGTATTTCTCTAATCGTTTTGCGTGTCGGTGGCCGATTCCCCACACGTTGCCGATCTCAGTACGTTTCAGGGCTTCAATCCTCTTTTCTTCAGTTTCGATAATACAAACCCCTTTGTATCCTTTGTGCTTTTTGGCGAACTTGTTTGCGACCTTAGCCAGTGTCTTAGTTGAGCCAATCCCTATACTGATCGGTATTCCGGTTCCCTGAGTAACCGATCGGACAATACCTTCTCCATATTCTTTCAGGTTGTATAGGTCGAACCCTGAGAGATCCAAGAATGCCTCGTCAATTGAATATATTTCGACAGAAGGAGAGTAGGAGGAAAGCATACTCATTACCCGGTTGGACATGTCACCGTATAGCGTGTAATTAGAAGAGAATACTCCGATGTTATACTGCTCAATCTCGGTTTTGATTTGATAAGCTGGTACGCCCATCTTTATGCCGATCTGTTTTGCTTCGTTACTTCTAGCGATCACACAGCCATCATTGTTCGACAGAACGACCACCGGCCGGTTGTTCCAGTATGGATTGAAAGCTCGCTCACAACTTGCATAGAAATTATTGCAATCGACTAAAGCAAACATACTATACCCTCCGATTATGGTTCTTGATAGAGTAGGTGACTATACCCCAGATCTGAAATTCATTTTCAGGAGTAACCTTGATTGGTTTATAAGCTTCATTGGCTGGGATCAACCAAATGACTTTAGCGTCTATTTTAATATACTTGATCGTGAACTCTCCGTCGATGTAACAAACTGCCATATCTCCGGATCGCGGTTCCAGCGACTTATCAATAACAAGTATGTCCCCGTCGTCTAATCCTGCATCTTTCATGCTATCTCCAGATACCCGGCCGTAAAATGTTGTACTGGGATGGTGGATCAGTTCTTTATTCAAATCGATAGCCTGGCTAATATAATCCTGAGCCGGACTCGGAAACCCGGCTTTGATACCTCCGTCTGCATAGGGCAGGGGCATAAAGGTTTCAGCATCTACTTTGTAGATGGTTAAATTCTTCTCGTTTTTACTCATAAATCTCAATCTCCTTATGACAAAGATAGAGAATGTATATGTTAAGTTGATTGAAGTAGATGTTAAGGATTTATTAGGGCTAGTAGGGAAAAAGGCTAGATTTTATTTCTAGCCTTTAAAATAATAGTTTCCCGTCTTTTTTATCGAGTATTGCTTTGAACACCCTTTTATAGATTTCGTACAGTTCCTTTTTGCTTTCTGGACCTGGCCAGTCAGCAAATGATTCTCCGGCGAAGAACTTCCAGGTAAAGATCTTAATTGCGCTTTCAGATATTTCAAGACTATCCAGTATTTCTCTTACTTCCTGCAACCGATCGCGTATATATTCGTTCTTATCCGGCTCTTCATCCAGGTCGTCGATAATATTCAGCCGTCGCCAGTCTACATTGTCGTCCACCGGTATAGGCTTGTATTTATGCCGGTAGGGAGACGTATCGGATGTTATGTTCAGTTTTATCATTTGAAGGACATAGAAGTCAAGCTCAGTATATTTGCCTTGCTTGGAGTCCATGAGTCGGAAAATGTATTCCGGATCCTTCTGTAATAACATGCACATTACCTCGTTCAGTACGTCGATCGCTTCGCTTGTCATTCCGGCAAGTGAACAATGATACTTAGCGTAATCCAGCCACCTGTCGTAACGTTTCTCTATATATTTATTCAATGCCTCACTTGCCATGTTATCGTTATTTAATATATTTGTTTTTGCTTATGAGAGGGTGGCGCTGTGAGGCGCTGCCTTTCTTTATTCAAACATCGCTTCAACCTGACGGGCAAATTTTCCCGCTGTGATAGCTAGGCTCTTTTGAGTAAAGATTTTTCCGTGAATAGTCCTAGAATATATTCTACCGGATCGGAGGTAATCAAAAGTGGCACACTTATCGTCACTGTAAATCAATACGAATCCTGTTTGACAAACATACCTGCCCTTGGTGTACTCCCCGAATCCTGATCTATGTGTTGAAAAATTCGCAAACGGTTTGTTGACCTTATAGCCACTATCAAATGTTGTTACCATCGTTTATTTTAATTTCAGGTGTAAAAACTAGTACTAACAGTGGCCATGCACTATCTGAACAATAGCATGCAGTTCCTATCAAAGCAAAGAATGCAATGTATATCAATGCAATTCCGATCCATTTCATATTCAGTTCTTTTTAAATATTAGTTAACCAATAAATTCCTTAAATGCCAATGTGTAAACATTGTATTGCTTTTTTACCACATAGAATGCAATAACATTAGAAGAATGTTGTGCATCGTCAAGTGTTAGAAGAGGGTAGGGATGACCTTCTACAGATTCGATTTGCTTATCTATATTGTCACCCCATAGCTCAAAGCCTTGTTTAAGGCTTTCCAATAATCGCAGGAGAAGATCTTCTCCTAATGCGTTTCTTATTTTGTCCTGATTTCTTAGTGCGTACCTCATTATCACTATAATTGATACAGCCGTAAGCTGCAAAATTGACCTGATGCATCTTTGTTCCCTGGCCTTTGAAACAAGGATATCGAATACACTTTGTACAATCCCTCCTCGGGTATTTGTTAGCGTCTCTCTGCTCTTTAACTCTATCAACACTTAGGTTCTCTTCCATTATTCGTCCTCCTCTGTTTCGTCGAACATGCGTGCCATCATATCGACAATGTTAGTTTGTATATTGTCCTCGGCACCAAGAACGGCATTACTGATATGCTTTTTCGCTTCGATGATCTTGTAGAGCTTTTGGTCGATCGTCCGGCGGCCGAGCAGGTAATAACAGTTCACCGAGTCCTTCTGTCCGATACGATGCGCTCGGCTCTCGGCCTGATCGCAGTCGGCATACGTCCAGGGTAACTCAATAAAGGCAACGTCACTGGCTACCGTAAGGGTGATACCGGCACTGGCCGCTTTGATAGAGCAGATAATAATGTCCGTCTTTGGATTCTTCTGAAAGGCATCAACGGAGGCTTGTTTCTCTTCCATATTCTGCCGTCCGGTGACGCATACGGCGGAAGGGAATGCTGTCAGTAGCCGGTCTACTATTTCGTGTAGGTTGCAGAACAGAATAATCTTTTTCCCATTCTCCCGGAAATCCTTTACGAATTCAACTACCTCTTTTAGCTTTCCACGTGCAGTGATGTCTTTTAAGATACCGATCTTAACCATTACTTCTCCTTTGAGAGACTTCTGGATCTTCTCGTCGTCAGCTTCCTTGTATCGCTTCAGGTAATCGATCAGGTCACGTTCGGCATCTTGATACTCTTTTCGATTAGTGATATCACAACTCATAACCTGTCGAACTTTATCCGGGAGCTGGGTAAGTACTTTGGACTTTTCTCGGCGGAAAAAGCAATTTTTCCACAACATAAAGTTTAGCTCCTTCAGGTTGGATGCCCCATTTGGACCGGAACAGTACCTACTCATGAAATATTTCCATCCTCCGAAATCGATCATTCGGTCCATTATCCCCAGCTGGCATACAAGATCATTCGGTTTGTTTACCACCGGTGTGCCGGTAAGTAGAATGATATACTCTTTTCCGGAAGCGATGCCCTTACAAAACTTGCTTTGCTGAGTAGATGTAGACTTTACTTTGTGGGATTCGTCTATAATTACCGATTTGAATAGATTTATCGTCTGATGGAACTCTACATCTTTAAGAGTCCATTTTTCAGACTTTGTGATCCTACGAACGAAATACTTTCGTAGACTTTCGTAGTTTACAATGAAAACCTGGTTCATGCCGGTTTGCCAGAAGAACGGCCAGCTGGTACGCACTGAGTCTGTTAAGACCATAGCTTTTTTATCGGTGAACTTTGCCCATTCTCTTTGCCAGTTTATCTTAACCACATTCGGACAAATAACCAGGCAGGGAAAAGCATTTGCTTTGTTGATCGTAGCAATAGCCTCTAGGGTTTTACCCAGTCCCATATCATCTCCATTAATAAAACGCTTCAGCTGGAGTCCTCTAGCGATCCCCTGTAGTTGATAGGGGTAAGGCTCTATCTTTAACCCGTGATCGCCTTCCAGTTCCGGCATGTCCGGTAGTGTATAGGCTACATCTTCATCGCTTTTTACGGCTTTCTGATCTCCCCAGATAACAGGTTCAAAGTGCTTGATATAGTAAGAGAACTGATCTAGTTCTGCTTTGCCTTTGTTGGTTGCTGGAACGATCCATGCTCCGCTAGCCTTGTCCCACCGGCGGCCGTCAACGGTAATAGATTCTTTAAATTTATCTACTACCTGCTGACGGTACCGGTCAAACTTGACTGCGTAATAGCTCCCATATTGAGTATTTTGCAGTGTAATTAACATAGTGATATTTGTTAAATGATTAAGCGTAAGGATCAAATGCCGGAACTTCTTCTGCGGCCTCGTTCATTTGCTCTTTCTTGGACTTGCGGCCGCGCTTCTTAGGCTTTTCTTCTATTTCGCCCGTGATATCGGATTCCTCCGGGGCGTCGAAGTCGAATGATTCTTGCTTGATTCCGCATTTGCCTTCAAAGAGATAAGCATCTACTTCGTAGCTGCATCGGTCGATAGCTTCCTTCAGTTCCGCGCCATATGGATAGCCATCGCCGGATTCATCCTCGTATTTTGTAAACGGTACCGACAGGTTCAGTACCTGGCCACTCTTCAAAAGTTTTTGTGCCTGGATTGACGCACCGGCAGACTCGTCGTTGCCACCTTTGCTGTATCCGGTAATTATGATGCTTTTCAACTTTTCGTTTAGATCATCATCGGACGGTTCGGCAACATTAACTAGGGTTGCTTCGTGCATTTCGCAAATTTTTACAACGTGCGGTTTGAGACGATCCAGGGCATAACGCAGGTCAGAATGAATAAACTGTTCCGACTCCTTCACGATGTTGTTTTTATAGTTCGCATCTATAAACTTTTCAGTGTACTCAGCTGTAAGCTGGTTGTTCTTCACCTTTACTTTTTGGATTTCGTACACTGGTTGTTCTTTTACTAATTCTTCCATGTTCATTTAAAATTTAGGATTGTTACTATTGTACATTTGTGGAGCCAGGGACATTTCCGCCTTGGCTTTACTGATAAGGGTACGACACCAATCCAATTGATGTGTCGCGGTACGGTTCAAACGCTCACACCAATCGACGAGATATTGCTCCTCCTTACATAGGCTATCAATGATCGCATTTACGGCTTTGGATGTAGCACCTGCCCGGCTAGCTGTTTCTCGGAGCGTATCGAACACCTCGGACTTCTTTTTTCCATTCAGGTAATACTTAGCATCGGCAAGCAGCTTCCCACTCCGGGCAATATAAACGGCTAGATCATTTCCGCGGAGAACAGCTTCCTGTACATCTTCGCTCATTGTGATATTTAGATAAGAGTCGATTGCTGCTAATTCTTCGGCAATACTCTCGATCGGTGTAATATTCAGATTCATTCTGTTTATTTTAAGATATACTCATGATTGCAACCGGTACAATGGAGGACAGGAAAGCATTCTCCTTTGACTGTTGTCTGGTATTTTTTTACGACCATTGGTGCACCGCATTCCGGGCACTTAGTCGATAATACCCGGATGAACCAGGCAATGATTTGTTTAAAAAACTTCTTCATATCTCTTATTCAATTAGCATCCACCAGCGGAATGCGAGTTCGTCGTATTTTTCTTTACCTTTCAGATAGATAGGATCATCGCGCTTGATGAAGACCTTAAATATCTTCTGGTTCTTTTTAGATATCCCGTATATGAAATCCTGTCGGCTTCCGGCAATATCCATATACCATGCGCGGGAACGGTCCCAGTCGAAGAAATCCACGGCTTCGTCGAACTGTTTCTGGGATTGGGCGAAGGTCGTTTTTAAGTCTCCACCGAATCCAAAGGCCTGTAACCACCAGTCCCATTTGCACCGAGTATCAAGAGTGTACTCAAAGTTGCCATATTGGAATTTTTGAGCTTTGTTTACCATGAATCGCTGTGTCTCTGCCTTTGCCAGCACTTGTGCCAGGAATGGGTCCCGGCGTGCTTCCATCCGTAGCGATTTGATCATAGCCAGAGCCAGTTCCCAATCTTCGCCGGAATACAATACATCGTCCACCATCCGCTTGTCATACCGTACCCGTTCCTGCTCCGTCAGCATTGCATCAACCAGACTGCCAAATTTGAAAGCCTTTTCCTTATCCCCGTATTGTGTACGGGGATAGAGGAGGTTTTTTAGTTCTGTCAGGTCTGAGTTACTGACTTCAGACCGGCTGTAATACGTGTCTTGCATCCTCTTCCTGTTGTTCTAGGTAGTCTAATACTAGTTTGTCGAACTCGAATGTGGTGGTGTTAGCAATCATCCAGCGTAGCCATTTCCGACCCTCTGAGGTTTCAATGATTGACTTCAGCCGAGCTGGATTACTCCGGTACTTACCGAAGTTGATCCAGCTTGTGAGGTAAAATTTCTTTCCCATTTTATTTAGCTGTTACATCATCAATGTATTTCACAAAGACAGATTTTATTTCTTCACCATCTTTGTTCATGACCTTCTCGCAGTAGGTGATCATCTTCTTATGCACCTTTTCGAGATCCTCCATGCTCATATTGATTCCTTCGCGAGTAAACCACATCTGATATACCTGAAGAAACCCTTGCGGGTTGGTGATCTGTATTTTCTTCTTAACCTTTGCCTTTGTCGGAGTAGATGGCATACTGGCGGCTGAGAAATCAAATGCGGCCTGTACTTCAGCTGCCGCTTTATCAGCTTCTGCTTTGGCCTTAGCTTCTTCTTCCTTACGTTTGCGCTCTTCTTCCTGCTTGCGGAGTTGCTCCTGCTGTTCTTTTTTGCGTTGCTCTTCCTGACGAGCAGCTTCTTCAGCATTGGTGCGTCGTAGCTCTTCCTGTTCTTCCAGCTGCTTCCGGAGAGATGGCAGGCGATCGATCAGAGACTGTTTCAAATCCTCCAATTCGAAAGAATAACGCTTTGTGTATTCTTCTTTTTTAATGGATGCTAATTCGTTTTTTATGCCTGTTCGGGTGGCCGCGTCCATGTAAAAGGTCTGGAAAGTATCTTTTACGTTATTGGCGAAATCAGTCCAGTTGAAGGTCGTATTAGCTTCTTTGATTTGTCTGCAAACATCATTATATGTTGCTAACGTTGCGTGGTCGTACATACCATTTAAAGCATTGATATGCCGGCTTACATAATTGGTATAAGTAGTGTCTAGCAATAGAGTGATATCCGCTTTATATTGAGCCTTCTCATTTTCAGCTAACTGGATTCTACGAGCTTCCTCTTCACGTTTTTTCTGTTCTTCCAGCTTTTTAGCTGCATATTTATTGCGAGCCTGTTGCAGTTTATAGGGGATAGTCCCTGATGTCTTGACATCGATTTCACTCTCTAAGGAAGTGAACCTTTTGGATATAGCGGTAAGCATTTGAGTTATCGGTTTTCTGCTACCATTGATACGCTCAAGCGTTTGCTTTGATGCCTCAATAAACTTTTGCACTTGGCCGTCCACCTCGTCAGAGTTGATCCCATTGGTTGCGTTAATTGTATCCAGCAGAGATTTACCCGCGTTGCTGCATTTTGTAACTCGTGTTTCATTTTCGGTAAGTATACCGGGAGCCGTTTGCAATATGTTGACTACTTCATTCGCCTTAAAAGGCAGATTGTTATTTTGTGTATCCATTTTGATTGTATTTAAATGATGATTACTATTTTAAAATCCGGAATAGCTAGCATCTTGGCTAACCTCGACTGTTACACCATGAGTTTTTATTGATTCTGGTTCCACCTGAGGTAACTGATCCATGAAGTCTTGCACAGGGTTGGCCGCTTGTGCTTGTATGGCCGCTTGCTGCGGTTGGGCTGAGATATCTTCTACATCCAGCCCGTAATCGATTTCCTGAGGTTCTTCCTGTGTTTCGAATACAGTAAATTTTCCAGTCCGGACTTTGGGATAAGCATCGAAAGCATGTTTGATCATTTTGTTTTCTAAAAAACCTGGATCAATACCGCCGCCGTTGGATGTGTATAGTGCATTTGCATCACCAAGTACGCGTTTTCTAGCCTGTTGGTCGTATCGCGAATTTGCTTTTTCACTGTAGTGTTTCAAACGCTCGATATCACCTTCCATCATCCATTGATAGTCCTCAGAGCCATCATTGCGAACGATACGAATAAACGCTGCGATTACTTTGGTTGATGTTCTAGGGCAAGCCGCTGCATATTTGATCCGCTTAACGCCGTTATCGAGGCATGGAGAGAATGTATCTCCTTCATAAACGATAACTGGGTTATCTACATATTTTATTTGTCCGGCACGCATACGCATTGTCAGCTCTCCGTAACCGGTTATGTTAACGCTTGCTCGGTTTTCGTAGATGTCATATCCGCGTTCATCTTTGTAGCCGGTTTTTACCTTTCTTGGTAATATGTAACAGTGAGGTCGACCGGTAGGATCAAGAGATAAGCCGTTGACGGCCATGTCGAGGAAGCAACCGAATAACGACATAGGAGTACATTGCTGCAATGTAGGATTCTCTTGAAGAATCTTGTTAAAGTTGAATTTTTCCTTTTCATATACCTGTACTCCAACTGAGGTACCCCAGATGGCGTTGTACATAGTTATAAACTTTTGTTCTACAGGACTGTATTCTGCTATTTGTAGAGGCTGAAGTTTGCTAATCTCCTCTACCTTTAACTGAATTTGATTTGACATCATGATTATGATTTTAGTTTATTGATAATTCCCATTTGCTTGTTTTTATTCCCATTCTTTCAAAACGCAGTATGCCATGCTTAAAAATCCGGCTACTGTGATAATTTGCAGGTAGTAACCTTTGATTATTCCAATGCCACCTAATACTGCTAAGGCTATGAAAAAGGCAAAGCAGAGCCACCTCGAGATATCTTCGAGTTCCAAAAAGTTGAATTTCATCAGAATATGTTTTTGAAAATTTTGTTTGCCGGAAGTGCGTTGCCTAATATATCCATTGCACTAGCGTTTTCTAATTCGGAGCGTTTGAAGTAATACTTCCCGCGTTGAGAGTTTCCAGTCGGGTAGCCGATAATCCAGCGCTTAGCCCGCCATTCTTCGATCAATTTCTTTGAATATTCCCGCTCAGCATCAGCGGCAGTTACTACTTCGGAAAGAAGGCCTAAGCCTTTCAGCGTCGCAATTGTGCCAATTTTAATACTAGCGGATACAATTTCTTCTAATTTTATATCTTCCATTTTTAAGCAATGCCGTTTACTATTAATACTAGGGGTTGAGAGATTTCGAGTCGGATTTTATGTGGTAAACACCCGGTAACGCTTTACCTGGGATGCCTTGCTTATTAATACTAGTTATTCGCTTTTATTCGTTTTTGAATAGATTTTTATCGTTTGCATATCTCATGAACTCGGCCATGGTATGTATATTTAGTTTCCGGAAAGTATTCTTCCGGTGGTTCTTTACGGTGTGGGTAGAGAGGAATAGTTGTTCAGCTATTTCTTCGTCACTTTTGCCGTAGTAACATAGTCGCATTATTCTTAATTGACTTTCAGATAATGTACTGTTGAATTTGGGGTTGCAAATGACATTAAAGAACTTGCATTCACCTCTTAGGGGACAGCCCACAAATTCAAAGTGAAAATTCCAGTTCTCATCAACATCGATTTCGTTGTCGTACAAACCGAAATTACATTTCACAAACCTTCGAACTGCTAGGAAATCCCGGTACATGCGATTGCCTTCGTACCTAGAGTATATCTCCCTTAATGCTGCATAGGCATCCGGGTAGAACTCTTCGAGAACTTCAAGGAACCGTTGAATGAAATCTGTATCAGATTCCTTCAACTGGCGTTCCGGCATTCCCTGTTCGCGGATCGTTACTTCTCCTTCGGGAGTGGTATAAAATTCTATTGCTCGCATGGCTGTCCCTCCGGAAAAAGAATTTCTACAGGCGTTCCGAGTTCATGAGATATAGCCTTTTTACATAGCTTGTCGGGTTTGAATACTCCTCTAAGCCAGTTATAGACTGTTTGCTCTGAGCGCTCTGTTGCGTTTGCAATTCGTCTGACAAACTCCTGCTTAGGAGTGGGGACTTCATCGAGCGCCTCATATCTATCTTTAAAAGATAGTGCACCTGCTTCATGATACTGTGGGGTCAATTTTTCCATTTTTACCTCCTTACATTATATTATATGTTGTTTTATTCACTACTTTTGAAGCTATAAGAATAATTATAGCGCAAATATAAAGAGAAATCTTTATAAATAAAGATATTCATAAAGAATAATATTTATTTTAAGATTAATTTACTTATGACAGGACAAGATGTTAGAAATATCCTTAAGAAGGAAAATGTAAAGATGGCAGAAGTGGCTGATAAGTTACATATTACGCCTCAGACGTTAAATAGTCGTCTTAATGCAAAAACT
>ULWH01057396.1_pt1 | contig 12523 bp, 12 predicted proteins | sample 1960201 | NCBI WGS metagenome assembly ULWH01 (sample SAMEA4835808, study PRJEB28245) | human gut metagenome | biome: gut microbiome; material: fecal sample | place: Denmark | collected 2008
TAAGAAAAGTTCGAAATTATTGTGGGCAGATACTTTATATCTATAGATGCATCAGGAAATGGGGCAGACTTCCCAGAACATTTGTCTTTGATGAAGAGAAAGAAGTTGTTTACCTGAATAACCCGAAAGTAGCCTGTTCATCCATAAAAAGGTCTATGGTAGGGGAGCAGCCAGATATACACCGGTTGCCGGATAATTCAACAGAAGAACTAAGTTCTGAAATGAAGCAATACTATAAATTCACATTTGTACGAAATCCTTATAAACGGTTGGTCTCCTGCTTTGAAGACAAATGTATTCAACATCCCGATGATCCTTGTTGGAATTATTATTTCTTCAAAAGGTTATTCCGGGTACGTGAATTTAATAGGTTCGTTTGGAGGGTTTATCTTTTTCCCGACTGTATGGCCGAACCGCATTTTTCCGGACAATACCGGTTGGTATATGATACAGAAAACAGATGTCTTATCGATTTTGTAGGAAAAGTGGAAAATATCAAAGATGAATATGAACCGATACGGGAACGTTTCGATTTTCAGCTGTTAGGCCATTCTAACCGCGCAGCCTCGTTAACTGGAAAGAACTGGATGGATTATTATACTCCGCTCACAGCTTGGCTCGTATATCGGAAATATAAGAAAGATTTTATCACTTTCGGGTATGAAGATGAGTATCGGAAGTTAAAGGATTATTTGAAAAATAGAGAGACTTGAACCTGAAAGATCAAATAAAACAAAACGTTCGTTTGGAGGATGTGATCGGGCGCTATCTGTCTTTAAAGAGGACAGGGAGCTCGCCAAAGACCTTGGTTGGTCTTTGTCCGTTCCATGACGACCGGCATCCGTCGCTCCATGTCAATGTGGAAGGGCAATATTACAAATGTTTTGCCTGTGGCGAGGGTGGCGACCTGTTCCGGTTCGTACAGCAAATGGAGGGCTGTGATTTTCGTCAGGCATTGAAGATATTGGCAGGCTGGTATGGTTTATCGGATACGGATGATTACCGGCCTGTAAAATATCCTCCGGTAAGAGAAAAAAGTATTCTGGTGGTGAAAGATAAACCGGAGTTTGTCAGTTCTATGCATATTGCAGCCTTGCTTCGTAACCACCGGATGGTGTTAGATCTTCTGGAGAAATATGTCCCGGAAGAAGATATTCTTCGGGAAGCTTATAGTATGTTTGAAGTAGGTGTCGCATCTTATTTTTTACCACCCGACTATACTGGATTCTGTAACCGCTTGATCTTCCCTATCCGTAATGAACGGGGAGAACTGGTCGCTTTCGCCGGGCGTTACCGGGGAGAAACCGAAGGAACGAACATCCGTAAATATGTAAACTCGTCAACCAGTCCGGTATACCATAAAAGTGAGATTTTATACGGTTTATACCAAGCACAGGATGAAATCCGTAAACGTAAATTTGTCTATATCACTGAAGGATATAAGGATGTGCTTGCCATGCACGCTGCCGGATTTAGGAATACAGTTGCTTTGTGTGGAACGGTACTGACCGATCAGCATGCAGTTTTACTTTCCCGATATACACAGTGTGCCATCGTTATGCTTGACGGTGACGAGGCAGGACAGGTAAATGGGATTAGATCTGCCTGGTTGTTATCGGGAAAAAACTTTTCTGTCGGTCGGATCATCCTCGAACCGAAACATGATCCGGACTCGCTGCTTCGTAAGATGGGAGATACAGGGTTTATCGGATATATAAAAAAAGAAACCCGTTTTAGTCGCTTGGAAATATATGAAGCGACTTTGTTGAAACAGATCAAAGAATTGTTGTCGGACTTGCAACTGGCATTGACTGTAGCAGAGCGTGCAGATCTGTTTGCCCGTATGATTCCTTTACATAAGCGATTATCGAAAGTGACGACCTTACTGGCACATTCTCCGGTATTGAAAGCGGATTGGTTGTTTAATTTTTAATTTTTTGAAAATATGAGAATAGCTATTCTTTATATCTGTACGGGAGTTTATGACTTTTTCTGGGAGAGTTTTTATTTAAGTGCCGAGCGTTACTTTTTCCAGGAATATTCCTGGATCCGTGAATACTTCGTGTTCACGGATGCTTCTTCTATTTATGGTGAATCTGAAAATGAGCATATACATCGTATCTATCAGGAGAATCTGGGATGGCCAGGTAATACGATGAAACGTTTCGAGATGTTTTTGCGTATTCGTGATCGGTTAGAAAATCAAATGGATTACTTATTCTTTTTTAATGCTAATATGGAGTTTCTATCTCCTGTTGGAGAAGAGATGCTACCCACTGAAAAAGATAATGGATTGGTCGGAGCATTGCATTCATGGTATTTTGATCAGCATAAATGGAACTGTCCCTATGAACGCCGGCGATTATCTTCCGCTTTTATTCCGTATTGGAAAGGTAAATATTATTTCCAGGGGTCGTTGCTTGGAGGAGCAACTTCTGCTTTTCTGAAAATGTGCGAAACATGTAACCGATGGGGCGATAATGATTTGAGAAATGGTATTGTTCCCATTTGGCATGATGAATCGATTCTCAATAAGTATTATTTGCTTTATCCTCCTAAAATACTTGATTGCAGATACAATTATTGTGAAATTTCAAGAAATCTCCCTATTGAACGGAAGATCTTGTATAAAGATAAAAATAAATATTTTTCATTCGAAGATTTAAAACGTCCGTCCTATACAGTTTATCCTTTGATGCCTGGGAGAAATATTATTAAAATCCTGAATTTAATAGAACGGATATGGAGGAAAATAATTCTGATAATCCATTTTTTTAACATAAGTAAAATATATTATGATAGTCGACAAAGAATGTAAGGTGATATACCTGCATAAAATCTTACATATAATAATAATAATACAAAAATGAAAATTATTCATGTAATAAGTTCTATGAGTACGGCTAATGGTGGCCCTTCTTTCACGACATTATTGACGCTGCAAGGAACAAGAGCACTGGGAATGGAAGTGGAGGTTTTGACTTGTCTGCCCGATCCGGGCGAAGAAGTCGTGTCGGATGATCCGGATATCCGGTATCTTCTTGGCCGATGTTTTCCAAACAAACGTTGGAGATATACGAAAGCAATACCCCGTGAACTGGCTAAAATAAAAGGAGCTGATCTTTATCATATCCAGGGGATATGGTTGTATTCGAGTTATATTACAGCCCGGTTTGCCCGTAAGCAGGGATGTCCTTACCTGATCACCCTGCATGGCACATTTCACCCGAAAGCACTGGAACAATCTTCTCTGGCAAAAAAGATTTTTATGCTTTTATATCAACGCCGGCAACTACAACAAGCTGCCTGTATTCAGGCTACTTGCAAGGATGAAATGGAGTACTATCGTGCATTAGGGTTTACTAACCCGGTTGCGGTAGTTCCCTGTCCGGCAGAGATTTGTGAAGTAGAAAACTCTTGTATGGAAAATGAAAAAAAGAGAATAGGATTTCTGGGACGTTTGCATCCGGTTAAAAGAGTCGATCGTTTGCTGGAGGCCTGGAAACGTCTGCAAGAATTCGGAGAACTGCTTATTATGGGCGATGGAGAACCTAATTATGTCACTTTTTTGAAAAAAGAGGTAGAACGTTTGCAATTGTCTAATGTCCGTTTTACTGGTTGGGTTTCCGGAACTGAAAAAAAACGGTTACTAGCTTCACTTACTTGTCTGGCTGTTCCCAGCGATTTCGAGAATTTTGGAATGATTGTTCCGGAGGCATTGCTTCAGGAAGTTCCAGTGATTGCATCGACAAACTCTCCCTGGCAGGATTTGGATAGATACAGGTGTGGTTGGTGGGTAAATAACGATGTCGAAACACTGGCCGGAGCGATGCGGAAAGCATTATCACTGGATAAAGAAGAGTTACATACGATGGGAAAACGTGGACGCCAACTGGTGCTGGATAAATATTCGGTCGAAGCTGTTTCCCGACAAATGGAGCTATTATATGCCTGGATTGCCGGACAAGGGGGTAAACCGGAATTTGTATATGACTAAAACAAATAAAAAATATACTTATGAATAAGAATGAATTGGCCAAAGTAATTGCATGCCGCATGTCGGTGACAGTCGTAGAAACCTTACGTTTTATAGATACGATGAGTGAAGTGATAAGTGAGTCGATAGCTCGTAATGATTCTGTGTTAATACAGAATTTCGGTCACTATACGCCCTGGAAACAGACCGAGCGCATGGGACGTAATCCCAGAACAGGACAGATTTGTTCGATTCCTAAACGTGTTAGTGTGAAATTTAAACCGGGTAAGGGATTAATTGAAAAAATAAACAGGAAATAGTAGAAGATGAAAAAATATAAAGAGCTCTTTTTAGGTTGGACGTTGGTCTGTATACTGGTTTCCTGCGGATCAGTGAAAGACATTGCCTATTTGCAGGGAGAGGATTTACTGGCAAAAACTACCGTGATGGATACGCTTAGCTTAAAAATACAGAAAGACGATCTGCTGGATATTACGGTAAGTTGTGCGGATCCTGAGTTATTACGTCCTTTTTTACAATATGGTAATGGGATCGATGGTTCAAGTGGTAATGGATTTGCCGGAGGAAATAATATGAAAGGGTATTTAGTGGAAGTGGACGGAACAATCAATTTTCCCTTGCTGGGTAAAGTAAAAGTAGTAGGTCTGAGCCGTCGACAATTGACAGATCTGATACAAAACAGGTTAAAAAAGGAGAGGTATATAAAAGATCCGATCGTTATGGTCCGTTTTCAGAATTTTCGTGTTTCGATACTTGGAGAGGTGAGTAAACCGGGCACTTATAATATTTCCTCTGAACGTATAACATTGTTTGAAGCACTTAGTTTGGCGGGCGATTTAACTGTCCACGGACGTCGTAACCGGGTCGCTGTTGTCAGGGAAACAGATGGTGTACGTACGATCCTATATCATGATTTACGGTCGAGAGATATTTTCCAGTCTCCTGATTTTTATCTGAAGCAGAACGATCTGGTTTATGTGGAACCAAACCATGCTAAAGCGGATGCAAGTGTACAAAGTCAGTTCACTAGTGCCGGAACATGGATATCGTTGGTTTCTCTTCTGGCTACCATAGGTGTCATACTTTTTAAATAAGAGAATAATATGGAAGAACAAACTTTTTATACGGAAAAATTAAATCTGGTCAATGAATTTAATCTCCGTACTATTTTAGATGTATTATTGACAAAATGGCAATGGTTTGCTTTGTCTGTTTTTCTCTTTATGGTAGTGGCTTATATCTATAAGATGGCTGTTCCGGTTGTTTATGAAAGAGAAGCTGTTGTTCAACTTAAAAATAAAGTAAAAACAGAGGAAGCTTTCAGTGAAAAACAAATGTTCGATGATAGCGAAAATGTTAATATTGATGGTGAGATATTGATATTCAAGTCTCGATTATTGATGGGGCAGATAATCCGGAAATTAGGGCTGGAAATCGGATATTCGGTAGATGATGGTTTGAAAAATCGGGATTTATACATGGATATGCCGATAAAAATAAGTTTTCCTGACTCGACTTTTACGCGGTCTGCCGCTTTCTCTATCATTCCCGTTACGAATGACCGTTTTAAGATGACTGGTTTAGAGGATGATCCAGACGGTGTGATGGAATATACTTTCGAAACATTAGTAGATACTCCGCTAGGGCGGATGATGGTGAACCGTACTCCTTTTTTCAATGATGAATGGTTGGATATTCCCGTACAGATTTTTTGTAGGGATTATGAATCGCTTATTTCCTCCCTATTAGGGCAGTTGAAGGTGGAACGCTCTGTTGGTGGAGCCAATTTATTGACATTAACTTATCTGGATACTGATCCGAAGAGAGCGGATGATATATTGAATACGTTGATAAGCGTATATGTGGACGAGTCGACAAAAGATAAAAAACAGACTATACGAAATACGGCTGTTTTTATCGATGATCGATTGACACTAATCAACGAAGAATTGGGTAACGTAGAGAGCAGTATTGAAGATTATCGGAAACAGAACCAATTGGCGGATTTTAGTGTAGAAGCTGCTGTGTCACTGCAAAACCGAAGCCTTTATGACCGTCAGGTAATTGAACTGAGCAACCAAAAAGAACTGATAGGATTGGTGCAACAGTATTTGCATGATCCGCTAAAGAAGGAATCTCTGCTTCCTGCCAACACTGGTTTATTAAGTATTTGGATAGGAGATTTGATAGAACAATATAACAAGGCATTACTAGAACGTGATAAACTGATGGAAAACGGAGATGATAATAGTCCGGTTGTCAGAGCGTTGAACAGTCAAATAGCTTCCCTTCACAAAGGGATAAGCCAAAGTTTGAGAAATGCAAAAGATGAAACCAGTTCGAAACTGGAATATGCCAGGCAGATGCAAATGCTGGAAGTTGGCAGGATAAGCAGTATTCCGACTCAACAAAGATATGTACTCTCTGTAGAACGTCAGCAAAAAATAAAAGAAGAATTATTCCTCTATTTGCTAAATAAACGGGAAGAGAATGCGATGACTTCTGCTACTACGGAGAGTAATCTACGTATAGTGGATCCGGCTTATGGGGTAGGAACAGCCGGTGTTAATACACTGGTGATTTTGTTGATCGCTTTGCTTGCCGGACTGGCTGTGCCGGGATTGGTATTCTATCTGGGGCCAATGTTCGATGTAACCGTGCGGGGAAGAAAAGATATTGAAGATAAATTGAGTATTCCTTTCTTGGGGGAAATACCGCATAATCGGAAGAAAGAAGATCTGGTGGTAGGTAAACAGCAAAGGGACGGGGTTTCCGAGGCGTTTCGTATTGTGCGCACCAATATGGATTTTATGTTGGACAAACGGATAAAATGCCAAGTACTGATGTTGACATCTTCCAATCCGGGTGCGGGAAAATCGTTTGTTTCACATAATTTGGCTGCCTCCCTGACATTGGCCGGAAAACGGACTATCTTATTAGAAATGGATATACGTAAGGGCTCAAAGAAAGATAAGGACGGGAAAGTATTACCGGGCCTGACTAATTATTTATCAGGAAAGATAACCGAGCTGTCACAATTGATACAGCCCTATCCAGAATTGGAAGACCTGGATATCATAGCTTCTGGGCCTATACCACCTAATCCATCCGAATTGTTGCTGGGACAGTCTTTGGATAAATTGATTGAGGCGCTAAGAGAGCAGTATGAATATGTCATTATTGATACGGTCCCTTACGGTATGGTTGCTGATGCCCCGATTATCAGCAGGGTTGTTGATCTGTGTATTTATGTTATACGTGAAGGGGTAATGGATCGCCGGCGATTGCCGGATGTGGAAAACCTGTATACCGGCGGGAAATTGCCGCGTCTCTCAGTGCTGCTTAACGATGCCCGTTATAAACATGCCGGCTATGGTTATGGCTACGGGTACTATGGTTATGGATATGGTAATAATTATTATGGATATCAAAATCAGAAATGAAGATAAAAACATACGTAATCAACTTGAAAGAGTCGGTCGACCGTAGAGAAGCTGCTTTGGCTGAAACGGCCAAATACCCTTTCATGGATGTCGAGTTAATAGAGGCTGTCGATGGTAGAAAGTTGACATCGGAGGAAATAAAAGGCTGTTTCGACTTTAAGAAGTTCTCCAAACGTTACCATCGTGCTCCTAAAGGAGGAGAAATAGGTTGTATATTAAGTCATAGGGTATGTTATCGAAATTTGTTGAAATCGGAAGAAGAGTTTGCTTTGATTCTGGAAGATGATGTGAGTTTTATATATCCGGAAGACATTGAAACAACCTTGAATGCCATACTGAAAGGGTATAATGACAATAAGCCCTATTTCATTACGTTTGCAATGCATTTTTTATATTATCCGAAGGAATACAGGAAAATGGGTAATTATAATTTGTATAAGATTTATGACGCATTTGGAACCTGTGCTTATCTGATCAATCGTAAAGCGGCAGAACGTTTGTTGTCTATTATTTCCCCTTTTACAGTAGCGGATGATTTTCTTTTCATTAGAAAAAGAGGAATACAGGTGGTGGGCATTTATCCGACATTTTCGGTAGGGGCCTCTACAAAAGAAATAATATCGACTGAAATTCAGGAAGAACGGGCAACTCGTTCTAAAATATCAATACTTCAATATATAGGAATTTACTACAGAAGGATTTGCTGTAAAATACTATTAATGCTAGGCAGATTGTCTTACCGACATTTTATACTGGGTATTAACGAATAGAAGCTTAATACCTGTCTTTTGCTACTTCATGGCGATAACAGATGAATTATGAATGAAAACAGAAAAATAAAAAAAGTAGATATCATTGAAAAGTTCAGCCCACGTCATCCGTCCATAGCTGGCAGATCTGTGAAATTAATGGCAGATCTCCTTTATTCAAACGGACTGGAAGTGCATACTTTTTCGATCGATGCCATTTATAAGGGACAGATTGCCGAAAATATCCGGTTGCCCTATCAAGTGACGGAACTGAAGGCCGTTTATAATGGAAATAATAAAATTTGCCGGTTACTGGTTAGCTTGCTGGATGGTTTCAGGCTGATATTCTGCGCATGTAGAAATTCTGATGCAGATGTGCGGATTGTACTCACCAACCCGTCATTGATCAATTTCTGGGCAGCCGTGTTTAAGCATTTTAGTCGTTCCCGATGGATATTCTGGACAATGGATCTGTATCCTGATGCTTTTGGTTCGGCAGGATTGGTAAAACCTCAAAATCCATTGTTCCGGATAATTCATCACTGGGTTTATCAAACGGCACCGGATTATATGATATCATTAGGGGAACGGCAATATGCTTATCTGAAGAAAAAATATAAAACAGACATCCCGCATACAATCCTTCCGGCAGGTATTAATCCAATGCTGCAAATAAAGCAAGAGTTCGGGTGGAAGCAACGTTACGAAGACAAAATCGTCATGTGTTATGCCGGAAATTTAGGTGAAGCACATGATGAAGGCTTTCTTCTTCAACTGATAGAATGGTTGGATCCTGAAAAATTTGTTATGATTTTGTCTCTTTACGGATCGAAAACCAATTGGTTATTGGAAAGAGTAAAATCGAAAGCCGGAGTGATTGTAGTCGATCATGTGGAGTTGGAACTGGTCGATATTAATGTAGCCTCTTTGTTGCCTTGTTGGGATCATGTATGTGTGCCTTCAAAAGTTGTTAGTGCTATTTGTGCAGGTACTCCTGTTTTATACAATGCTTCTGAATACTCAGAAGGTTACTGTATGTTTCCGGATGCCGTTTGGCTGATTCATGGAGCGGATGATTATAGTCAGCCGATTATCGACTTTTATAGATCGCTGACCCGTGAAATGATCGATAGAAAGAAACAGGCTGCAATTAAATATGCACAGCAACTGGTAATGGTGCAGGAAAATGCTTTTCAGGAAATTGTTCAATATTGTAAAAATATATAATAGTATGAAAATCACACTTATAGGAGCTTCCGGATTTGTCGGTTCCCGGCTGATAGAGCTTCTTCAACCGACACTTTATTCGTTGCAGAATATAGATAAGCAACAAAGTTTATTTTACCCAGAGATTACTTCGGTTGCCAATGTTCTGGATAAAAAGAAACTGGTTTCTTTACTGACTAGAACAGACGTTGTCGTTTTACTGGCTGCTGAACATCGGGATGATGTCACACCGGTATCTCTCTATCAGGATGTAAATGTAGGGGGAATGCGAAATACACTGAAAGCAATGGAAGCAAATGGTATTAAGCGGATCGTTTTTACGAGTTCGGTGGCTGTTTACGGTTTAAATAAAAAGAATCCGGATGAAAATCATCCGGCTGATCCGTTTAATCATTACGGCAAAAGTAAATGGCAGGCGGAACAGGTATTACAGGATTGGTATCGGTCGCATCCCGATTGGAACATAAATATAATCCGTCCGACAGTTATATTCGGTGAGCGTAACAGAGGGAATGTATATAATCTGTTACGACAGATAGCTGGTGGAAAATTTCTGATGGTGGGGGATGGAAATAATAAGAAATCGATGGCGTATGTGGGTAATATTGTTGCCTTTATTAAATTTCTGATAGAGGAAAAAAGTGAGGGATATAATGTCTATAATTATGTAGACCAGCCGGATTTCACAATGAATGAACTGGTAGGACATGTCAGCAATGTATTGAAAAAGCATATACCGACCACTCATTTTCCTTTTGGGCTCGGTATGCTGGGCGGTTATTGTTTCGATTGTCTGGCTTTTCTTTCCCGAAGGAAATTTTCTGTCAGTTCAGTACGCATAAAGAAATTCTGCGCTACTACTCAGTTTGATGCTACGAAAATGCAAACATCCGGCTTTCAGGCTCCGTATACTTTAGGAGAAGGACTGGCTCGAACTTTATGCTTCGAGTTTCCTGGTAATTGATTTATTGGAAATGATCGGATAAAATCTACATATTTTATTTTAATAAAATGAGAAGAAAACTATGTATCAAAATTTAAAATTGTATAGGTACAATTTAAAAAGAGAACGTTCCTTGTTTTTCATTCAGTGGTATAATTTCTGCGATTCCTTATTAATAAAAACAAGCCCTAAAATATTTCATTTATGGAGGAATTTCATTTATCGTCTTTTCGGTGCTAAAATAGGAGCCTCTGTTCGTATCGCATCTTCCACCCGAATTTTATATCCTTGGAATGTAGAAATAGGTGATTATTGTTGGATAGGTAATCATTGTAATTTGTATAGTGTTGCTAAAATTAAAATAGGAAATAATGTCGCATTAGCCCATAATGTTTTTTTGGCCACTGCCTCTCATGACTTGCAAAGTGAGACATTTGAGACATTGGCTGCTCCTATAATAATAGAAGATGAAGCATGGTTGTCCAGTAATGTTTTTGTAAACAAAGGAGTAACAATTCACAAAGGGGTGGCTGTTGGATCATGTACTTTAGTAACTAAGGATTTACCGGAAGGATATATTTGTTTGGGTATACCTGCTAAACCAATAAAAAAAAGACATATATGAAAATTCTTATTACCGGAGCATCCGGTTTTATCGGAACAAATTTACTTCAATCAATGATTGAAAAGGGTTTTGGAGTAATCAATGTGGATATTAATTCTCCACAGAATGATAAACATTTTCCTTTTTGGAAGAAAGTCGATATTACGGATTATGCCTCTTTAAAAGAGGTTGTCACCGTCTTCGATCCTGATTATATTGTTCACTTGGCTGCACGAACGGATCTAAACGGAAAGACGTTGTTGGATTATTCAGCAAATACGATAGGCGTTACTAATATTCTTCAAATATCAAAAGAGTGTACAAATCTAAAAAAAATGATTATTACTTCTTCAATGTTGGTTTGTTATGCCGGATATTATCCTAAAAGTCAAACTGATTATGCGCCGACTACTATGTATGGTGAGAGTAAAGTAATTACAGAAAAAAGTGTATGGGAAAATCCTCCTGTGTGTGATTGGGCGATAATCAGACCTACTTCCATGTGGGGAGAGTGGTTTAGAGCACCTTATCGTTCTTTTTTTGATATGGTGTTATCCCAAAAATATTTTCATATAGGAGATAAGGGATGTACTAAAACTTACGGTTATATAGGAAATGCTATTTATCAGATTGAATCGATATTATTTACTCCAACAAAATGTCTTGATAATAAGATATTTTATATAGGGGATCATCCTACAACAGATATAGAAGTGTGGGCAAACGAAATTGCTAATGAAGTTCATCTAAAGATAAGACGAGCTCCTTTTGCTTTCATTAAAGGTTTGGCTTTAATTGGTGATTGCTTGAATTGGTTAGGTATAACCTTTCCTATGACTTCATTTCGATTAAAAAATATGACTACAAACAATATTATGGATTTGACTAACACAAATGAAATAGCGCCAAATTCTCCTTATACAAGAATAGAAGGAATACAACGGACTATATCCTGGATGCAAAGGAGTAGAATTAAATAATAATGCTATGAAAATGGATATAAAAGTTTCAATTATTATACCGGTATACAATGTTGCACCTTATCTCGAAGCTTGTTTGTCATCTTGTATTAATCAAACTTTTCAAGACATAGAGATTATTGTAGTGAATGACGGGTCTCGAGATGAATCATCTCAAATTATTGCTGCATATGCAGCAATAGATGAACGTATACAAGTTATAACTAAAGAAAATGAAGGATTGATTTATGCCCGTAAATCCGGATTGGATGTAGCCTATGGTGAATATGTTTTTCATTTGGATGGTGATGACTATATAGAAACAAATGCTATAGAAGAATTGTATAATGAAGCTTTAAGAAGCGGTTCTGATTATGTGTCGGGAGGCCATTATGATGTTTGGGGTAATAATAAGTATAAAGTAAGAAATAATAATATAAATGGATTATCCGGTCAGGATTTGTTATATGCTTTACTTTTTAGAGGTTTTAGAATATGGGGCATTTTGATGCGTAGATCATTGTTTGATAATCTGGTTTACTATCCTGTTTTTATGGGTGAGGATTTGTTCTTTAATATGCAAATAGCATTAAAGGTAAGA